>OCPI01000574.1_pt1 | contig 11906 bp, 12 predicted proteins | sample 1476291 | NCBI WGS metagenome assembly OCPI01 (sample SAMEA2580054, study PRJEB22360) | human gut metagenome | reverse complement strand
CTTCCTCTTTTGTTTTTTACTGTTATAAATTTTAAATTATTAAATTTTGTTGTTCCTAATATGTAATTCATTGACTCAATCATATCAGGAGCAACCGTATTGAATGTAGCTCGATTTATATTAAAAAGTTCTTGAGAAAAAAAACGTCCACCTGTTGTAGATACAAATAATGTATTTGTAAAAGGAAATCTTGCTATTAAGTTACTGCTTGTACGCGGGTTTGGAACCCATCTTATACCTTTTCTTTGATATTTTACTTCTTCCGTATCTATACAATAAGTTATGGAAGAATCTTTGTAAGTGTCTATCTGAATACTTCCTGTTTTATTGGTGTTAACTTTAAAATGAGTGAATGCCATTTTATCCCCAAGTCTACACAATGCTATAAGCAATGAAGTTTTACCACTGCCATTAGCACCTGTGAGAACATACACCCCTTTTCGTTCAGGGAAAGGAAAATCCATTTCTTTAATCCCTTTGATATTTCGTAGTTTTATTTTGAACATTTCTATATAATCATTATTCTAATTTTACATAACAGGCATCTTCATGGTTGACACATACAACTTTACCTATAGCTCGCCTTTTTTCTTCAAGATGTTGGATATTATATCTAGTACATACGATTTCAAAATCACTACATCCTTCTTTTTGATCATCACCTTGTTTCCATAAAGTTGTACTTGGCGTCGAATCTTCCATAATACGATTGGATGGTTTCACCCAATAATGTGCACAATCGCTCCATCCTCTGTTGATTAAAGCTTCTTTAATTTCAGTGTTCAATTGGTTATCACCATTTTGAACTAAGTCATATGTCATTAATAGCATAATAAATATTTTATTAATTATGCCTTTATATTGCCAAAACTGTGCCAGACTCTATTTAAACTTGATTATCTGTCAATATGACATCTGATGACATCTAGCGCCATCTAATGACGCCGCTGAACCATAGCCTATTAACACCATTTATCTTCGCCGTCGAATTCAAATTTATGTCTTACCCAAACGATTCGACAATGAAGAGAAGAATCCTTTTTTCCATGGTGTGCGCGGTGATTGCTGCCCACGCTTTCGCGCAGGGCCAGGGCCTTGCCGGTATCAACGAGGCGACCAGCCTCATGACCTCGTATTTCGACCCCGCCACCAAGTTGTGCTACGCCATCGGCGCCGTGCTGGGACTGGTGGGCGGCATCAAGACCTACGGCAAGTTCTCCAGCGGAGACCCCGACACCTCGAAGACCGCCGCCAGTTGGTTCTTCGCGTGTATCTTCCTGATCGTGGCCGCCACCATCCTGCGTTCCTTCTTCCTCTAAAGGCATGGAGTATCCGGTAAACAAAGGCGCGGGCAATTCCGTCGAGTTCAAGGGGCTCAAGTCGCAATACCTGTTCGTCTTCGCGGGCGGGCTGACGGTGGTGCTCCTTGCGGTGGTCATCCTCTATCTGGCAGGCGTAGACCAGTGGATATGCATTCCTTTCGGAATCGTATCCGGCGGTCTGCTGGTATGGGTGACGTTCCGGCTGAACGCCCGTTACGGTGAACACGGGCTGATGAAGCTGCTGGCCGGGAAACGGCACCCGCGCTACCTGATTCACCGCAAAAGAGTTTTCAGATTATTCACGAAAAGAAAGAGGAAACAACCATGAGAAATGTATTGAAAGCGGAAACGCTGGAACGCAAGTTCCCCCTGCTGTCGGTGGAGAACGGTTGCATCGTGAGCAAGGATGCCGACCTGACCGTGGCTTTCGAGGTGGAGCTTCCCGAACTGTATACGGTGACGGCGGACGAGTACGAGGCCATGCACGCCTCCTGGATAAAAGCCATCAAGGTACTGCCCGAACACAGCGTGGTGTGCAAGCAGGACTGGTTCGTCAAGGAGACCTACCGCCCGAAAACCGGCGGGGAGGAACAGAGCTTCCTTGCACGCAGCTACGAGCGGCACTTCAACGAAAGACCCTTCCTGAACCACAGATGCTACCTGTACCTGACGAAGACCACCCGTGAGCGCAACCGTCGGCAGAGTGACTTCAGCACCCTCTGCCGCGGCTTCCTGCTGCCCAGGGAGATAACCGACAAGGAGGCGGCGGAGCGTTTCCTTGAGGCGGTGGAACAGTTCGAGCGCATCATGAACGATTCCGGGCACGTAAGGCTGCGCCGCCTGGATACGGACGAGGTGACCGGGACGAAAGAACATCCCGGACTGGTGGAGAAGTATTTTTCCCTCTCGCTGGAGGACGGGACCGCCGTGCTACAGGACATCTGCCTCAAACCCGGGCGGATGCGTATCGGTGACAAGCGGCTCTGCCTGCACACACTTTCGGACACGGAGGACCTGCCGGGCAAGCTCTCCACCGACATGCGCTACGAGCGTATGTCCACCGACAAGAGCGACTGCCGGCTGTCCTTTGCCGCCCCCGTGGGGCTGCTGCTGTCGTGCAACCATATCTATTCGCAATATGTGTTCATCGACAGCGCGCAGGAGATACTGCAAATGATGGAGAAGAACTCGCGCAACATGCTCTCGCTGTCGAAATACAGCCGGAGCAACGCGGTGAACCAGGAGTGGACGGAAATGTACCTGGATGAGGCGCACGCCAAAGGGCTGCTGCCCGTCAGGTGCCACTGCAACGTCATCGCCTGGGCCGAGGATGCGGACGAGTTCCGCCGTATCAGGAACGATACGGGCAGCCAGCTCGCCATGATGGAATGCACGCCGAGGTACAACACCGTCGATACCCCGGTGCTCTACTGGGCGGGCATTCCCGGCAATGCGGGCGACTTTCCCGCCGAAGAGTCGTTCTACACCTTTCTGGAGCAGGCGGTCTGCCTCTTTGCCGGGGAGACCAATTACCGGAACTCGCCCAGTCCGTTCGGTATCCGCATGGCGGACCGGCAGAACGGCATCCCGGTGCATGTGGACATTTCCGACCTTCCGATGAAGCGCGGCATCATCACCAACCGCAACAAATTTATCCTGGGGCCAAGCGGAAGCGGCAAGTCCTTTTTTACCAACCATCTGGTGCGCAACTATTACGAGCAGGGCACGCATATCCTGCTGGTGGACACGGGAAACAGCTACCAGGGGCTGTGCCGCATGATCCATGACCGCACCCAGGGAGAGGACGGGATATACATCACGTACGAGGAGGACAACCCGATATCCTTCAACCCGTTCTACACCGACTCCGGACAGTTCGACGTGGAGAAGCGCGAGAGCATCAAGACCCTGATACTGACCTTGTGGAAACGGGAGGACGAGGCTCCCACACGTGCGGAGGAGGTGGCGCTGTCGGGCGCGGTGAACGCCTATATCCGGAAAATATCGGGGGACCGGAGCGTCAGGCCGGACTTCAACGGATTCTACGAGTTCGTGTCGGTTGACTACCGCCGGATGATTGAGGAGAAGAGGGTACGTGAGAAGGATTTCGACATTGACGGCTTCCTGAACGTGCTGGAGCCTTTCTACCGGGGAGGCGACTACGACTTCCTGCTGAACTCCGACAAGGAACTGGACCTGACAAACAAGCGGTTCATCGTGTTCGAGCTGGACAACATCAGCAGTAACAAGGTGCTGCTTCCGGTGGTGACGCTGATCATCATGGAAACCTTCATCGCCAAGATGCGCAGGCTGAAAGGTGTCCGTAAGATGATACTGATAGAAGAATGCTGGAAAGCGCTGATGTCCGCCAACATGAGCGAGTATATCAAGTATCTTTTCAAGACCGTCCGGAAATATTTCGGCGAGGCGGTGGTGGTGACGCAGGAGGTGGACGACATCATCTCGTCCCCGATTGTGAAGGAGGCCATCATCAACAACTCCGACTGCAAGATACTGCTGGACCAGCGGAAATACATGAACAAGTTCGAGCATATCCAGCGGCTGCTCGGCCTGACCGACAAGGAGAAGGGGCAGATTCTCTCCATCAACCAGGCGAACCATCCCGGACGTTCCTACCGGGAGGTGTGGATCGGGCTGGGCGGCACCCATTCGGCGGTGTATGCCACGGAAGTGAGCGAGGAAGAGTATTTCACGTTCTCGACGGAAGAGTCCGAAAAGTTGGAAGTGCAGCGGCTGGCGGAAGAATCCGGAGGAGACCTGGAGGCTGCCGTCAGACGGATGGCGGAGAAGAGACGGGAAGAACAGAGACAAACATCAACCTTCAAACAAGAACGATTATGAGAAACAGACCCTTTGTGAAACTGGCGGTGTGTCTGATAAGCATGGCCGCCCTGATATTGCAGAGCTGCTCGGAGAGCGGTACAGACCGTGACAAGCTTTGCGGCTCGTGGACCAGTGTGGAAGGCAAGCCGGACGTGCTGGTATATAAGGAAGGAACATCCTATAAGGTGACGGTATTCGCCCGCAGCGGCAAGACACGCGTGCTGAAACCGAAGACCTACCTGCTGGTGGAGGAGAACGGCAACCTGTTTATCAACACGGGCTACCGCATCGATGTGTCCTACAACGAGGCGACGGACGTACTGACTTTCTCCCCCAACGGGGACTATGTACGCAAGGAGGAACGCCCATGAGAGCGAAGTCACTCCTGATAGGGACCGTGCTCGCCTTGTGCGGTACCGCTGCGGACGCCCAGTGGGTGGTGACCGACCCCGGCAACCTTGCCCAGAGCATCATCAACATGTCGGACAACATCGCCCACACCTCCAAGACCGCCGTGAATACGGCCGAGAGTTTCGCCGAGACGGTGAAAATCTACGAGCAGGCGAAGAGGTATTACGACCAGCTCAAAGCGGTGAACAACCTGATACAGGACGCCCGCAAGGTGCGCGACATCATCCTGATGGTGGGCGACGTGTCGGACATCTACGTGACCAACTTCGGGAAGATGATGAACGACGGGAACTTCTCGCCCCGTGAGCTGGATGCCATCGCCTTCGGTTACGCCCGGCTGCTGGAGGAGAGCAACGGCGTGTTGCAGGACCTCAGGCAGGTCATCAACGTGAGTACGCTCTCCATGACCGACAAGGACCGTATGGACGTGGTGGACCGCTGCTACTACGAGATGCGCCGCTACCGCAACCTGGTGAGCTACTATACGAACAAGAACATCGCCGTGAGCTATCTGAGGGCCAGGAAGAAGAACGACCTGGACCGTGTGATGCGGCTCTACGGGGATGAAACCTCCAAATATTGGTAGCCTATGGTATTTTTGTCGATAGATTTCGCCAACCTGCATACCATACTGGAGACCCTGTATGGAGAAATGATGCCCCTTTGCAAGGACATGATGGATGTGGGCAAGGGGCTTGCCGGACTGGGAGCGCTTTTCTATGTCGCCGTCCGCGTGTGGCAGTCGATGGCGCGCGCCGAGCCGGTAGACGTGTATCCGCTGCTCCGTCCCTTTGCCATCGGCATCTGCATCCTGCTCTTTCCCACACTGGTGCTCGGCACGCTGAACAGTGTGCTCAGCCCCATCGTGCAGGGCACGCACAAGATGCTGGAGGGGCAGACGCTGGACATGGAACAGTACCGTGCCCAGAAGGAGGAGCTGGAACGGGAGGCCATGCTGCGCAATCCCGAGACCGCCCACCTGGTGAGCGACGAGGAGTTCGACCGACAGCTGGACGAGCTGGGCTGGTCACCCACGGACACCGCCTCGCGGCTGGGCATGTACGTGGAAGTGGGGATGTACAATCTGGAGAAAAAAATCCGTGATGCGTTCCGCAGCCTGCTGGAACTGATATTTGCGGCGGCATCGCTGCTGATAGATACCGTACGGACCTTTTTCCTGGTCGTGCTCTCCATACTGGGCCCTGTGGCGTTCGCCTTCAGCGTGTGGGACGGCTTCCAGTCCACGCTCGGGCAGTGGTTCACAAGGTATATCTCCGTCTATCTGTGGCTTCCGGTGAGCGACCTGTTCAGCACCCTGCTCGCCAAGCTCCAGGTGCTGATGCTCCGGAACGACATTCTGGAGTTGCAGGGCAATCCCGACTACTCGATAGACAACTCCAACAGCGTGTACATAATTTTTATGCTGATAGGGATTATCGGCTACTTCACCGTCCCGACGGTGGCGGGCTGGATTGTGCAGGCGGGCGGTGCCGGAAATTTCAGCCGCAACCTGAACCGTACCGCCACGAAAGCGGGCAGTTTTGCTGCCGGGGTGGGCGGTTCCGTGCTGGGGAATATCGGAGGACGGCTGAGAGGAAAATAACAGAGACCGGTTTGCGGGATGCGTATGCTGCATACGGCTACTAACGTATGCAGCCTGATACGACTAACGTTAGTAACCGTGCACTACTAACGTATGTAGCGACCTGCTACTAACGTATGTAACAAGCCGTCACTAACGTATGTCGCCAAGAGCACCATACGTATCCCGCCGGAAGAAAGAAAAAATCAATCAATCCAAAGAAACGATTCATACATGGAATTCAAGTCATTGACCAACATTGAAAGCAGCTTCCGCCGCATCCGGCTGATGCTGGCGGTCTTCACCGGCTGCTGTGCGCTCGTCACCGGCTATGCGCTGTGGAGCTCGTACCGCTTCGCCGAGAGGCAGCGTGAGAAAATCTACGTGCTGGACGGCGGCAAGTCGCTGATGATGGCCCTCTCGCAGGACCTTTCACAGAACCGTCCCGCCGAGGCGAGGGAGCACGTGAGGCGCTTTCACGAGCTGTTCTTCTCGCTCTCGCCCCAGAAGGATGCCATCGGGCACAACATCAACCGCGCCCTGCAACTGGCGGACAAGAGCGCCTACCACTATTATGTGGACTTTGCCGAGAAGGGTTATTACAACCGGCTGATTTCGGGCAACATCAACCAGGTGGTGCATGTGGACAGCGTGGTGTGCGATTTCGCCGTTTATCCTTACAAGGCAACGACGTATGCCCGCCAGATGATCATCAGGGAGAGCAACGTGACCGAGCGCAGCCTTGTCACCTCCTGCTCGCTCCAGAACACAGGGCGCTCGGACGACAATCCGAACGGGTTCATCATCGAGCAGTTCACCATCCTGGAGAACAAGGACATAAGGAGCACGGAGCGATGAAAAGAGGATATGCCAGCCTAAGACGGGCAGGCGCCCGGATACGGCGTTTCTGCCGCCGCCTGACAAGAAGACAACGGAGTCTGGTGACAATCACCGCCTTCCTTCTGTTCCTGGCCGCCTGCCTGTACACGATTGTCTCCGCGCTCTCCGGTCCGGGAAAGAGTGACGACGGGACGATGAGAATAGAACATATCCGGCGGCTCGACTTGCGGCCGGAGAACAATACCAATCCATCCAAACAACTGCTACGATGAAAACGGATATACAGAAGATAAAGAAACTGCTGGGACTGTCGGGTGACGAGCCGCTGACACCCGAAGAGAAACGCCGGCGTGCGAAGTTTGTCATCTACCCGCTTTTTTTCCTGATGTTCGCGGGGGCCATTCTGCTGATATACAGCCCGACACAGAAGGAAAGGGAGGAAGCCGGAAAAGGCCTGGGCTTCAATACGGAGATTCCCTCGCCCGAAGAGACCCGCATGGAGGGCAACAAAGTCAGCGCCTACGAACGGGATGCCCTGGCGAAAAAGGAGAGAAAGCGCAAGGACACCTTTCAGGAAATGTCGGAACTGTTCAACAGGAAGCGGAACGACACCCTGCGTGTTGCGCAGGGCGGAGTGAACGTGGAGCTTCCCCCGGAACCGGAAGCCATGACACCCCGCAGTCCGGTGCGTTCGTCCACGGAGGCCTACCGCAACATGAACCGCTCGCTCCATACCATCCATGAGCCGCGCGACCATCCGCAGGACAAGGAGCTGCTGCGGCGTATCGAGAGCCTGGAAAAGAGGCAGTCCGGGGAGCACCCTGACGGCGGCGGGCAGTCACTGGAAGAGAAGATGGCACTGATGGAGAAGTCATACGAGCTGGCGGCCCGTTACAACGGGAAGCAGACGACCGCCGCTCCGGCAGCTGACCGGAAAGAACGGACCGCCGCCCGACCGGTGAAGCAGGTGCGGCAACAGGTGGTGTCCTCCCTGTCCCGGCCGGTGAATGACGAAGAGGGGATTTCCGGAGAGCGGAATACGGGATTCCATACCCCCGTCGGCAAGACGCTCTCCCCGGACAGGAATACCATCGCCGCCTGCGTGCACGGGACGCAGACCGTATCGGACGGGTACGCCTTGCGCCTCCGGCTGCTGGAACCGATGGCGGTGGACGACCGCCTCATCCCCAAAGGCGCCCTGCTAACCGGAAGCACGCGTATCCGGGGGGAACGGCTGGACGTGCTCGTCGAGACGGTGGAATACAAAGGGGCGGTCATTCCGGTGGAGCTGGAAGTGTATGACGCCGACGGCGGGCAGGGAATACTTGTCCCGAACTCGCTGGAATACGATGCCGTGCGTGAGATAGCCGCCAACATGGGAACCTCGATGGGGAGCAGCATCAACATCTCGACGGACGCCGGTGCGCAGATAGCCTCGGACGTGGGGAAAGGCGTGATACAGGGCGTGTCACAGTATGTCACCAAGAGGATGCGGACGGTGAAAATCACGCTGAAGGCCGGGCACAGGCTGCTGCTCCATACCCCGGAGTAGAAAAAGAGAAAACACAATTATTCAACAACCAACCAACAACAATCGGACATGAAGAAGATTCTGATGATGTTTGCCCTTCTGACGGGCTTTTTAGCTGCCCATGCGCAGCAGAGTAGCGGAGATTATTTTGAAGGGCTGAGCCGCAAGATAGGCTTCAGCCAAATGATACCTCCGCATGGCCTGGAAATCACCTACGACAAGACGGTGCATGTGATTTTCCCCTCATCCGTCAAGTACGTGGACCTCGGTTCCCCCAACCTGATAGCCGGCAAGGCGGACGGCGCGGAGAACGTGATCCGGGTGAAGGCCACGAGGAAGCATTTCCGCAACGAGACGAACATGAGCGTGATTACCGAGGACGGTAACTTTTACACGTTTAATGTCAAGTACGCCGACGAGCCGCTGTTGCTGAATGTGGAGATGTGCGACTTCATCCATGACGGGGAGGCGGTGAACCGTCCCAACAACGCGATGGAGATCTATTTGCAGGAACTGGGCAACGAGTCGCCCAGGCTGGTGCGCCTGGTCATGAAGTCCGTGCACGGACAGGACAAGCGGAGAGTGAAGCACATCGGCTGTAAACGCTTCGGCGTGCAGTACCTGCTCAAAGGGCTCTATGCGCACGGTGACCTGCTTTATTTCCATACCGAGGTAAGAAATTCCACCCACGTGCCTTTCGATGTGGACTTCGTGACCTTCAAAATCGTGGACAAGAAGATAGTGAAACGTACCGCCATGCAGGAACAGGTCATCTGTCCGCTACGTGCCTTCAATTACCTGACCCGTGTGGACGGGAAAAAGAGCGGGAGAACGGTGTTTGCCCTGCCCAAGTTCACCATCCCCGATGACAAGAAACTGGTGGTGGAGATGTATGAGAAACAAGGGGGACGCCACCAGTCCTTTGAGATAGAGAATGAAGACCTGGTGCGTGCCGAGACTATCAATGAACTGAAAGTGCGATGAAAAGGTATGTGTATATCACCCTTGCGCTGCTTGCCCTTATGGCGGGGCAAGCCCATGCGCAACGCTGTCTGCCGGGAATGAAGGGTGTCCGTCTCACGGCGGAAATGGCGGACGGCTTTTACTGCGGAGCGAACCGGCACGATGCCGGTTACGCCTTCTCGCTGGCCGTTTCCACCTATACGAAAAAAGGAAACCAGTGGGTGTTCGGCGGGGAGACGCTCCGGCGCAACATCCCATACAGGAACACGCATATCCCGACGGCGCAATACACGGGCGAGGGCGGCTATTACCATACGTTCTTTTCCTCGCCGGACAAGGTGCTGTTCCTGAACCTCGGTGTCTCGGCCCTGCTGGGGTATGAGACGGTAAACGGCGGCAAGAAACTGCTGGATGACGGTGCCGCCCTGCACAGGTGTGAATCGTTCATTTACGGCGGTGCGGCGACACTGGAAGCGGAAGGCTACCTGTCGGACAGTGTTGTCCTGCTGTTCCGGCTGCGCGAGCGGTTTGTGTGGGGCGGCGCCTCGGGCCGTTGCCACTGCCAGTATGGAATCGGAGTCAAATACATTTTCTAACCCTAAAACAGATATATACCCATGAAGAGAAAAATCCTTGATTGTATGATGGCGGCCTGCTGCCTGGCTGCCGCCCTTTTTTGTCTTGTCTCTTGTGACGGCGGGCTGGATGTCCGGCAGGAATACCCGTTCACGGTGGAAGCCATGCCGGTGGCGGACGGGATAGCAAACGGTGAGACGGTGGAAATCCGTCTGGAAATCAGACCGGAAGGCAACTTTGCCGGAACGGTCTATACGCTGAGGTACTTCCAGCCGGACGGCAAGGGCAGCCTGAAGATGGAGGACGGCACGGTGCTGAAGCCCAATGACCGCTACCTGCTGAATGAACGGAGATTCCGGCTGTATTACACTTCGCAAAGCGCGGATGGCTCGCAGACCATCGACCTCTATTTTGAGGACAACTGGGGGAATATGCGGCAGCTGACCTACGGTTTCAATGTGAATGATGCGGAAAACAACGTTCCGGACAATGAGTAGGGCATGGCTCAGGCTGACGGCCGGAGTGTTTATGGCGTTTGTAGTTTCCTCCGCTTTTGCCCAAGGAAAGGGGGAAGTGCCGGATTCGCTGTTTGACAAGGCCGTGGAATTCATCAAACGGGCGGAAGGCTGGCATCGGGGACAGATGCCTTACATCGGTTACGGGCATTGCTTGCTTCCGGGGGAGACATTGACCGAGAACCTGAGCAAGGCACAGGCCGATTCGCTGCTGAGGAGTGACCTTAGAAAGTGTTGTGATGCGTTCCGGGAGTTTGAGAATGATGCATTGCTTTTGGGCGTTTTGAGCTATAATGTGGGCATTTTCAGATTGAAGGGCCATGGCAGGATACCGAAAAGCCGGTTGATACGGAAGCTGGAAAAAGGCGAGCGTGACATCTATGAGGAGTATGTTTCCTTTAGGTGCTATAAGGGGAAAGTGATTCCAAGCATAGAGAGAAGAAGAAAAGCCGAGTTTGCGCTTTTCTATATACCTTGATTATAAAAAAAGCCGTGAACGACGATGGGGAAATCGATGTTCACGGCTTTTTTTACTGCAATTTTTACTCATCTTCAAATCAGTATATACGGCTGGTTATTCCAATTTGTGCTTTAGATTGAAATGATAATGTCTTGTGGTATTCCCGTATAATATGCTATTTTTTCCACTGGTATATTATCTTCCTTCATTTTTATTATTATATCAATGGTTTCTCTGGTAAGAGAAGATGGTATAGGAGTGAACAGAATATCTGACAGTTTATTTATGGCTTTAATAACTCTTTGCCTGTCTGATTCCATTTTTAAATTTATACCACTGAAAGTAGAAAGTTCATCATGCAAAATGAGATAGTATATTCCGCCTATTATCAGTGCGGATATAGTTACAATGTCAATATCCGTATCTGAGAACAGTTTTGAATATTTTTGGCATAGAGGCAATGTATGTAATTCTCGTAACCGGGCGGTACGCTGACTGGTTTCATTATTATTAGCCAGTTCCCATTTCAGAAGCTCTTGCATTGCTTTGTTCTCCGATAAAGAATGGAACAATCCTGTCAGAATGTTCGTGTACAATTCTTTATCATTGCTTGATTGTTTCTGGGACTTTATGATATCATTGAACCAGTAATCGTACTTTTTGACATACTCATCAATAAACTTGTTCAAATCCTCATATCTATGGTAGAATTGGACAGGTTCGATTTCTGCCAAATGTATGATACCGGTAACTGTCAATTTTGAAAATCCATCATTTTCAATCAATTGATTTGCCGCATCAAGTATACTTTCTTCTATGTCCTTTGCACTTCTTCTCTTTCTCCTTTCTTTCATTATTATTT
>OCPI01000573.1_pt1 | contig 11906 bp, 10 predicted proteins | sample 1476291 | NCBI WGS metagenome assembly OCPI01 (sample SAMEA2580054, study PRJEB22360) | human gut metagenome | reverse complement strand
AAAACCATAATCCCTTTGTTTTTACCGGCTCGGCACTTGCCGGCGGGCTGAGCCGGACTCCGTCACCACGTACCGATGGGCGCAGCGACCGCGTTCAACACCTTGAGCAGATCATGCGGATTGACGCCGACCGAAAACCCGCGCTTGCCGCCGGACAGCAGGATCTCGTCGAATTGCAGAGCGCTCTCGTCAAGCACGGTCTTGTGATGCGTGCGCTGCCCGAGCGGTGAGATGCCTCCGACCACATAGCCGGACTCGCGCATCGCGACCTTCGGGTCGGCCATCGATGCCTTCTTCGCACCGACCGCCGCCGCCAACGCCTTCAGATCCATGTGTCCGCTGACCGGCACCACGCCCACCACGCGCTCGGAACCGGTGTCGGCCATCAGCGTCTTGAACACCTGATGCTCATCGAATCCGAGCTTCTTCGCGGCTTCCGCCCCGTAACCGTCATCCATGTGGTCGTTGGAATGCTCGTACTCGTAGGTCTTGAACGGCACTCCGGCCTTCTCCAGCTGCACAGTCGCCGGCGTGGAGCCGGCACCCTTCTCATGCTTCGATTTTTTGCCCATGTTTTCCATACTACCGCTCTCAAAACTCGAAGATACGAAATCGGTAACCGCCATTTTCCAATAAACGGCTTTTCGTATCTGCGAGTTTTGAGAGCGCGAATCGGGAAGGCCTCGACTATTCGGCGGATTCTCCGCCGCTCGGGCCACTGGTTTCACGGTGTCGCAGCAAGGACCCGGCTGCGGTCGGCAAGCGCGACGGCGCCCACGGGCGCACCGGTGGCGGACAGTCCCGCCGCCGCATACCCGTCAGCGCCCACGTTCACCGTGGAGCCTCCCGTCAGCGTCACCTTGCCGTCGACCGCGAGTGTGGAGCACTCCCCCGCCGCGATGCCGGGAACCGTGGCGGCCCCGTCATTGGCGTTGAACACCCTCACATAGGGTTTGCTATACGCCTCGTCCCGCCAGCGGCGGTGAGGCGAGGGCTTCCGGCGGAGTTCCGCCGGAAGCACGAAATGCATGTTCTCCTTGATGGTCTCCACGGTGGATACATCGGTGAAGCCCTGTGCGCGCAAGGCCTCGATGACGCCCGCGACCAGTTCGTCCGGCACGGATGCGCCCGACGAGATGCCGACCGCCTCGACCCCGTCGAACCATGACGGGTCGAGCTCGTTCGCGTCATCCACGCGGTGCGCTCGCCCGCGCTCCTCCAACGCCCCCTGCGCGACCTCCATGAGCCGCACCGAGTTGGAGGAGTTCGCCGACCCCACGATCACCACGCTATCGGACTGCTCGGCAACGAGCTTCACCGCGGTCTGGCGGTTGGACGTGGCGTAGCAGATATCGGAGCTCGGCGGCTCCTTCATCCACGGGAACCGGCATTTGAGCGCCGCGATGGTGCCGGCCGTCTCATCGATGCTGAGCGTGGTCTGCGTGAGCAGCACCAGCTTCTGCTCCGGCCGGAAATCCAGCGAATCCACGTCCGCCTCATGTTCGATCAGATGCACGTGCACGGGGTCCTCCCCCACCACGCCGACCGCCTCATCATGCCCCCGATGGCCGATGTAGATGATCTCGTAGCCTTCGCGCACGAAACGCAATACCTCACGATGCACCTTGCTGACCAGCGGGCAGGTGGCGTCCACGACGTGCATGCCGCGGCGTGCGGACTCCGCCTTGACCTGCGGCGACACGCCGTGCGCGGAGAACACGATCGGGATGCCGGCGGCAGCAGCCTCGTCAGGTATCTCCGCGAGCTCCTGCACGAACACGGCCCCCTGCGCGGCGAGATCCTCGACGACATGCCGGTTGTGCACGATCTGACGACGCACATACACCGGAGGCAGGCCATCCACCCGCGCCGACGCGGCCTTCAGGATGGTCTGCACGGTGAGGATCGCCCGGTCCACTCCGGCGCAGAATCCGCGCGGGTCCGCCAGCACGATGCGTTTCGCCATATCATCCTCCTCATGCAGTCAGTGGCCGCCATGCGGCATCACTCAATCACAACGACTCAGCGTAGCAAAGGCACACGCACGGGTGCGGCCGGAACATCCCTACGCGTGCGATACCGGCACATGACAACGCCCGGGGGCAACAGGCGACACCCCGACCGCACACGGCAGAAGCCCAGCGCACACTATGATAGCGAGCGGTAACAATATCACTGTCGATCATGGAGCAAGCAATGGGCACCACACCGCGTACCGGCAACCAGTATTCCATCCATTATGGCGATTTCTCCGCCGTCGTCTGCGAGCTCGGCTCGAAGCTGCGCCGTTTCGACTACGGCGGCAAGGAGGTGTTCTGCAGCTACGGACCGGACGACCTGACGCCGACCTGCTGCGGCTATATCCTCGCGCCTTGGCCGAACCGCATCAAGGACGGCGAATACGACTTCAACTGCAAGCACTACTGCGCGCCGGTCAACGAGTGCCACCCCGAGCCGCGCAACAACGCGAACCACGGCTACGCATACCAGTACATGTGGAAGCTGGAATCGCTCACCGAGAACAGCGTCACCCAGTCACTGCGCTTCCCGAACCTCGACGGCTATCCGTTCGACGTCACCGTCACCGCCACGTACGAGCTGAACGACAAGGGCATGACCGTCACGGTCAGCGCCCGCAATGATGGCGACGAGCCGGCGCCGTGGGCGCTCGGCCTGCACCCGTGGGTGGCGAACGGCAAAAACGGCGAGACCAGCGAGCAGCGTGACGCCGATTCGGCCGCATGCCGCCTGAAGATCGACGCGGACACGCACGTCACCGTTGACGCCGGTCTGGTGCCGAACGGCACCGAGCCTGTGGACGGCACCAAGTTCGATCTGCGCGACGACCCGGTTCTGGACGGACGCGCGTTCGACGACGCCTGGGTGGACGTCCACCGCGCCGACGACGGCACGACAACGACCGTGTTCACCCGCCCCGATGGCATGGAGATCAAGCTGGTCGGCGACGAGACCATCAACGCGTGGCAATGCTACACGGCCACCGGCGCCCCGTTCGACCAGCATCCGAACGGCATCGCCGTCGAACCGATGACCGCCCCGGCCAACGCGTTCCGCAGCGGCGACCACCTGACCGTGATAGAGCCCGGCAAGAGCGTCACGACCGTGGTACGCTACGAGGTGACGGTCAAGTGACCGACACCCGGCCGTCCTACGGCTGGTGACAATTCGCCACTTGCACAACGTCTACCCCGTATGTGATAATTCCCAAGGCTTATTAATCGTAGTAAAGGAGTCCATCATGGGCATGCGCGGACGCAAGCGCAAGGATCGTCGCAAGAAGGCCGCCAACCACGGCAAAAGGCCGAACGCCTGATTCTTGCCTGACGGCGTGATTCCACGCCGCGAGACATCGCCATATACGGCGGTGTCATAACAGACGACAACGGGTCTGTCCCAGCGAAAGCCGGGCAGACCCGTTTGTTATCTTATTATTCCGTTTTATTATGCAGGCCCGTTTTATCCTGCTTGCCGAGCTTCGAGACAGGGGCCCAAGCCGAAATCGCGTCTCAGGACACGACCGCAGCGCCGCGTACAGGCTGCGCGGGTTGCGCGGACCGTCCCGGCTCGTCGACGGCACCGGCAGCATTCCCGCCATCCTCGCAGCAGCAGCGGTCAAGCGTGTCGCGCAACCGCGCCAGCAGACATTCCGGCGCGACCTCGGGCCGCAGATACGCACGCAGCGCCGCGATCATCGCCTTCTCATGCTCGTCGCAACACGAATCCGGGTCGAAACAGTCCCCGACCAGATCATCGCCCATGTCACCGGGCATGCCCGAAATCTCCACCGATGTGATATGCATATCCGCATGGACGATGCCCACAGGCGTCTGCCGTGTGATGGAAATATGGCTGTGCCGCTCAATAGGGTCACTCACGCCTGCTCCTTTCGCTCGTCGCAACGGATCGCATTCCGTCATCTCCATTATGAACGCTCACCGGGGATCTGGAGTTCGCGGACGGTGAACTTGGCAGTTGCTTGCGGGCGTCGCCGTATCCGTGCGCCAGCGCGTACGATGACAGTTCGCGTTTCAACTGGGTGCGCGCACGGTTCAGGCGGCTCATCACCGTGCCGATCTTCACGCCCTGCTCGTCGGCGACCTGCTGGTACGACTTGCCGTCGATGGCTGCGTCGATGAACACCTGCCGGCGCTCGGGCGGGAGTTTTGCGAGCGCCGCCATGATCTCCTGCGGCGCGAAGGCGTCCAGGTACTCCTGCTCCGCGGATTTCAGTCCCTCCGAGGAGTGCTCGGACGCCGCGTAGATGTCCCAGTCGTCGTATTCGCCGGTGGAGTCGTTGGCCCGCTGCGGCCGCCGCTTCGCCTTCGCGTACTGGTTGAAGTATGCGTTGCGCTCGATGGTGGTCATCCACGCCTCGAAGTTCGAACCGTCCTCGAAACTGTCGAACGCCTTGAACCCACGTTCGAACGTGTCCTGCACAAGGTCCTGGGCATCATCGGGGTTGTTGGTGAGCTTCATCGCCTGGCGGTACAGCGCGTTGACCGCGGGCATGGCGAGCTTCTCGAATCTCGCTCGCGCCTGCGCCGTGGTCTCGTTCGGTTGCTGTTCGTCGGTCACGCTCACTATTGTATGCAAGACGTGCGGTGAAATTGTGAGCGTGGGCACGGTTTTGTGATGGACTTATCAGCACATGTCGCGCATATCGTTCCCGCGGTCGTCGGGCTTGTACAATGGCAGCGGCACCATGAGGAAAGGTTTTGGTATGACGGTAACGTTGGCATCGGCGGCGCAACTGCTCAAGCGGCACGGTCTGCTTCGGGAGATCATCCGCGCGGATCGTTGGACGCTTGATGCGCACGACATCGAAGGGGCTGACACCGCTTTTTCGGCGATCACCTATGACACGAGGGACGTGCGCGAGGGCACGCTGCTGTGCTGCAAGGGGCGGTTCAAGGCCGAGTATCTGCATGACATCGACGAGCGCGGGCTGGCCGCATACGTGGCCGACACCGATTTTTCGGCAGAGACCGGCGCACCCGGCCTGATCGTCAATGACGCGCGCAAGGCCATGAGCCTGCTGTCCGCGGAGTTCTACGGACGCCCGCAGGACGAGCTGACCGTGGTCGGCATCACCGGCACCAAGGGCAAGACCACGACCGCGTACTTCACCCAGGCCGTGCTGAACGCCCACTCGCACGGCAAGGCAGCGCTGTTCTCCTCCGTGGACAACTGCCTGGACGGGCACACGTACGTCGAGTCCGACCTGACCACGCCCGAGTCGATGGACGCTTTCCGCATGATGCGAGAGGCCGCTGACAACGGCATGAAGTACCTCGTCATGGAGGTCTCCTCGCAGGCGTACAAGGTCGAGCGCGTGTACGGGCTGACGTTCGACGTGGCCACGTTCCTGAACATCTCCCCCGACCATATCAGCCCGATCGAGCATCCGACGTTCGAGGATTACCTGTATTGCAAGCGCCAGATCGTGCGCAACAGCCGTGCGCTGGTGCTCGGCGCGGCCAGCGATCATGCCGACCTGCTGCGTCAGGACGCGGCGGACGCCGGCGTGCCGGTCACCACGTTCGAGCTGCTGGACGGGCAGAGCCCCGCCGGATCCGATGCCTGCGAGGAGCCGTCGGCCCGGCGGGCGGGGCGGGCCCCCGCCGGATCCGATGCCGCCGATGTCACCGCAAGCCCGGCGAACGCCGAGCACAGCGCCTACCGTATCGCCGCAGACGGCGCTGATCTCGGCGAGTTCCGTCTGGCGTTGGACGGCGACTTCAACTACGCCAACGCGGCAGCGGCGCTGGCCATCGCGCATGCCGCCGGAATCGACCTGACCGCCGACGCCGCAGCCACGCACGCGATGGAGCCGGTGCGCATCGCCGGCCGCATGGAGCAGTTCCACGACCCGCAGTCCAACACGCTGGCGATCGTCGACTACGCGCACAACTACGCCTCCGTGACCGCGCTGCTCGATTTCGTCGACGAGCGGTTCGGCTCGCAGCACCCGCGCATCACGCTTGTCACCGGCTCGGCCGGCAACAAGGCGTACGACCGGCGCAAGGAGATCGTCGAAGCGGCGCAGCATCGCATCGACAGCTTCATCTTCACCGCCGAGGACACGGACACCGAACCGTTCATCGACATCTGCACGGAGATGCAACGGTACATCACCGTGCCCGGCATCGCGTCCACCGTCATCTCCGACCGCCCGACCGCCGTCACGAACGCGATCTACGACGCCCGAGCGCACGCCGACCGGTTCAACATCATCCTCATCATCGGCAAGGGTGACGAACGCTGGATCAAGGACCACAACAAGCACGTGCCGTTCGAGGGCGACGACCGCATCGTCGAGCGCATGTTCGCCTGAGCCGCCAAAGCGCACGAACCGATAGAAAGACAAGCAAGACAAGCATGATTACGTTACAGAAAACCGACTACCAGCAAATGGAACAGGCGGCGGCCGATGCCGGCGTGACGCTGCCGATCGAACAGACCGACGTGTGGGCACGCTTCCAGGCGGACATCCCCGGCCGCACTCCTTGGGGCGTGTACCTGATCCAGCGAGACGGCGAGACCGTCGCGTTCATCGCGTTCATCGACATGGAGACGCACGGATACCATTACCTGCGTTCGATGCACGGCCCGGTCTGGATCGTCAAGCCGGACGAGGCGCTGGAACGCGAGGCCATCGACGCGATCGCCGCCGAAGTGCACCGAGCGGACAGGCACGTGGCGTTCATCCGCATCGACACGTGGTTCACCGACGGCACCGTGCCGGTGCTGTCGACCGTGCCGTACGACCAGACCGTGGTGATCGACGTGACCGGCGGCGACGATGCGATCCTGAGTCGCATGAAGCGTCGCGGCCGCCGCGACGTACGCAAGTCGCTGCGCGAATGCCCGGCCGACATCGCCGACGAGACGAAGCAGGCGATCGCCGACTTCGCGGAATACTACGACGTGATGGTGGAGACCGGCAAGCGCGACGGATTCACGCCCGCTCCGATCACCGACTACTCCGACATGATCGAGGCGCTGGGCGCGGATCATTGCCGCGTGTTCGCGGCCCGCATCGAGGGCCGCGTGGTGGCATGGTCAATCGTGACCGTCAACGGCACGCACGCGGTACGCTACTATGCCGGCATGCGCAACGACGTGATGCGCCTGCACGTGACCGACAAGCTGCTGTACACCGAGTGCTGCATCCTTGGCTCGCAGGGCATCACCGAATACGATCTGATGGGCATCGGCTCCGAGCTGGCACCGAGCCTCAACGGCCTCAACGAATTCAAGTGCAAGTTCACCGAGGAAATCACCCCGGTGGCCGCCGGGCGTGACGTGCCGATCAAGAAGGCCTTCTACAGCTCCCTCAAGCTCGCCAAATCACTGAAGAACACCCTCAAGAAGTAAGATTCCCGGCGCGGTGCAACGGGGTGAGACGTCTGAACACCCGCTGCGCGCGCCAGAGGGCGGTCAGACGTGCCGGTGGTCAGACGGCGGCGCGGACGGCGTCGATGACGCGGCGAACCGCGTCTTCACCCAGTTCGGTGGGCAGGCATAGCGCGGTGGAGACCAGACGGTCGCTGACCGGCACGGTGGAGCGGTCCAACGTGTCGAGCCCATAGGCGGCCGGATCGGTCACGCCGGGGAACAGTTCGGGGCGGTACCAGCGTTCGGCGTAGCCACCCGCCTGCCGCGCTGCGGCGATGATGCGCTCCGCCGCCTCGGTATCCCGCGCGAACAACGGGAACCGCAACAGCGGCTGCGCCTCGCCGTTCATCGCCACTGCCGGAACGTCCAACCCGTCGACGCCCGCAAAAGCCTCGCGATACATGGTCACGACCGCGCGCCGCCCATTCTCATTGGCGTCGAGCGCGGAGATGCCGGCCACCGCCTGCTGTGCGATCCACGGCGTCACCGTCATCGGCTCATATTCCAGTGCGCCGCGACGCTCCTTGTCGGAAATCGGCGGCTCATACCAGCCCGAAGCGGTGAGTCGCTCACGCATCCGCCCGCCGAATCCGCCCAGACGCGACAGCACGCGGTTCTCGTTGATATACAGTTTCGTGACCGTATCCAGATGATGGGACGGCTGCTCCAGCGCGGCGAGCCGGCCTCGGGTCTCGGCGTCCAGCGCCGCATCCCGCTCACGCAGCCGCGGATTGACCCAGATGGCGCCGCCGAATCTGGTCGGCAGCATCTTCTCCACGCCGAACGAGTGCACGGAAATGTCGGCCAACGGCCATCCCGCAGCATCACGGGCCATGCGGGTCACGCAGTGGGCGCAATCCTCGACGAGCAACGCCCCCATCTCCCCCGCCAGCGCGGCCAGCCGCCGGGACGAGTCCTCATCGATCGCGCCAAACGTATGCTGCATCACCATCGCATGCACCTGCTCGTCGCTCCCCAGCGGCATGGACTCCACCTTGGCGACGTCAATGCCCATCGTGTCGGCGCCCACATCCGCATACCGCGGTCTCAGCCCGCTCACAACAATCGGATCGACCGCCGTGCAGCAGGTGAACAGCTGGGTGAGCACCGAGCCGTCGCCACGAACCGACCTCACTGCGTCGAACGCCACCTGCATGCCGTACCGTGCCTTGAAGACCGGGAACCAGTCCTCCGGCCGCGTCCCGGTGCGGGACGCCAACGCCTCACGAAGTTCCGCGAATCCCCGTGCCGTCGTCTCTTCCATGACCAACCTCGTTCCATCGGGAGAATACGTCTTATTTCAATGTATCGTCCCCCCGCGCCAGGGGCAACGGCCCGCGTGACCGCATCTTCGCACTCTGCGCACGAAACGGCCTCCCATCGCCACACGGAGTATGTAGAATGTCATAAGCAATCGTGAACGTCCAACAGAAGGATCGATAATGACGGCTTTCCAGCCTGTACTACTCGGCAGTGAAACCTGCGCCTACGCGATGGCCCGCGCGTTCCACAGCGCGTATGGCCTGAAATCGCTGGTATACGGCCGTATGCAGCTTTCCGTCACCAAATTCAGTTCGATTATGGAGCCGACGTTCTTCGCGGACTTCACCGAGCCGGAATCCTTCCGCCGTCACATGGTCGAGGCCGGTCGCCGGCTCACGTCCGAGCGACCCGACACCACGTTCCTGCTCATCGCGTGCGGTGACGACTACAGCGAGCTGCTGAGCCGGTACAAGGACGAGCTGAAGCCGTATTTCACGTTCGTGTCGGTCGATGCCGACCTGCACGACCGTCTGAGCAACAAGACCTCCTTCTACGAGCTGTGCGCCCAGTATGACCTGCCGCACCCGCTCACGTTCGTTCTGGACAAGGCCGGTGCCGCGGCCGGCAAGTATCACGACCTGCCGTTCGGCTTCCCCGTGGCCGTCAAGCCGGCGAACAGCGTCGAATACCTGCACGTGGACTTCCCCGGACGCAAGAAGGCGTTCATTCTGCACACGCCCGAGGAGCTGGCCCATGTCGTCTCCGCGATCTACGGCGCCGGCTACGGCTCCGAGCTGATCATCCAGGACTTCATCCCCGGCTCCGACGCCAACATGCGCGTGCTCAACGCCTACGTCGACCATGACCACCATGTGCGCATGATGGTGCTCGGCCACGTGCTGCTCGCCGACCCGACGCCGGAGGCCATCGGCAACTACGCGGCGATCATCCCCGACTACAACGAGGGATTCTGCCTGAAGATCAAGAGCTTCCTGGAAAGCATCGGATATGAGGGCGTCGCGAACTTCGACATCAAGTTCGACCCGCGCGACGGAGAGTACAAGCTGTTCGAAATCAACTTGCGCCAGGGCCGCACGAACTTCTTCGTGACGCTTAACGGCTTCAATCTGGCCGAGTATTTCGTCGACGACCTGGTGCTCGGCAACCCGATGGAGGGCGACACGGTCATCGGCCGCGGTGACAGCATGCTGCTGGAGGTGCCGTTCTCGACGCTCAAGAAGTACGCGGAGCCGGGGGAGGCGCTTGACCGCGGAATCGCGCTGCACAAGGCGGGCAAATCCGGCTGGACGCTGCGCTACGGGCGGGACCTGTCGTTCAGGCGCCGGCTGCTGCTGTGGAGGCTGCACCGGCTGACCGCGAAGAACTACGACACGTATCTCGGCAAGAACGACTGACTTTTCGGAATCGACGGCGACATTTATGAGACGACCATTTTTTGCGGTATTGGGCGGCATGGGCACGCTGGCCACGGAAAGCTATATCCGGTTGGTCAACCGTGAGACGCACGCCCACAGCGACCAGGAGTTCCTCGACTACGTCGTGTTCAACGACGCGGCCGTGCCCGACCGGACCGCGTTCATAATCGGGCAGTCCGACGATGACCCGTTCCCGATAATCGCCGACGACATCGACAAGGCGACCGCGATGGGCGCGAGCTTCATCGTGCTCACCTGCAACACCGCGCATTACTTCTACGATCATTTCCAGTCGCTGACGCCGGTGCCGATCCTGCACATGCCGCGCGGCGCCGTCGCGCACATGGCCGGGCAATACCCCAAGGAGCGTTTCCACCGCGTCGGATTCCTCGGCACGATGGGCTCGCGGGCTTCGGGCGTGTACCGTCAGGCCGTCGAGGAGGCCGGCTACACCTTCGTCGAGCCGGACGACGAGTTGCAGGAGCGCATCACGTCACTGATCTACGACGATGTGAAGGGAACCGGCGACCTGAATCTGCAGCGCTACGAGTCGGTGCTGCAGGCGATGCTCGATCCGGCCGGCACGTGCCGTTGCGATACGCTGATGCTCGGCTGCACCGAGCTCTCCGTGCTCAACGAGGCGTTCCCGCTGCCTCAGCTGCCGATCATCGACGCCCAGGCCGTCCTCGTGGAGGACACCGTCAGCCGGGCCAAGGCCATCCGCCGCTAGAGTCGGCGCAGGCGAAAAAGGTCGGTCGGGCGGAGCAACAGCCACATCCCCGGATGCACGGCCACCCCCAGTCGGCCTACGGCCGACACCTCCCGCCAGCGGGTCGGCAATCGGTAATCCTCCCGCTGGCGGGAGGTGGCGCGCGGTGCCGGAGGGTGGTCTTCGATGTGGGGTCAGCGGCTGAGTTTCTGGCTGACTACGGCGGTGACGCCGTCGGAGCGCATCGTGATGCCGTACAGCGCGTCGGCGATCGACATCGTGCGCTGCTGGTGGGTGATGATGATGAGTTGGGCGTGTTCGCGCAGTTCGTTGAACGCGTTGATAAGGCGGGTCAGGTTCACGTCGTCGAGCGCGGCCTCCACCTCGTCCATCACGTAGAACGGGCTCGGCCGCGCGGTGAAGATCGCGAACAGTAGCGCCAGCGCGGTCAGGGACCGCTCCCCGCCGGACAGCAGGCTCAGCTGCTTGACGCGTTTGCCGGCCGGGCTCGCCTCGACGATGACGCCCGTGGCAAGCAGGTCATCGGGGTCGTCGAGACGCAAACGGCCGGTACCGCCGGGGAACAGCGTGGCGAACATCTTCTCGAACGCGGCGGCGGTATCATCGAACGCGGATTTGAACACGCTCACCATCGTGGAATCCAGATCCCTGATGAGCTTCATCAGATCATCGCGAGATTTGACCACGTCGTTGCGCTGGTCGTTCAGGTATTGGTTGCGGGTCTCAAGCGCGTCGTATTCCTCGCCGGCCAACGGATTGACCTTGCCGAGCGCGGCGAGGTCGCGCTTCGCCTTCTCCAGCCTCTTGCGCTGTTCCGCACGGTCATACGGAACGGTTTCGAACCGGCTCGGGTCGTCGCCTCCGTCAGATTCGGAGCCTGGTTCGGACTCGGATTCAGGTTCAGAAGCGTCCGCACGCGGCACGGGACGCCCGTTCTCGTCCAGCACGGGCACCGGCCGCTCGGGGCCGAAATCGCGGGTGAGCTCGTCGATGGAAAGTCCCAGGTCATCCGACACCTTCTGCGTCAACTGCCCGAATTCCCCGGCCAATCGTTCGCG
>OCPI01000564.1_pt1 | contig 12066 bp, 7 predicted proteins | sample 1476291 | NCBI WGS metagenome assembly OCPI01 (sample SAMEA2580054, study PRJEB22360) | human gut metagenome | reverse complement strand
GCTGGCGTGAACGCCCGCATGTGGCGTCCCGCCACAATCTGGCCCACGGCGAGCTCGCCATCGCTCGCCGACGCAAAGCCCGCGGTCTCGGTGGAGAGCAGCTGGGTGCGGCACAGACCCGATCCGGCGCGCAGCAGAATGACGCTGGGGTGCTCGGCGCCGGGGCGGCCGTGGCGTTCCTCGGTGACGTCCTCGGCGACCTCCAGGTGTGCGGCGAGGAGCGCCTCATCGTCCATGGCGGCGAGGCGGTCGTAGCGGCGCACGGACTCGGTGAGAGCGTGGGCGATGGGCTGCTGAATCGGGTAGGTGATCTCCTCGAAACGCTGCAGGGGCTCGGTCACGCCTGCCGCGGTCGCCTCGCTCGGGCGGCGCAGCCAAATCATGCCGAAGCCAATAGAATGAACGTTCCGGGATTCGAAGTCGTTCAGGTAGGCCAAGTAGGTCTGTTCGTAGTGCTTGCGGTCGCGGTTCTCGCTCGCATCCTTCAGCCAGGTCTCGGCGTAGGACTCGGGGCTCAGCGTCTCACGCTGAATAATCCACGCCTCGGCACCGGCCTCTTCGACCCAGACGCGCACGCGCTCGTCCCAGGGATGCGGCTGCGAGGGGTCCGCCGAATCGCGAATAATCTCCCAGTTGCCCAGCATCTGCGCGCGGCCACCGGGCACCAGAACCGACGGCAGCTGACGCACCATCGTGCTCACAATTTCGTCACCGGGCAGACCGCCGTCGCGGTAGGTGAACTGCTCCTCGGCGCTCTCGCCGGCCACGCGCGGGGTAATCACGAACGGCGGGTTCGACACCACCAGATTGAAGCGCTCACCGGCTACCGGGTCCAGCAGGGAACCTTCGCGCAGGCTCACGCGCGCCTGCGGGTTCTGCGGGTCAATATTGAGTGTCTGCGCGTTCAGTAGCAGGTTAAAACGGGTGAAGGCCAGCGCGCGCTCCGAAATATCGGTAGCGGTCACGTGACGCGCGTGAGCCAGCAGGTGGAAAGTCTGGATGCCACAGCCGGTGCCCACATCCAGGGCTCGTTCGACGGGGGTGCGCTCGGTAATCTGCGCCAGGGTTAGGGAGGCGTGGCCGATGCCGAGCACATGATCCTTGCGGAGCACGCCGGGACGCTGATGCGCGCCCAGGTCCGCGGCCACGTAAATCTCGGTGCCGTCGTCGGCGGCGTGCGGGCGCAGGTCAACGCTCGCGATCCAGTAACCCGCCGCGTCGCGCTCAATCAGGGAAGCCTCCGCGAAGTCGGACAGGGTATTGCCGAAAACCTCCGCGGCCTCCGCCTCGGAGAGTGGGCGGGCCAGCAAGAAAAACGCCAGTAGGCGCGCCAGGTTCTTCTGCTCCGCGCTGTACTCGCCGCGCAGAATCTGCTCGACACGCCAGATTCCGGGGACCACCTGGTCGCGGGCCATCGCATCCGCGGCGTTCGCACCCAGCAGCTCCTGAACCGCGTCGTACGTGTAGTTCAGGGCGGTGAGGCGCTCGCGCAGGCGCACGAGGCGGGCGTAGTCATCGCTGCGGGGCGTATCCGTAACGCGCGCGTATTCGGGGGCGAAGTCGGGGGCAGAAATACTCATGCACACCATTCTACGCATCGGCCCCACACGCCGGCCTCCGCTTATCCACAGCGACCCGCCGGTACCCTGCTGCGGGCCCAACATCGCATACACTGTAGAGCATGAGCAATCTCTACCCCGATGAAAGCATCAGCGCCGAGAAATGCTGGGAGCGCCTGCACGCAAACACCCTCGGCCGACTCGTCATGACCGACGGGCAACACGTCGACGTGCTCCCCGTGCTCTACGCCGTGGCCAACCAGGAAATTTACATTCGCACCACCCGCGGCAACAAGTTCTCGTCCGTGGTGGTTAGCCGCCGCGTCGCCTTCGAAATCGACGAAACCCTCGAGGACGGCATCCGCTCGGTCATCGTGGTCGGCGTCGCCCACTGGCTCCCGCCCGAGATGACCCCGCAGATCGTGCGCACCTTCGACCTGCCGGACTCCGACACGCACGAAATGCAGTGGGTGCGCATCGTACCGCGAAGCGTGTACGGCCGCGAGTACCCGCTACTGCCTGCCTACCTGGACGGCACCCAGCCGGACTCCGACACCCTCACGAGGTAGCGTTTAGCGTCCACACCTCGGGAAACGCAGCCCCACAGAATCCCCGGTGCGCGCGTCAACGGGCGCCCCGTGCGCCAATCCGTCCACCGGTACCGTATGATGGAGCGAGTACCCTGCGCGCACCGCGTCTCAACACACAGCACGACAGATTGCACGACGCGGGGTGCAACTTCGACCCCCGCGCTGGGAGTCCACCACACTAATCGCTCAATGAACACCTCACCCATCGTATGGAACCGCCCCGACCGCCCGGACCAGACGTTCGCGTGGGTTATGGTTGAATACGTAGCGACATCACATAGATAGAGGAGTGCCGTGCCCGCTCAGGCCAAGAATGGAAAAGCCCTGCTAATCGTGGAGTCCCCCTCCAAGGTCAAGACCATTAGCGGCTACCTCGGCGAGGACTACCTGGTCGACTCGTCCATGGGTCATATCTGTGACCTTCCACAGCCCTCTGAGCTGCCCGAAAACCTGAAGAAGGGCCCTTACGGCAAGTTTGCCGTCGACGTTGAAGACGGCTTTGAACCCTATTATGTTGTCAACCCCGACAAAAAGAAGAAGGTTGCCGAGCTCAAGCGCAAGCTTAAAGAAGTGGACGCGCTCTACCTGGCAACCGATGGTGACCGCGAGGGTGAGGCCATCGCGTGGCACCTGAAGGAAGTCCTCAAGCCCAAGGTTCCTATCTACCGCATGACCTTCCCCGAAATCACCCGGGAAGCCATTCAGCGTGCCTTCGGCGAACTGCGCGATATCGACCTGCACCTGGTCGATGCGCAGGAGACCCGCCGCATCCTCGACCGCATCTACGGTTATGAAATTTCCCCCGTGCTCTGGCGCAAGGTCGGCCGCGGCCTCTCCGCAGGTCGCGTGCAGTCCGTCGCGACCCGCCTCGTGGTCGAGCGCGAACGTGAGCGCATGGCATTCGTCGCCGCTAACTACTGGGATTTGTCCGGACGCTTCCTGACCGCAGCCTCCGAAGGCTTCGACGCCAAGCTGGTCGCCGTAGACGGCAAACGCATCGCCACCGGCAAGGACTTCGCCGACAACGGCACCCTCAACTCCTCCAAGGTCACCCACCTGAACGAGGAAGCCGCCCGCGCGCTCGCCGCCGCACTGCAGTCCGCGGCGTTCTCCGTACGTTCTGTTGAGACCAAGCCGTATAAGCGCCGCCCGGCAGCGCCGTTCACGACCTCCACCCTGCAGCAGGAAGCCGCACGTAAGCTGCGTTTCTCCTCCCGCGTGACCATGCAGGTGGCGCAGCGCCTGTACGAAAACGGTTACATCACCTATATGCGTACCGACTCGGTGGCGCTGAGCGATCAGGCCGTCAAGGCCGCACGCCGCCAGGCATCTGAGCTGTACGGCGCAGAATTCGTGCCCTCCGCACCGCGCATGTACACCTCCAAGAGCAAGAACGCACAGGAAGCCCACGAAGCAATCCGCCCCGCCGGTGACACCTTCCGCACCCCGGACGCTGTGCGCGGTTCCCTGTCTAACGACGAGTTCCGCCTCTACGAGTTGATCTGGAAGCGTACCGTCGCCTCTCAGATGGCCGATGCGACCGGTTCCACCGCCTCCGTGCGCCTGGGCGCCGTGGCATCTAACGGCCAGGACGCTGAGTTCGCTGCATCCGGTACCGTCATCACCTTCCGCGGCTTCCTCGCCGCCTACGAGGAAGGCGTTGACGCATCCCGGGTGGCTGAGCGTGAGGCGAAGGACGCTGAGAAGCGCCTGCCGAACCTGACCACCGGCGAGGCACTGACCGCCGAGGCGATTGAACCCGCCGGCCACGAGACCCTGCCGCCTCCGCGCTACACCGAGGCGTCCCTCGTGAAGACCCTGGACGAGCTGGGCATTGGCCGCCCGTCCACCTACGCGGCTGTCATTTCGACCATCATGGACCGTGGATACGTGAACGTTCGTTCTGGTTCGCTGATTCCCTCCTGGACCGCGTTCTCCGTGGTGCGCCTGCTCGAATCCAGCTTCGGCCCCTACGTGAACTACGAGTTCACCGCACAGATGGAAGAGGACCTCGACCGCATCGCGCGCGGCGAAGAGTCTCGCGTCGAGTGGCTGGACGAGTTCTACTTCGGCGGTGATTCTAAGCGCGGTCTGAAGGCTATCGTCGATAACCTGGGCGAGATTGACGCCCGCGGCATCAACTCCATCCCGATTGCTGATGGCATTGTGCTGCGCGTGGGCAAGTTCGGCCCCTACCTGGAGGCTGAAGGCACCCTCGATACCGAGACCGGCGAGCTGACCGAACCGGTCCGCGCGAACGTGCCCGCCGACCTGGCACCGGACGAGCTGACCGAGGCGAAGGCCCGCGAACTGCTCGAGCAGGGCAAGTCCGACGGCCGTGTGCTCGGCGTGGACCCCACCACCGGCCGCCAGATCGTGGCTCGCGACGGCCGCTTCGGACCGTACGTCACCGAGGTCATCGAGGAGATGACTGAGGAGCAGATCCAGGCGTACCTGGACGCCCAGCCGACCGAGTACTACAAGAACGGCAAGCCCAAGCCGAAGAAGAAGCCGAAGCCCGCCAAGCCGCGCACCGCGTCCTTGTTCAAGTCCATGGACCTGGCGACCGTGACCCTCGAGCAGGCGCTGCAGCTGCTGAGCCTGCCGCGTGTGCTCGGCACCGACGCTGAGGGCGTGGAGATTACCGTGCAGAACGGCCGTTTCGGCCCGTACCTGAAGAAGGGCACGGACTCCCGCTCGATTGGCAGCGAGGACGAGATCTTCACGATTACGCTGGAGCAGGCCCTGGAGATTTACTCCCAGCCGAAGCAGCGCGGTCGTGCGGCGGCTAAGCCTCCGCTGGCTGAGCTGGGCGTGGACCCGGTCAGTGAGAAGAAGATCGTGGTGAAGGACGGCCGCTTTGGCCCGTACATCACCGACGGTATTACGAACATTACGGTTCCGCGTGCGGAGTCGATTGAGTCGCTGACCCATGAGCGCGCGGTGCAGTTGCTTGCTGACAAGCGCGCGAAGGGCCCGGTCAAGCGTAAGACCGCCGCGAAGAAGACCACTACCGCTAAGAAGACGACTGCTAAGAAGACGACCGCTAAGTCTACTACCGCGAAGAAGACGACCACTCGTAAGACCGCGGCGAAGAAGACCGCCGAGTAACGCTTCTACTTGAAGGCGCAGGACGCGTCCCGAACCCCTTAGTGGGGTGGGGCGCCTCCTGCGCCTTTTGCGTGCCCGGGAGAGTACATGCCCGGCACATTTTTGTGCCCGCACTGCGTTTTTATGCCCGCGCTGTGCTGATGTTGGGCATCCGCCCGGATTGTTTGCGGAGTGAGCCGCGCCTCTGACAGACTGGAAGAGGCGCCGCACCTGCGGTACCGCACACAGACAATATCCCGCCGCGGGGCGGGGGAGGGGAGTGCATCGTGCGTCTGGGAGTTCTGGATGTCGGGTCGAATACGGTTCACCTGCTACTGATTGACGGCCGCCCTGGAGCGCGCCCCGAACCGTACGCGTCGCACAAGATTCCGCTGCAGCTCGTGCAGTACCTCGACGCTGAGGGCAACATCTCGCAGGAAGGTGCAGACGCGCTGACCCGCTTCGTGACCAGCGCCCGTGACTTCGCTATCGAGAATGAGGCGGAGGACCTGCTGGCGTTCTCCACGAGCGCTATCCGTGAGGCGGGTAATGGTGCGGCGGTGCTGCAGCAGGTGCGTGAGCAGACCGGCGTGAGCCTGAACGGTATTTCGGGCGATCAGGAGGCGGCGATTACGTACTTTGCGGTGCGCCGCTGGCAGGGTTGGGGTGCGGGCCGCATCCTTGATTTTGATATTGGTGGCGGCTCTTTTGAGTTCTCGACTGGTACGGATGCGTTGCCGGATGCGGCGATGAGCGTGCCGTTGGGTGCGGGCCGTTTGACGCGTGAGTTTTTTGATGAGCAGCCGCCGAAGCCGAAGCAGGTGAAGCGTCTGCGTAAGTATGTGCGTGAGCAGATCGCCCCGGTGGCGGAGAATCTGTTGCGTTATGGTGCGCCGGATATGACGGTGGGTACGTCGAAGACGTTCCGTTCGTTGGCGCGTATTTGTGGTGCGGCGCCATATTCGGCGGGTCCGCACGTGAAGCGTGAGATGCACCTGCAGGATTTGCGCCTATGGACTCGTCGCATGGAAGCGATGACGGTGTCTGAGCGTGCTGATTTGCCGGGTGTTTCGAAGGCGCGTGCGGAGCAGATGCTGGCGGGCGCTATCGCTGCGGAGGCGGCGATGGAAGCGTTCGGCATTGAGACGATGCGTGTGTGCCCGTGGGCGCTGCGTGAGGGCCTGATCCTGAGGCGTATTGAGCACCTGGCGGAGGGTACGGGTACTCCGGTCAATCCGAAGACCCTCCTGGGCGCATAACTGGTGTATAACGTGGCCGAATAGCCGTAAATAAGCTTAAAAGGAAGGACACTGTGGAAGTTCAGAAGATATTTGCCGAAATCAAGGAGAATTGGGGAAATGAGCATGAAGAAAAAAGGAAAAATATATTTCAAGAAAATATCATCAGAAATCCAATAGTTGCTTTTGTGCTGGTATCTGCTGCTTTTCTTTCTGCTTCTGCATACTTTATTATCGGTTCTTATGTATCCACGGGGGAGGTGAATGAATCTTCCGTTGAAATATCAAGGCTGTTCTTTAATTTTCCTTATTATTTATTTGATTTACGCGCTAGTATTATTCTCTCTATATCTAGTATTCTTTTGAGTCTATATGTAAGTGTCGGAAAATTTGCTGATGGCTATAAAGGTGTTATGGCTGATGCGCGCCGCGCCGCATACCGACAATTTGTAAGATGTGTTGGATATATTATTTTTGCAGCTTTTGTACTTAATTTTTGGCATGGCCTTTTGGCGGGATACTTTAGAGGTGATTCGATTCCGCTAGAATGGCTCAATTCCCTGAAAGTCGAATGGATGGGAAGGATAGTACCTTCTGATATTAATTTATCTCGGTATGGCGATATGCCCTTATGGAGCCTGCTATTTTTTGCATGGTTCACTCTCGGTACTTCTCTGATGCTGACTTATAATGAGAAAGATATATTGATTCGGAGTGTTTACACTCTTCAAAAACTTAAAAACATTAATAATTTCCAAAAATCCCAATATGTACGTGAATATAACTTGGCGAAGAGGGAGCTTGAGAGTAGTGGTATCGATTCACCCCCTTGGTCATCGGAAGATCGAATTACAAAGTATGGTGATCTATTTTTGAGAAATATTAGGTCAGATGATTTTAAATTTAAATTCGCAGGGAAGAAGTATTGGTCAATATCGGTTGTCAGGGCTTTCTGGCTATCCATTGTATTAAATATTGTATTTATTGTAGTTTTGGTTTTTTATTTTCAGGAGATGGGTCGACTATTAAGTATCTTTATAGTTCTATTTGAATTGATTGGGTGGGTAGCTGTATTTTCGGGTCTATGGCTCTATCCTTCTATTCTCTCTGTGGATAGTACTGGGGTGCAATTAAAAATAGGATCTTTTATGGTGAAACAAATTGGATTCCTTGTTTTTCGATTCGGCGATGTTTTTTATGCGTCGATTGTTTTTGCATCTCTTTTATCTGTGTTGCAAAGGGAGAATGGTATTATAATTTTTTTCATTATTCTCGCGGCATTCCTTTCAGGTTTTATGTTTCGTGGAATAGCAGTTTATAATTCCAGGCAGTTACTTAAATATAATTCAAAAATTCTTCTAATATATAAATATTTTGGAGTCCTGGATTCCAGTTTAAGTGATAAGGATATTTTTATTCCTAGACTCGGAATTTTGGAATCATTTAAGTTTGTTCTTCAGGACTGTCGGATTTCTGCTGGGCTGAAAATTCAGGGCATTTGGATAAAATGCAGTTCAATCCCTTGGGTTGGCAATGGTTTGAGTAAATTGCTTGGAGAAAAGACTCCACCTAATCCATATTTAAAAAAAGGGGAGGTAGACTATATTGCCCTGGCTTATATTTATTTTATTATGATTAGAGCTGTTGAATACTATATGGATTATAAGTCTGAAATTGATGGCAAAGAACCTAGTGAAAAGATAAGTCAAGTTTTGACTAAATGATTTTATTTTAAAAGTATGCATTAGGCATTGAGGAGCCGTATGTACTTTGAGAATTCATAACATGGCTGGATATATTGAAATATGTGAATTTTCTTTGGGTAAAATTATTAGATGGATACGGGGGAGAAATTTTCTCTGTATAAGTGGGAAACAAAGACACAGGAAAGGAATAACCACCGATGATGAAGCAAATGTTATTAGCGCAGATGTTATCCGAAGGAGCTGAAGCTACACAGAACTCTAGTGCATTGCCGTGGGGAACATGGGTATCTTCTGTAATTGGTCTCCTGGGGTCAATTATTGTTGCTTGGTGGAGCGGTCGAAAGATTGATAAGCAGATGGAACTTTCGAAGCAAGCTACTCCCCCTGAACTGACTCGTTATAAGACATGGCTTGAAGTATCAGAGGTATTTAAGAAGCTAGAAGGAGCTAAGGATTTGGGTACACTAGCTGATTCGGAAGAGTATCAGGAAATTGAAGCTTCTCGGAAAGTTGCTCTTGAGCGTGCTGTGTGGGAGCGGAAGGTGATTTCTGAATGTTCTAATATTCATGCTCAAAAGCTTGTAATGGAAATCCCGGAATCAAAAATATATGAAATTCATAACCCGGATATTTATCGAGGAATTGAACTTTCTGTAGATTCTTATATAAAGCCAAAAGCTTCTGGTATCCTGTGGCTTATTCCCCTATCGATGCTTTCTTTATTCCCAATCTTGACGGTGATAATTTTGGGTGGTAATTCAGGAGATAGGGAATTTGCTGTCATCTTTTTGTTAGTTATGCCCATCCTTCTTTTTCCTATGTTTCGTCATCTTGCCCCAAATCAATATAGTGGAATCTTTGAAGCTAACTATTTCCTTAGGAAAACGAGGGTTGAGGTTTTATTGGAGAGGCGTAAATCTAATGATGTCAATAATTGTGAACCTATCTTTCATAAGGTTGATAAGTATTGGGAAAAATGGTATCGAAGGGAGGGACTTCGGTATGCATCGTTTTATGATACCTGGGCTGAAAATATCCACTGCCCGTGGGAAGGGAAGTGCTGGGCAGGAAGGGTATGGCATAAGGTCTGGTGCTACTTTTTCCCCGGAATTTATGTAAGAACGATTTTTAAACCTAATATTCTTAAAGCTTGGGGTTCTTATAAAGAGGAAAGTCTGAACGTTGATTTGGGTCAGAAGAATAAAGATTCCTCCTCTGAGCTTCATGGAAATAAAGACGCTCAATCACTGAAGTCTGATGCCCTAGAAGAATCCGATCCTACGCCTCCGCAAAGGTAAGCGCTGAGAAGCCACATGTGTTTCGAACAGCCACATCATAAGTGGCTTCTGGAAACACATGTGGCTTCTCGCTAGGGGGGCTGTAACCCGTACAGAATTTGTGTCATGGTTTAGTGTCTTCGACCATGGTTTTTAACTACGACCCCAAAGACACTAACCTATGGCACAAATCCGGAACTCCTGACCGAATCTCCGGCTACGCCAGGTAGGTGAGAGCCGGTTATGGGTTATGACTTAGCCTTTTCATCGATAGGTTAGTGTCTTCACAGCGGGTTAAAGACCCACGGCGAAGACACTAACCTATCGAAAAACTCTGTCTATAAAGCAGGCGGCCCTGAATGTTTGAACATTCGGGGCCGCCTGCTACGGTTATCTATATATTGGGTTGGAACTGGTTTACATGTCGGGCCAGTCGCGGTGCAACGAATACTCTGTGTCCCCATCACCGCTATCGTTCAGGTGCCAACGCTGACCAGTACGAATATCGGCCTTACGCAGGTGCGGGTTTGGGTTATCCGGCTTGCCCATGGTCGGGTCGTTCTTGCAACCCCACCTGGTGTCGTCGTAGCTGCAGTCACCTGCTACGCGTCCCACATCAACCCACCACACACGCACCAGCAGTGGGTCACTGGTTGCCTGTGGGGTCACCATCATCATCTGCCACGGGCCACCATCCACACGGAAACGAGCCGTGTAGTGCACGGTCGCGTACGCGTGGAAGTTGCCCGAACGCTGGTAGACGTAGCTGGTAGCTGTTTGACGCGGACGCTCGCGTGGGTAGGTGGTGACCGGTTTGCCTGCGGTGTAGTTGGTGTCTGTATCGCCGTTGCCGTACTCGATGACGTACGAGGAGGGCATGAGTTCAATTTCGACGTGTCCGGCGAGCATGTCTGCTTCGAGGCGGTAGGGGCCTCCGTCATCGACGTAGAAGTTGATGTTGTCGCCTTTGTAGACGTTGGGGTCGCCTTCGGCTCGGCCGGTTCCTGCGGGGTTGTTGTAGGACTGGTGCAGGGTCGGCTTGCCGGGTTCTAGGGACTCTGCAGCATGGCGGATTTCCTCCATGACTTCTTCGTAGGTGGGGCCGGTAGGGCCGGGGTTGTTGGTACCGGTGAGGGTGCGAGCATTGTCGGGGATGCAGGATGCTGAGGAAGGACTTCTGAGAGTTCCGCGGTCTACAGGAATGCCAGATTCAAGCGACATATTTGTGAACTTGAATGTTCCTGTTCTTCCGTCTTTGGTTGTGCATGACATAATATTGGGATTTTCATTGGCGTAGGTAACTTTTATGCCGTTTCCTTGATTTACCGTGGAGTAAGTATATTGTTGCTGAATCTCCTGGTTGGCATTATCTACATCTGCATTTTTCTCATCGTAACCATCTTTGCTGCCTCGTGAAGTAGTCGTTTCAACTTCGATTTGACAAACTTTAGCTGATGTATCAGAACAAGGCCTAGTAATGACATATGCATCAACGCTAGCGATACCGCAAATTCCTAGAACGCAAGAGAGAGAAAAAATCCCACTGCGTTTTATTATTTTGTTCATTATTTTAGTCTTCCACCTGTTTGTAACCGATAATTTTCCATGAAGAGTCGGAGTACCTAAATTCAAACTTCCAGGTGTCATTATCCTTCTGGATATTGCGGTTTCGGTGCCATTCTCCAGTAGGCTCCACAAGAGTTATATAATTCCACTCGCGATATGCCTTCCAAAAATAGGTTTCTCCATCCTCAGACCACGGATTTCCATCAGCAACATAGTTGTCAATGCCATCAATAATCCACCCGCCGCGCTTATACAAGTCCTCAAAGCTCTTATATCCCTTAAGTTCACTTTCAAAATTACTGGAAATGTATTTTCGGGATTCCGTAAAATCGCCTACCTGAATTCCGTAATTAGTCCATTTAACCCAAGCGTCCATCGTTTTACGGATACCTTCAATAGACTTCTCGCGGTAGCCCTCTTCAGGGGCGTTAGGCTTCGGTACATTCTGAGCAGGACCCTTGCCGTCCGCCGGGCGGTATTCCCCATCGGGGGCTTTGGAACCACCCGAGTAGCCTCGAACAGTAGACGGAGTAGCACTCGCTGAAGGCGACTCAGATGCCGCAGCAGAAGCCGCCGCTGTCTCGCTCGGCGCGGCGGAGGTGGTGGCTGCCGCCTCATTAGAAGCCTGCTGGCCGCAGGCTGCAAGCAAGGCACCAAGGCCCACAAGTGCGCCGCTACCCAGCAGGGTACGGCGGTTAAAAATGGTCGAATCCATAGAAGGTACGCTCCTATCGTCGGTGATGGTGTGTTGTATATGTGCCTGTCGGGCTGGTTTTCACAGGTCAAACTGAGTACCGGAAGGTAAACAGCCCCGTCGTGTGTCTAATAGGCGCATCAATGTGCCATTAGAACATTATGTAATCCACCATATCGTATGTTTGCCATTGTTTGCATTCTTTTGAAGGCGTTGATGGTGGCTGGCCATTATTTGGGATTCTTAATAGTTTATGTATCAAGTAAATCTGTGTACATTGCGGAATTCGTGGATAGGCCAGCGTCTTCATCTAAAAGTAGGCGGCCCCGGACGCACACGCATCCGG
>OCPI01000557.1_pt1 | contig 12250 bp, 1 predicted proteins | sample 1476291 | NCBI WGS metagenome assembly OCPI01 (sample SAMEA2580054, study PRJEB22360) | human gut metagenome | reverse complement strand
GAACGCGCATTCCGCCGCTCCTGCATCACTGCATAAGGCCCGTTATCGGAAGCAGGGGAATAGGCAGAGGAACAGCGAGCGCCGTCAGCCGAATTCGCGTAATCAGTTTGGAAGACTGACGCCGCCCCCTTACCCAGAGACACATGCGGCACACCACGGGAATCGTCCAAGATCTCGATTTCAGGCCACGGGAAATTATCAAGCGTGAACGGATAGGGGGCATCGCCAAGATAATCGCACCAGGCTTTGAGGAACGCCTCCTTGCCCGCCCATTTGGCGGCCAGATGGACGGCCTCCCCGTCATTCTTCTGGCGCGCGCGGTCGGATGCCTGCCGCACCTCACGCACGGAGAACAGCGCACGCATGCGAGACCCCGGCTCCGCCAACTGTTCGGCGAATGCGGCCACATCCACCACGTCATGCCCCAAACCACAAGTATTCATGCTTCCTATTGTGTACCGCTTCGCGCGCAATCTCTACACCTCATCAGAATTGGGGCCTGATTTCCATTTCAAGGGGGAAAAGATTCACTATGCTGGATGACCTCGCGCAATACCGCAAACATCTTGGGCTGGCTGCCTAGCCGTCCAAAAAACATCCGCGCCCTGCCCCGGAGGTCTATCTCCGTTTCGAGGGGCGGATTTTGACCGTTCCGGAGGTCTACTTCCGTTTCAAGGGGCTGGTCATCCTCCATACCACGAGTATCCGCAGCATAACGCCAACGCCATTCCGCCGTTTTTACGCCTTGTCTACTTGGGCAACAGCCCCTTGAAACGGAAGTAGACCTCCGGCGAATGCCAAATCAGCCCCTTGAAACGCAGAAAGCCCACTCCGAGGGAGGGGCTTTCGCATGTTCTGCATATTTCTCTCACTGAGTTTGTGCCAGCGAGAAAGCTCCAGGGGGAACTCCCCTCACCCGCTTCGCGGGAGCTCCCCTCAAAGAGGGGAGCCGAGATCCGGTGCGCTACTGGCTCCCCTCAACCGAGGGGGGCCAGAGGAATCAGGCCTCGTAGTAGCCGTCGGCACCGAGGCGGGCGTCCGGGTTGAGGAGCATCGCCTTTTCGACCTCGTGGTGGTCGTAGCCACGGTGATCCTCGCGGAAGCGACGGTTGTCGATCGGCTCGTAGAGCGCGGCGCGACCCATCATGCCTTCCTCGAGGTGACGCTGGCCGGCGGCCAGGCGGGCGTTGGCACGCTCACGCCAGGCTTCCAGCGCGGCCTCGCCATCGGCCTTGGCCACGGCCGCTTCGAAGGCACCCGGATGAACCAGGGCCACGAAGCCGGAAACATGTCCGAAGCCGAGCGAGGTGGCCAGACCGGCCTTGACCGGGCGACCAGCGGTCTCGCGACCGAACTCGTCCTCGCCACCGCCGATGCGCAGGGGCTTCCTGACCCAGACCATGTGGTCGTCGCGCTGGAGCTTCGGATCCACGCAATCAAGCGCCGCGTTCGCCGGAATCACGCCGGACTTGAACAGCTGCGTCAGACCGTTGACCTGGAAGATGCAGGCACCACCCTTGGCGTGGCCGGTAAGCGTCTTCTGCGAGATCACGAACAGCGGGTTGCCGTCGGTGCGGCCGATGGCGTGGGCCAGCGTGTTGTGCAGCTCGGATTCGTTCGGGTCGTTGGCGTTGGTGGACGTGTCGTGCTTGGAGACCACGGCGATGTCGTCGGCTGAGACGCCGAGCTTAGCCAGGTCGTGCACGAGCTTGGAGTCCTTGCCACCGAGGCCGGCAGCCAGGGCACCGAGGCCCGGAGCCGGGATCGAGGTGTGGGCACCATCCGCGTAGGAGTGGATGAAGCCAACCACGGCCGCGACCGGCAGGCCGAGCTTTTCGGCGATGTCACCACGGGTCACGAGGATCGTGCCGCCGCCCTGGGATTCCAGGAAGCCGCCACGGCGACGATCGTTCGCGCGGCTGAAGAAGCGCGCGTCGATGCCCTTGCCGTACATTTCCTCCGAATTGGCGGTGGCGTTCATGTTGCCGAAGCCGATCACGGATTCCACGCCGATGTCGTCGATCGCACCGGTGACCACGAAGTCGGCCTTGCCGAGGGCGATCTTGTCGACGCCTTCTTCAAGGGAGACGGCCGCGGTGGCGCAGGCGGAGACGGGCTGGATCATGTTGCCGTAGCCGCCGACGTAGGACTGCATCACGTGAGCCGCGACCACGTTCGGCAGGGCTTCCTGCAGGATGTCGGTCGGAATCTCGTGATTGAGGAAGCGGTCGAGGTACAGCTTGCGCATCGACATCATGCCGCCGAAGCCGGTGCCCTGGGTCGAAGCCACCAGCGAGGGGTGGATGGACTCGAGGATTTCGGCCGGGGTGAAGCCGGCGCCCAGGTAGGCGTCCACAGTGGTGACGATGTTCCACAGGGCGATCTTGTCGACGTCGCCGACCATCGAGGCGGGAATGCCCCATCGGGTCGGGTCGAAGCCCTTCGGGAACTGGCCGCCGACTGTGCGGGTCATGGTGGCGCGGCGCGGCACGCGGATCATCGAGCCGGCGTGGCGGGTCACGTTCCATTCGCCGGATTCCTCATCCGGGGCGATGGTGGTGTGAGCCTCGTCCAACTTGACGTATTCGGCGGCGACTTCGCGGGTGGGCACAGAGAAGGTGACGTCGTGGTCGAGGAAGACCTCGGCTTCTTCTTCGTCAGCACCGTCCTTGTAGTCGTTGCCCATGCCTTCCTCGAACGGGCGGATGCCGGAGCGGGCCACGACCTCGTCGTGGTAGCGCTCGGCGATGTCCTCTTCGGGCACGAGGTTGCCGTCGGTGTCGTACCAGCCGGGTTTCGGGCTGTCGGCCCAAGTCAGCAGACCCATGTTCCACGCAAGTTCGAGCACTGCGCCGGCGCTCAGGTCGACAGTGCCGTCCGAGTGGATGCCGAGCTCGGCCTGGATGCGCGTACGACCGGAGCCCCACGGGCCCAGCTCACCGACGGAAACGATGACGATTTCGTCTTTCGGCTTGGCGGTGACGTTGGTCCAGTCGGCAAGGTCGACCGAAGCCTGCTTGGTGACGATCGGGGTGGGCAGCGCCTTGATTTGCTGCCCACGCGAGGAGTCGGACAGTCCAGTGGACTGTCCGGCGACGGAGCCATCCGTTTCCTGAGACGAGGCCGCAGCAGCTTCCTTCTCCGCATCGGCCATGGCCTCCGCGCGCAACGCCTTGATGTCGATGGGCTCGGAGCCGAGGCCACCGGTCAGGTCCACATCGAGCGGGGCCTTGAGGGCCTGCTCGCGCGATTCGGCAGTGCACAGGTCGAGCAGCTTGGCCGCAATCTGTGCGGTGGAGTAGGTGTGGATGCCGTGACGCTCAACGACGGCGACCAGCGGGTCGTTACCGCCCATCAGGCCGGTGCCACGCACCCAGCCGATCTTCGGGTGAGCGAAGGTGACGCGGCTCGACCACACCTTTTCAGCGCGGGTACGGTTGACGATGGCGTCAAAGGCGCTCTTGACTTCGCCGTAGGCACCGTCGCCGCCGAATACGCCGCGGTTCGGGGAACCGGGCAGCACCACGTGGAGCTTGTGCTGCACGTTGGTGTCGGCACCGATGTGGCTGAAGCCGGCGATGGCGCGTTCCACGCCCCACAGCATCAGTCGCGCCTGTGATTCGAACAGGTCGCCGGAGTCGGCGAGCGTGCCATGGACCGGCGGAGCGGCGAACGGGAAGAACAGGGTCGGCTCCCACGCGGGCTTCAGAATCGTGGTGGTGGCACCGGAGGTCTTCTTCTGCTCGTGGCCCACCCAGTCGACCAGAGCGTCGACGTCGCGGTAGCTGGAGAGGTTGGCCGGAACCAGCCACAGCTTGGCGTTGCCGGTAGCGTGCTCGCGGTAGGCCTGCTTGGCCCAAGCCTTGATGGACGGCTTGAAGCTGTGCGAGGTGGCCACCACAGTGGCACCGCCTGCGAGCAGGCCTTCGACCACCTGAGCGGCAATCGAGTTCGGGCTCACGCCGGTGACGATGGCGATATCATTCGCGTAACGGGAGGCGTTCTTGTTGGAAGCGACCTGTTCGAGGGCCTCGGAGCCGGCCTTCTGGAAGGCGGCCTTAAGCTCCTCGCTCTCCGACTCGTTGGCGAACCACTGGGCTTCGGCGGCGATGGTCTTGCCAAGGCCGATGAAGCTGCCGTTCAAGGCGGCGGGGTCGTTGCCGTAGTAGGCGCGGGCGAGGTCTTCACGGGCGGAGGCCCACCGGTCATCGAAGAGGATGGCCTTGTTGGCGTCGAAGCGCGGAGCGACCTGCATGGGCCAGTCGGAGCCAAGTTCGGCTTCGACCGCGGCCACGACGGCGGCGTTCTCGTCCTCGGATTCTTCCGGAGCCGGAGCGGCCACGCCGAGCTCGTTCAGCACGAAGCGGGCGGTGGCGGCGAGCACGCCGTTGGAACCGGTGACCTTCTCGGCGAAGGCGTCGAGCGCGGCGGAATCGACCACAGCACCACCAGCGGCACCACCGGCGGACGGCAGGGCCACGGCAACACCCTTGAGCTGGGCGACGACCTCAACGGCCGCATCGATCAGCTTGTCGGCTTCCGGCTTGTTCTGCACGGCGGCGGTGGGCAGCTTGGCCAGGTCGCCGCCACGGGAGCTGGCACCCTCGCGAGTGTCGAGCAGCAGTGCGGCGAGCACGCTGGCCACCCAGCCTTCGCCGAGCTGCCATACGTTGGCCACACGGTCGCGGATGTACTGCTGTTTGACGCCGGCGGCACCGAACAGCGAGCGCAGACGATCGCGCAACGCCTCGGAGAGCACGGCACCGAACGGCTTGTAGTTCGGGGCGGCCTTGTTGACGATTTGGGCGAGCTTGTCGAGCGTCGCTTCAGCAGCACCGTCCACGCTGGCGACTCCCAGCTCGGAGCTGATGTCCATGAGCAGCTGGTTGCGGCGAGAAGAGACACCGTTGGTCAGGGTGTCGGTGGTGTCGTTGCTGCCGATCTGGTCGAGGCGCACCTTGGCGGAGTAGGCCATGAGTACGCCGATGGCATCGGAAGCCTTGAAGGGGAGGTCGGCGACGGCGGCACCGGATGGGGCGCCGACTGCGGCCTGCCCTGATTGCAGGCCGCGCGAGGAGGCGGACAGTCCAGTGGACTGTCCGGCGACGGAGCCATCCGTTGTCTGAGCAGCCTCAGTCGCGGCATTTGCCGGAGCAGCACCCGAGCCAAGCTTGGCGACGGCGGAACCACCGGCAGGAGCGGTTTCGACCGGGGCCGAGGCCGCAGCCTCTTCCGGCTCGTCGTCGGGAACCAGCGAATCGGTGTCGGTCATGTAGACGCGGCCTTCATCGCGACCGACGTTGTAGACGACCGTATCGTTGCCGGCGAACTCGGGCAGCCGCAGGGTCTTGGTACCGAGGTTGGCCAGGGTCGGGGCGTTGCCGAGGCCAACTTCGACGTATTCTTCCACGCCGAGGCCGCCCTGTTCGCACTGACCGAAGAGCAGCGCCTGGGTTTCAATCCAACGCACCGGGGAGGCGAACTGCCAGGAGAGCAGTTCGGTCAAGAGCAGACGGCCGAGCTTCTGGTCGTCGTCGGCGTAGGAATCCCACACAGCCGGGTCGTCGAGCGCGGCCTTGATGCGCTCGGACGGCACGACTTCGAGGATCTTGGCGGCGAATTCCTTGGTCATCTCGAACGGGGTGGCCACCAGGTTCGGGATGTAGCGGTCCACCAGACGGCCACGGTAGTCGATGTAAGCGGGAAGCAGCGCGTCGAGCTTGTCGCGGAATTCCGGCACGCCCTTCCTGAGCAGCGTGGAGTGGAACGGCACATCGATGCCAGGCACCAGCATGAACGCGGGCTTGCCACCGAATGCGGCCACGCGGCAGGCGGAATCGGCCTTCAGGGCCTTGAGTCCGGCGATCGTACCGGCGATGGCGTACTGCTGGCCGGCGAGGTTGTAGTTCACGATCTCCAGGAATTCGCCGGAGGCCTTGGCCACGGATTCCACGTATTCCTTGACGTGCGCGTCGTCCACACCGAACTGGTTCGGGCGTAGGGCACCCATGCGGTAGTTGGAGCGACCCTGTGCGTCACGCTCGATGAGGTGGTGCATGGTGGAACCACGGTGGAACACGAGCTCCAGCACGGTTTCCAGCGGAATCACGTCGGCGAACGCGGACAACGCGTTGTATTCGCCGAGCGAATGGCCGGCGAAGTATGCAGGCCAGATATCGGCGCCGGCTTCGCGCAGACGGGCGGTCTGGGCAAAAGCAACCGTCGCGAGCGCCACCTGCGTGAACTGCGTCAGGTTGAGCAGGCCTTCGGGATGGCGGTAGGTCACGCCGTTGGCGGTCAGTTCCTTCGGATTGTCACGCACGAGTCCCAGGATCGAGAAGCCGAGCTTGGAGCGGGTAAGCTTGTCGGCGCGCTCCCACACATCGCGGGCGGCGGCGGACTTGGCACGCTCGTCCAGAACCATGCCCTGCTTCTGGATGCCCTGGCCGGGGTAGACGAAGGCGGCGCGCGGTGCGCGGACCAGTGCGGTGCCGCGGGAGACGAGCTGGCCGTCGATACGGCAGGTGACTTCGAGGGTCATGCCGCCGTGGCGCACTTTGCCGACGCGCTCGACGGAGATTTCGACGGTGTCGTCAAGCTGGACCATGCCGTACATGTTGTAGGTCCAGCCGGCAATCTCGTAGTGGGCACCCTTCTCGTCGGTCGCCTGCACGGCGTGCTGGGCGGTGGCGGACAGCCACATGCCGTGCACGAGCGGGGCGGCTAGGCCGGAGATGCGAGCGCCACGAGTGGAGGTGTGGATCGGGTTGAAGTCGCCGGAAGTGCGGGCGAAGGCGGTCATGTCGTGTGGGGCGACGACCTTCACGCGGCGCAGCAGACGGCGCGGAGTGGCCTGCACTACTTGCAGGCCGCGCGAGGAGGCGGACAGTCCAGTGGACTGTCCGGCGACGGAGCCATCCGCTTCCTTATTCAGGAGGGCACCACCATACTCGGGGGCGTCTGCCGGCAAAGCATCGGAGTAGACGCGGCCGCGGATCGCGAAACGCTCGGTTTCGCGGGCAAGCGACGTGCCGTCGGCGGCGGTGTGGGTCACGTGGATGGTGACCACGCGGCCGGAGGCGGACTCGAAGTAATCCTCGGCCCAAGACTTCAGGGTGATGGTTTCGCCGGTGTGCTTGAGCAGGTCCTCCTCGTTCACCTCAAGTTCGATGAGGTGGTCGAGGTGGACGGCGTTGAGCAGGCCTTCAATCACCGGGTAGCCCTTGACGTACACGGAGCCGAGCGCCGTGTAGATTGCCGGCCAGGCAGGGCCGACCAGCGCATCGGGGGCGATGCGGCTGGGCTGCAGGGTGGTCGGCAGAGCGGCGCCAGTGGCCGCTTCGTGGTCGAAGCCGAGGTTGGCGGACAGGGTGTAGGTTGCGGTTGCGGTACCAAACGGACGCTCGTCAGAGGTCTTGCCGTCAAGCTGCGGCATCTCGGTGAGCTTGTCGCCGGTGATGGCGGTGTTGCCGATGCCTGCGGTGGCGGCGAGCATCGCGTAGACGTCCGGAATCAGGCGTTCGCGGTCCACGACCGGCACACGGCCGGGCTCGGTGCCTTCCACGATGAGCGGGATGACGATATCGCGCACGGCGTGCTTGGAGGTGCCGCCGTCCGGGTCGTTGTCCCAGTAGGTGTCGAGGTGGATGTCCAGATCGTACTTGCCGGCCGCGGCGTCAAACGCGCGGATCTCGTAGTACTGGTCGCCCAGGGCGGTGCCGTAGGCCGGGTTGTCGGTGATGTGGCCGACCCAGGAGATGTTCGGGGACTTGCGGATGAAGTCTTCGGCGCTGGTGGCCTCGCCAAGTGCGGCGAAATCGTCGTTCTCGGCGGCATCGGCGGCTTGCTGTTCGTCCTGCACGCGCTTGATGGCGGCGGTTTCGAAGCGGCCGAGGATGTCGGCGATCGGCTCGTCGATGGTGGTGATGCCGGCAACGGAGATCGGGCCGGGGATGGCACGCACGGAATCGGCGGAGTAGCGCTGGTCTTCGGACTGCCAGAGCTGGTCCTGACCCCACCAACGCAGCAGGTCGTTGTCGATGACGGGTACGAACGGCATGGGCTTGGGGTATTCGCGCACGAGCACCGGGAACCAAGCCACGTCGGTCGGGACCACCTTGAGTTCGGCGGTCTGCGGGTAGGCCAGTGCGAGCTTTTCGAGCGCGGGGGCCGGGTCGGCGAGAATGTCGTCATGGGTCAGCAGGCCAGCGGCAGCTGCCTCTTCAGCAGAAACGCCATCAGCGGCGAACAACTTGGAGGTGAATTCGCCGGAGTCCGTGTCGTTCACACGGGCTTCGATGCGCTGCAGCAGGTGCTGGAAGCGGTCGGCGTAAGTCGGGTCGACCCACGGGAAGGCGAGTTCGGCGAAGCGCTGCGCCCACTCAAGGTAGGTCATGGAGGCCAGGTCGCCGAAGTAAGGCTTGGCGGTCTTGTTCAGGGCTTCGATGATTTCCTTGCGGCGGGAGTCGAGCTCTTCGGGGTGCTTCATGACGCGCACGAGCAGACGGCCGCATTCGGCGGAGTCGTTCTCGAGCTCGTAAATGTCGGCGTGCAGGTGGCTCAGGCCGGAGGACATGCCACCGACGGACTTGCCGGACGGCACCCAGTGGGCGGCCTGCGGGGCGAACACGTCGTCGGACTTGGCGTCGGTCGGAATACCGGGCGTCTTGACGAGCAGCTGCTTGACTTCGGGGCTGGTGTGAGCCTCCTTGGCGGTCATCGCGGCGGTACCGATAAGCACGCCGTCGACCGGCATGTCGGGCAGGCCGTAGGCGTGGGCCCACTGGCCGGAAATGTAATCGGCCGCGCGTTCGGGGGTGCCGATGCCGCCGCCGGCGACCAGCACGAGGTTGTCGCAGGCGCGCACTTCGGCGTAGGTGGCGGCAAGCAGGTCATCCAGCGCTTCCCAGCTGTGGTGGCCGCCGGCTTCACCGCCCTCGACCTGAACCATGATGGTGGTGGGGGACACGGCCTTGGCGATGCGCACGACCTGGCGAATCTGGTCCACGGTGCCGGGCTTGAAGCTCACGTACGGCAGACCGTCCGCCTGCAGCGACTCGATCAGGGCCACGGCTTCGTCCAGCTCGGGGATGCCGGCGGAGACGACCACGCCGTCGATCGGCGCGCCGGAAGCACGCTTCTTGGGCACGATGCGGGAGGAGCCGAACTGCAGGTTCCACAGGTAACGGTCCATGAACATCGCGTTGAATTCGACCGTGCGGCCTTCCTCCAGCTCGTCTTCGAGGGCGGCGATGTGGCGGTCGAACACTTCGGCGGTCACCTGGCCGCCGCCGGCGAGCTCGGCCCAGTAGCCGGCGTTGGCCGCGGCGGCCACGATTTCCGGTTCCACGGTGGTGGGGGTCATGCCGGGCAGCAGTACCGGCGGCTTGCCGGTGAGCTTGGAGAACTTGGTGACCAGCTTGGCGCCGGCCGGGGTGTTGATGACGCGCGGGGCGAACGCCTTCCAGTTCTGGGTGCGCTCAGGCTCGCTTTCCAGCGTGGAGAGCGTGGAGCGTTCGGACAGCGTGGAGGCTTCGACCACGCCGATGCCGGTGCCCTGCACCACGTTGCCGATCAGCTTGCCAAGCGTGTTGCCGGGACCAAGGTCCACAATCCACAGCTTGGCCGGGTCGGCGGCGTTGAACAGCGCCTTGACGCGGGCATTCCAATCCACATGGTTGAGCAGCACTTCCTCAGCGAGTGCGCGGGTGCGATCCTGGTCAAAGCCGCAGGCGCCAGCCCAAGACACGGTCTGCTCAACAGCTTCGGCCATGAGCGGAGAGTGGAAGGGCAGGGTGACTTCGAGGTATTCGAGAGTGGGGTTGAACACAGTGCCGCCGTGGAGCTTCTGTTCACGCAGCTTGGCCTGGTGCTTGTGCTCGCGCTCGGCTTCGAGGGCGAGTGCTGCCAGGTCTTCCGGGTAGCCGGAAAGCACGTGGTGGTTGTCGGAGTTGGTGACGGCGATGGAGATCGGGCCTCGGGCGTTGTTCACGCGCTTGACCAGAGCCTCAACCTGTTCGCGGGTGGCGCCCTTGACGGAGAGCATCGGGCTGGCCTCGCCGTACTTGGGGTTCAGGCCCAGTTCGCGCACGCGGCGAGTGCCGGCTGCACCGATCAGGGCGGCGACGGCCAGAATCTCGTCGAGGGTCTTGCCGGCGGCCTCGATGGAGCCGGCGGCCTCGATGGCGCGGGCCATGTGCACGGCGAGCACGCCCTGGGAGTGGCCGAGCACGGCAACCGGCTTGGTGGCGGCCACGCTGTAGCCAAGGTGTTCGAGGTCGAGCAGGGCACCGAGCTGGGTCAGGGCCACGCCTTCCACGGATGCGGTGGCGTCGGCTGCAGCGCCGAGGCGGGCCGGGTTCGGAGTGAAGCCGAACAGGTCGACCGGACGACCGGTGGTGGCCAGCAGGTCGGCGGCGACCGGGGCGAGCAGTCGGTTGGCTGCGGCGACGTGGCCACGCAGGGCCTCGTCAAGGCTGGGATCGGTGGTCTGATCTGCCAGGGCTACCGGCCACGGGGTGGACTGGCCGGCGAAGGCGAGCGCATGGGGCTCGGTGGCCAGGCGATTGAGGAAGAAGGTGGTCATTGCTTTCCTTACTTGTGTTTGGTTGATGTCTTCAGAAATCAGAGGGGCTGGTTGCCGTGGTGTTTGGTGGTGCGCTTGACGCGCCGCTTGGTGGCGAGCGTGGCCAGCGATTCGACAATCACCTCACGGGTCTGTTCGGGGTCGATCATGCCGTCGATCTGCCCGATTTCCAGCGACAGGTTCGCGTTGACGGTGCTGGTCTCGTATTCCTTGATGTACTTGGCCCGCAACGCATCGACGTCCTGCCCGCTGGCTTTGGCTTTGGCCAGGTCGTGACGGTGGATGATGTTCACCGCTCCCGCCGCGCCGAGCACCGCGATCTGGGAGGATGGCCACGCGAAGTTCAGGTCCGCGCCGATGGCCTTGGATCCCATCACGATGTACGCGCCGCCGAACGCCTTGCGCAACACCACGGTCACCATCGGCACTTGCGCGTTGGCGTAGGCGTAGATCACCTTCGCGCCGCGGCGGATGATGCCGGCGTGCTCCTGGTCGGAGCCGGGCTTGTAGCCGGGCACATCCACGAGGGTGACCACGGGCAGGTTGAAGGCGTCGCACAGTCGCACGAATCGGGCGACTTTCTCGGATGAATCGACGTCCAGGATGCCGGCGAGCACGTTCGGCTGGTTCGCCACGATGCCGACCGGATTGCCGTCGATGCAGGCGAAGCCGACGAGCGCGGAGGCGCCGAACAGTTCCTGCACCTGCACGAATTCGCCGTAATCGACGATGCAACGAATCACTTCGAGCATGTCGTAGGGCTGACGTTCGTTGGCGGGCACGATGGTGGCGAGTCGCTTGGCGGTCTCGCGTTCGGCGCGGGTGACGGCGTAGGCGTAGACCGGCGGCTTGCTTTCGCTGTTGGACGGCAGGTAGGCAAGCACGGTGCGCGCATAGTCGATGGCGTCGGATTCGTCCTCGCCGAGGTAGTGGGCCACGCCGGACACCCGGTTGTGCACTTCGCCGCCGCCGAGGTCGGCCATGGAGATGGTCTCTCCGGTCGAGGCCTTGACCACGTCCGGTCCGGTGACGAACATGTTCGAGTTCTCACGGGTCATGATGATGAGGTCCGTCAGAGCCGGGCAGTAGACGGCGCCACCGGCGCAGGGGCCGAGAATCAGGCTCAGCTGGGGCACGAAGCCGCTGGCCTCGCAAGTCTTGCGGAAGATGCGGCCGTACTGGGTCAGAGCGGCCACGCCCTCCTGTATGCGGGCGCCGCCGGAGTCCACGATGGCCACGATCGGCACTTTGAGGTCGATGGCCATGTCCATCAGTCGGCAGATCTTCTCGCCTTCGGCGGTGCCGAGGGTGCCGCCCTTGACGGAGAAGTCCTGGGCGTAGACGGCCACTTTGCGGCCGTAGACCTGGCCGAAGCCGGTGATGACGGCTGCACCGGCGTTGCCGCCGGCGATGTTGCCGCCCTGGAAGCGGCCGATCTCCTCGAACGTGCCGGTGTCGAAGAGCAGGTCGAGGCGTTCGCGCGCGGTTTTCTTGCCTTTGGCGTGCTGCTTGTCGCGGGCGCGCTCTTCGGCGGCGCGGGCCAGTTCGGCGGCCTTGACCACGGCGGTGCGCAGCGGCTGGTGGGCCGAGGGCTGGGCGGCGTTGGCGGCCGAGGCCGCAGCCGCGGCCTTCACGGCCGGCGAATCCATGATGTCAGTCATTGCC
>OCPI01000549.1_pt1 | contig 12336 bp, 10 predicted proteins | sample 1476291 | NCBI WGS metagenome assembly OCPI01 (sample SAMEA2580054, study PRJEB22360) | human gut metagenome | reverse complement strand
TGATATGTTTCATTCAATCAGAAGCATTTTTTCCGACTTACGCAATAAATCAAATGCTCAGCTAATGAAAGAGTACTGATGAAAAGGCTATGTTTAATAAAAAAGTAATAAATCAGAAGGAGGGTGACAGATGCCGGGACATCACTTATGGGTGCGATTTTTAAAGAGTATTATCATGTGTGTCATTATATTGCTTATTCTTTTAGGCGTACTGGCTTACTGGATTTTTCCTTATTCTCCGGGTATCGGCCAGACCTTTTAAGGGGAAGCGTTAAGGAGAACCTCTGTCTTCACGGAGGGTTGCACGCGGATTAATTTGGCCAGCCTATTCCTTTCTGTTCTCTGCCTGTAGCTCAGATCCTGTGCAGACGTAGCCAGATGTCTTGCAAAAAGCGAGCATGAACTCAACGGCAGGGTACCTATCCTGGGCCCGCCTGCCTCCAGGCAGTCGTAACCCGAGCTGGACGGTAAAGGTGCATTCGGAACCTCAGTCATCGCTGGCAAGCTCTAAAAATACTCTACTTATTAAAATGTACCTTTGAAAAAGTAGACTTTCATAATGTGCTTCTGGCAGTATCATTTATCCCAATATTCATTGTGCGCGCCGGATGCTGACTGGCCGGAAGAGAGCCTGAATGAGCCTGCCAAACGAGGAACCCGACCATAGCCGTCCGGTAACATTACTTTCCCCCCATCATGAATACCTGCCCGCGCCGAACGGAGCGGAAGCTCCGGTAGATCCAGCCCGGGCATACCTGCTGTCGCTCAATTCCCCGCGTAGCCGGCAGACGATGGGGTCTTTTCTGGGGGTGGTCGCGAGATTACTCGGGGCTGAGAGTGCCACTACCTGTATCTGGGGAAGTCTCCGCCGTCATCACATAATGGCGGTCACTGAGCTTTTAAGAGATTCCGGAAGGGCGACGGCTACCATCAATACCTACCTCTCGGCACTGAAGGGGGTGGCCCGGGAAGCCTGGATGCTGAAGATGATGGACGTCGAAAGCTATCAGCACATTATGGCGGTGCGTAATCTGAGGGGGAGTCGGCTACCCCGTGGTCGGGCTCTCACCACCGATGAGATCAGGCATCTTTTTTCTGTTTGCGAGAACGACAAAAGTTTTATCGGCCCACGCGATGCGGCTTTGCTGGGGACGATACTCGGATGTGGTCTGCGTCGTTCAGAAGCCGTTGGCCTGAAATTAAGTGACGTTGTCACGCGAGAGCGTGCGCTCAGGGTGCTGGGGAAAGGGAATAAAGAACGACTCGCGTATATGCCGACCGGGACCTGGCAGCGACTACAGACGTGGATTGATGAAGTACGTGGTGAAAATGAGGGACCTCTGTTCACGCGTATCCGCCGTTTCGATACCCTGACGAATGAAAGGCTGACTGACCAGGCGGTCTACCATATCCTGCAGGTGCGCCAGAAGCAGGCCGGCATTGCGAAATGTGCCCCGCATGATTTAAGGAGAACCTTTGCCACAGCGATGCTGGATAACGGCGAGGATCTCATCACGGTAAAGGATGCAATGGGGCATGCCAGTGTCACAACCACTCAGCAGTACGATCGCCGCGGCGAAAAACGCTTACAGAATGCCCGCGAACGTTTGAATCTCTTTGGGTCCTGAAGGTAAATATCATACCGGGGGATAACGTTCCAACGTCTCCATCAGGCGAAATCTGAGCGTGGTGCTCGGGTTGGGATTTGACTCTCAGCAGTCATTTAATCGCAGCTTCAAGCGTCAATTTCTTCAGGCTCCTGCGGGGAGGGTGCCGTAGTATCGTCTGCCGGAAAGCCAATGTTTGCACCAGCAACCGGGGATTGAAGAGAAAAATGGCTGAGAAATTGTGATCTCACAGAAAGCAAATGTTATCGGCAAGCCCTGGTTTGAAGAAATGACGGCTGGGTTTGTCGACAGAAGAGGGAAGGTCAGTTAGTTTACTGAATCAAAGAGCTTATACAAATTATCCATCGAGAGACGTTTATCTTTGTGCCATTGGTCATCAGGCTGTTTATATATTAATACAAAAGTTTTTCCTATGGCCATCAGGAACTTAATTTCGGCAAGCGAGGCCATTCTCCCCTCACCAACGGTTGCGCCATTATCCTTATGAAGGATAAAAGATAAATCCGTATCTCTGTTACTAGGATTAAAAGGGGTTTTAGATACCAAAAAATCGGCCCATTTTATATGCATTTCATATTCCCTTATATACACATTCACGCACAAATAAAGTGTTTTACACACTTGAGAAAACATGGTTTCGATAAAATGCTAACCTTCTACCGTTTTGACTAACAATCCATTGCTCCTGGTAATGCTAAGGAGGATTCAGAGATATTTTAATATTAAGGTGCTTTGGTGCCTGGCACCAGGTCACCTGAATAAGGGTGGCAGTTAACCTCACCCATAAAATAAAATTCATACTATCGAATTTAATTTGTTTTTTAAATGCGCATTAACTGTAATGACGATTCGGTTTTTTCGAAGTTAATATTTTATAGAGAAAACATTAAATATCTTTTAGGTGATTTTTATAATTGTGTTTTGTTTCTGATTTTTTTTGTGGTTATTTGGGTGTGAAGCGGATTGTTAATGAAATATTAAGCGTTAAGTTGGTTGACTAATGCTTTCCTAAAAGTAAATAATTTTAAACTAATAGTTATTTCTTGATTTTAATTGGCGAGAAAATATTTTTTGTGATAAATATTGTACGTCTTTTTATATGGAAGAAACTCAATGAAGAGAAAGTGTTTATCTTTTCAGCATATTGCTTTTGCTGGAGTCTTACTTATCTGTATCTTGGTATTTGTAAATACATTGTTATGTAGAGGTGGAAATGGAACGGTGGTACCTCTTTCTACATACCTAATTGTAGTTATATCGTTGTTTTTTTTGGATACCATTGCGTTTGTTTTCATGCAAATGAACTATATATCTGAAAAAAACAACTTCTCCAATTGCATCCTTGGAATCGCTTTTTTAAGCAGTTTGTTCTATTTTGCAGAAACTATCATTATTATTCAAAAGCCTATCGAAGAGTATCTCTCGCTGGAGGTTAAAACGAATGACACTGCTATATTCTACTTTTTTCGACAGCTCAATTTTATACTGTTATTGGGACTCGCCTTACTGTTTGAAAATCAAGAACAGCGCAACCTGTTAAGAAAAAAGCATGAATCTCTATATTTGCTAGCTGGTCTGGCAATATCAATCGCTTGCCCGATAATTGCACATAATCTCAGCAGTTATAATCCAGAATACAACTTAGTGATTGCTGATTATACTGATCTTCGGGGGAAAACAATCTGGAACATCAGTTATATCAATATACTCATCATCTTCTGGACGATTCTTACCGTTAGTATTGTGCTGGTAACAAAGTTAGACTCCAATATATGGAACAGTATCATCATTATCTGCTTTTCAGCCATTGTTTATAATTTTTTCTTACTGCTTCTTGATGTTTATAATTTATCCATTTGGTATATAGGGAGAACGGTTGAAGTAATCAGTAAGCTGTTTGTCATATTTACGTTAATGTATAACGTATTCAGTAAATTGACTGAGTGTCGGGATATGGCAACAAAAGATCCTTTAACGCAAATCTATAATCGCCGCTATTATTTTTCAAAGCTGGAAAAGATTATTGATGAAAACAGTGCAAAAAATGTTTGTGTGATGATGATCGAAATCGATAACTTTAAAATGATCAATGATACCTGGGGGCATCCGATGGGGGATAGAGTCATACTTGTGGTTGCCGACTTAATCAAAAAGAATGTGCGTTCTGAGGATATCGTAGCACGACTCGGCGGTGAAGAGTTTGGGGTTATCATGACGAATATAAACCCACCAGATGCCGAAAAATTTGCTGAACGTATCCGCAGAACTATTGAAAGCAGAACACAAAATGGTAATGGGTATAATATTCCAAAGACGGTCACGTTAAGCATCGGTTTGCTGAACATAGAAAATACGCATTCGACTATTTCTCAGGTAAATCACCTGGTTGATAAGGCCTTATATGATGCGAAGCGCAAAGGGAAGAACTGTGTGGTGGTGAAAACGCTTAATGCAATGAGATAGTGATGGAATGCTCTGCTTGCATACCCGCTCCCGGGCTATGCAGGCAGTAGTAGATCCCGGATACATAGGGTTATCGCCCGATTGCCACAATGACTGACTGAGCAGGGTGAACGGTTTTAGCAGCTAACAAGTCTCAGAGGGCCCTTGTAAATGTCTCTGTAGTGTTCCTTCATGAGTTGCGCTTTTATACACTCTTATAATCGGCTGGTATTGACGCCTCCGCATTCGGGGATAAACCCGGGGAGGCAGCCTGGTATCCCATGACGGTGGATGACCATGCTCTTTCACCCGCAGTACAAACCCATTTCGTCGGCCAGGCCGGAGCGAATGTGGCCCGGCGGATTCACTCTGGCCACCTGCCTATGGCTTCGTAACCTCAATGCGTTGCCGCGCTGACTAAAATGGCTGTCAGACACACTTTCCCGGGATAACCATTTTGCCGCCCGACCCCGCTGAGAGGGGGGCATCAAGTACGGTTCACTTTTCGCCTGTGCGTGTTGAAGCAGGACTGTCATCATGCGTGAGCCGCGCCTGGTAACAAGCCTCCATGGTATCCAGCGCTGACTGATTCTCCAGTCCCCACTGATACATCTGCTCGATCGGTTCTGCAAAGGTTTTACCGAGTGGAGTAAGCCGATAATCGACTTTGGGAGGGATCACGTCATACACATGGCGTGCAATTAACCCCCGCATCTCCAGTTCTTTCAGCGTTTGGAACAGCATTTTCTTCGAAATCCCCTGCAGGCTGCGTTGCAGTTCTCCGGTACGCGCGCGCTCATTGGGCCAGTGAAAGAGGGCGTGCAGCACCATCGTGCTCCATTTTACCGAAAAAAGATCCATCAGGCGGCGCGGTGGTGAGTCAGGATAGAACACCAGTTTTCCGTCAACCCAGGCTGGCATGATTTTGTCCTTTTCTATGGTCACCAAATGGTAACTACTATCAAAATTGAACCTCATTACCTATAGTCTGCCCCCGAAAGTCAGTTATCACCAGCCCGGAAGTGAGGAAAAAATGAAAATTAATGCTCTGGTCGCCCATGACGCTACGCATCCGCTGACATCAGGTCAGGTGACGATCCGGACGTTGCAACGCCGGGACGTTCAGATCGAGGTTCTTTACTGTGGTGTCTGCCATTCCGATTTGCATATGGCACGCAATGAATGGGGCGTCAGTCGCTATCCCCTGGTACCGGGACACGAGATCGTTGGCCGGGTGACGCGTGTCGGGATGGACGTCACACGTTTTAAACCGGGTGAGATAGTGGGTGTCGGCGTCATGGTCGACGCCTGTCGCGAATGCCACTTCTGTCAGCAGCATGAAGAGCAGTATTGTGACGCGGGATTTACGCCGACCTATAACGGCATTGATCGCTATACCGGCGACAGTACGCGGGGCGGTTATGCCGAGAGCGTGATTGTCGACGAACACTTTGTATTATCTGTACCCGGAAACCTGTTCCTGGCTGGCGTAGCACCCCTGCTGTGTGCGGGAGTAACGGTATGGTCGCCGTTGCGACATTTTAATGTCAGAGCAGGCGATCGCGTCGGCGTCGTTGGGCTGGGCGGTTTAGGCCATATGGCGGTGAAGCTCGCCAGTGCCATGGGGGCGGATGTCACGCTCTTTACCACGTCAGCGGAAAAAGGCGAGGATGCCCGACGCCTGGGTGCCGATCGGGTCGTGGTTTCCCGCGATGTGGAGCAGATGACAGCCTGCCGGAACGCTCTGGATATCATCATTGACTGCGTGTCTGCACCGCATGATCTGGATCCTTATCTCGCCTCCCTCCGCACCAATGGTCGCCTTGTCCTGGTGGGTATTCCCGAACAGCCGCACACCTCGCCGGATATCACACCGATGGTATTTCGCCGCTTAAGCATCAGCGGTTCGTCAATCGGAAGCATCCAGGAAACCCAGGAGATGCTGGATTTTTGTGGTGAGCACAATATTACGGCTGATATTGAAATCATTGATGGGCAGGAGATTGAAACGGCTTTTGCTCGTATGCTCAGAGGCAATATCAGGTATCGTTTTGTTATCGATATGAAGGCAACGCGCTGGTAGGAGAGAGTAAACAAGCTACCCCTCTTGTGTTTTCGGGCAAAGAACGGGGTTGTCGGCAGGGCGGCGGGATCAGCGTATGGCCCGCCTTTTGCACCGAAACGGTGCTATTTGCTCATTTGATGCAACACAGTATGTACTGAATGCCTGTTTTTTAAGAGGTGTGAACTCATTATGATGGCGGCATACCGTTATGAAGGAGGCAATATGCATTTTGACAAGCTGCAGTATTTTTTTGATCCACTATGCGGCTGGTGCTACGCCAGCGCGCCGGCGCTGGGTTACCTTGCTCAGCATCACGCTGATACACTTGAACTGATTCCCATCGGTCTGTTCAGCGATGAGGAGGCCCGGGACATCACCACGCAATGGGCAGAATATGCCTGGTCGAACGATCAACGCATCGCATCTCTCACCGGCCAGCCGTTTAGTGAGCGGTATCATCAGCTTCTGCTGACCGGCACGCGATTTGATTCGACGTTTATGAACCGTGCGCTGACGAGGGTCCATAATATCAGTCCGGCGGCTGAAACAAGTATCCTCCATACGCTTCAGCATGCCCGCTATGTTGAGGGGCGAGACACGTCGCTTTCTGACGTGGTGGATGATATCGTCGCGGCCTGGGGTCGGGAAAATCCCCTCGCGATTAAGCATGATCAGGTTTTCCGGGGGTCTGATAGCAATGAAGCGTTACGGCGTATGACGGACCAGAGGATCGCTGACGGGAAGCGTCTTTTGAACCAGACAGGTCTAAGAGGGGTGCCTCTGCTACTGGTGACAGTTGACGGGAATGAGCACATCATTAGTGGTCATGATCTTTACGGTGGCGCACAGGGTATGCGTTCGGCTCTGAACGCGCTGGCGAAATAGGAAACTTGCACTCAGAGTAATGACCGTTGTAAGCGCAATGTGGCTTGTCCTGTCATCCGTCGGCTGAGCGATCAGATGCTCATGTTTAGGGAACCTGCGGCGTGTGGGCGCGTTGTTCGGTATACCACTGAAAAAAGGCCGGTGCCGGCATCGGTCTGGCGTAAAAATAGCCCTGAACATAAGGCACGCTGTTTGCCTGCAACCATTCTGCCTGATGGGCCGTACTGATCCCTTCCGCAATGGTGGCCAGGCCGAGCTGCTGGCTGAGCGCGACGATCGTGTCCAGAATCGGCGTATCTGCACCCGCAGAGGTCAGGGTATCGATAAAGCTTTTATCGATTTTCAGGTAGTCCACCGGTAGATTCTGAAGCAGACTTAAGGAGCAGTAGCCGGTGCCAAAATCATCCACCGCGACCTGGCATCCTTTCTCGTGCAGGGCGTTGAGTTTTTCTGCCGCGAGCGCGGTGTCTTCGACCAGGCTGCGTTCTGTGATCTCCAGCACCAGGCAAAAGTCATGGTCGAGGGCGACCCAGAGCCTGAGCACGTCCGTGATAAAACTCGGTTGCTGCAGGTGCGCGGCAGCTATATTGACGCCGAGGTGGAACGGCGCGGAAACCTCCCAGCCTTTAGCGTCCCGGATGATGAGCTCAAACAGATGCCGCGTCAGGGGAATGATCGTCCCGTTTTCCTCCGCCGCGCGGATAAACACGGCGGGTGATATTGTTCTTCAATCCCGTCGCTGCCAGCGCATCAGGGCTTCCGCACCGGTACACATACCCGATATCGTTTCACACACCGGCTGATAATGGACTGAAAACTCCCCCCGGGCGATCCCTTTTTCGATCTCTTCTGCCAGCGACATCTGCCGGGTTTGCCAGCGTCGCCAGAGATACATTACCGCCAGAGAAAGCAGCAGAAACAGCGGTCCCAGAAACAGCAGATTGCGCAGGACGTAGTGGAGAAGTGACGAAAGAGGGGTTTCAACCTGAAGATGAGCCTGACTGGCCGGTGAACGGAATTCTGTCAGGAAGGCGGACGTATGACGGTCGGCTCTGTCCGGTGAAGAAATGACCGGCCCGCTGCTGAACTGCAGATGAAAGACCGCATGATTTTCATCGTCGAGGGAATCCATCAGATCGATAAAGTATCGGGCATCGACCACACTGAATGCAATCATGCCATTGTCCGCGCGTGATGCATAGATAATGGCTTCCTGCCCGGGGACGCTGAAGGTACCGGGCAGGGTGAATATTTTGCCGTCTTCCGTCCTGGCATCCAGGTCAGGCCCATATACCTGTCTGACATCCTGAACGCGCGCGCCGGTAACAGAGGAGCACACCAGTGCGTCATCACGTATCAGGCCGGTGCTGCGGATATAGGGCGTAAACGCACCGGTTGCCGTAATTTTTTCGAGAATATCTGCGCACGGGCGGTCCGCCATCCCGGCTGTGATACGGGCAGCATTCCGGGCAAGGTCAGTCACATGATCGACCTGACTCCGCAGAATATCCGCTGTAACGGCGGTATCGCGTTTCAGCTCACGCATGGCCATCCCGACAGACAGTAAGACGCACAGCAGGAACGGGACGAGAAGGCTGACGGTCAGTATGGAGATGTTCCGTTTTTTCATCTGTCCTGCTTAAGATGCTGAGTACGAGGGCATTAACTTAGCGTTATTATTCGTAAATCTGTTTCGTTGTCACGGGATTTGAACAGATATTTTAACGACGCGACAGGCCTTGCGCATCACGGAGAACTTGTCTGATCCCCCTGCTAGCTCAGGAGTCAGGAGTCAGGAAAAGGATATCGCCACAGATTTTTTACGGGCGGCTGTTCTTCATTCACAGCAGGGGCACAGTCTCCGAAATCTGACCTGCCGGCCACGCGATAATCATCTGGATCTTAATGTTTAAGCATGGCACAAGGTACGCAAGGTGCCCGGAGTTTCAGCAACAGCATCGAGCGACATCCTGCCAGCATAAGGCCATGTCAGTGGGTGGAGGGATAGACCCGGCGCTTTCTTTTCTGTTCCAGGGTAGCGGAAACCATACCGGAGTGTCTTCGGAATGCGGCTCAGGGACCAGGAAGTGACCGCGTTATTGTGCCTGCGGTTACGCTATCAACAATTCTCTGGCCAGAGAGTTCCACGTCATGATGGTCAGATAACTTACTGACCTTACATTACCGGAGAGAGAAAGCATGGCCTGTCGTATTCATCCCGGTCATGTGTATTTCCTGTGTTTATCCTGGGCGAATTCCGCCTCTGGATATGAAGTAAGAACACGGTAAACAGTCAGCCCGGGAGCCGTACAGAATACGAGGGGTCAGGACACAAGGGAAGACAGGCGGACAGGCCTGTTGTGAGAGCGGTATTATTCACAGAACTTTGCTGTATCCGGGCGTCAGATCTGGCGGAGCAGGGTAACAGATTGTAGAAAGCGGATTATTTACCCTTATCCGTTGTGTACAGGCTGCTACGCTTAGCAGTTTCAGGCACCTGCAGACATCAGAAATGACATCACGCCTACAGCAGGTTGCTTTCATTTTTCCGGATGAGGATGAATCATGACACAAGATGCCCATAAACAGCCCCAAATCGATCCCGCTGAAGAGAATGCCTTCTTTCCCTCCGCGTATTCGCTCAGTCAGTTTACCAGCCCTGTCTCCGATCTCAGCAGGGCGGATTACCCTAAGCGGTACACTGGCAGCCAAAAGATCCTCGTGATTGCAGCGGATGAACGCTACCTGCCAACCGATAGCGGGGCACTGTTTTCCACCGGAAATCATCCCGTAGAGACCCTGTTACCCTTATATCATTTGCGGGCCGCAGGATTCGATTTTGACGTGGCCACCCTGTCAGGTCAGATGGCAAAATTCGAGTACTGGGCGATGCCACGTGAAGATGAACATATTATGCCTTTCTTTCGGGAGACGCTGCCGAAATTCAGAAACCCTCAAAAACTCTCTGATGTTGTCAGCCGGCTGACGAAAGACAGCGAGTATGCCGCGGTCTTTATACCGGGAGGGCATGGTGCCCTGATAGGGCTACCCGCGAGTGAGGAGGTGGCGACGACCCTTCGCTGGGCGATGCAGACAGAGCGTGTTGTCATCTCACTGTGTCATGGCCCTGCCGCGTTTCTGTCGCTGCGCCAGGGAGACAATCCGCTGCGCGGATATTCGGTGTGCGCCTTCCCGGACAGTGCCGATAAAGAGACTCCGGCGATGGGGTACATGCCGGGTCATCTGACCTGGTACTTCGGTGACGCGCTGAAAAAAATGGGGATGATCATTGTCAATAATGACATCAAGGGTACGGTACACAAAGATCGTAACGTACTGACGGGGGACAGCCCCTTTGCGGCAAATGCACTTGGCCAGTTGGCCGCGAAAGAGATGCTGGCCCGGTTTGTCGGGTAACGGCTTTGACGGGGCAGCGCGTAAGGTCGCTGCTCCGTTGTTCCGTCTTGCACGGCGTCTCCACCTGGCCCGGCACCCACTTGTTGGCGCCAAATACAAAATGAAAAGGGCACTATTTAGTTACAACATACAAAATGATTTTATCTTTCACCTGCCCCTGAAACCCCCATGGCTGCCTGAAGCAAAGTGCCCCTCTCCACCATTTGTTGACCCCCGTGCACAGCGGTAACACCCCTGCACACCTCGCCCCTGCAAAGCGCCGCCGCCCCGGCCGAAGGCCGGGAGTAGTGTCGCTTTTAATGATGGGTGTTGTAACTAATCTTCTTCATCGCTGTGAGAGGTGCTGCGGTCAGTTCTTTGGTACACGCTCGTAAGCGGCCCTGCGGCCCGCTAACGCGGAGATACGCCCCGACTACGGCTGTCGCCTTGTCGGGACCACTCCGACCGCGTACAGCAGCTCCTGAAGCGTTATCCGCGGGTATGGCTTGTCAGGGCGGGGGAAGGGATTGGCAGAACCTGTCAACACGGCAGCCGGCTACGCCGGGCGACGGCGCCCCCGGGCCTCAGAGCCATAATTAACTTCATCTGGCGCCTCCATGCGCTGACGCGCATGGAAAGCACCGCATTTAAAATGTGTATTTTGCGTTCAATTGTGAAATAACAATGGACAAGTAATTACAATTCATTACATTAAATTTCACAACATTTCAGAAAACGGAGTTTTTGATGTCGTGTCTGTCCTCTGCCAGGTGCGGGCTTCTGCTGGCCAGTCTTACTGCAACAGCCCTTTCGGCAGCGCCTCTGAGTCCTGCGGACCAGAATGCCATTGAACAACAACAAAAGACATTACTGGAACAGACGCAACAGCAGCGCGATATGCTCCGCCATTCCACATCCGCGCCCTCGCTACCGGAAGCAACCTCTTCAGAACCGAGCGGTCAGTGTTTTCAGCTCCGGCATATCCGGCTGGAGAACGTCACTGTACTCCCACGCTCTGTGCAGCAAAAACTAACGACCGTCCCGGTACAGGGCTGTATGACACTCCCGGATATCCGGGAGCGGGTGCGGGATGTCACCCAGGACTACCTTTCCCAGGGATTCATCACTTCACGTGCCTGGCTGCCGGAACAGGATATTTCCGGAGGGAGTCTGGTCATCGCCGTGACGGAAGGGCGGGTGGAGACCGTTACTCTGGATGGTCATCAGGAAAAGGCTCTGAAAATGGCTTTCCCTCAGGCTGAAGGGCAAGTACTGAATCTCCGTGATATCGAACAGGGGCTGGAGCAGCTTAACCGCCTGAGCTCGCGTGCTCTGACCGTCGATATTTTGCCGGGGAACCGTGAGGGTTTTTCCCGGGTTGCATTGGTGCCGGTCAGTCAGCGTTTTCCCGTCCGTCTGGATGTGAGCGCAGATAACAGCGGGCAGAAAAGCACCGGCAGCGGGCAGATGAATGCCCGTCTGACGGCGGACAATCTGCTCAGTCTGGCTGACCAGTGGACACTGGTCGCGGGAAGGGACAGTGAGTTTCATCATGACAGGCGCAGCCGTAACCTGCAGGCCGGTGTCTCGGTGCCTTACGGATACTGGCTGTTCAGCGCGCAGTATGCGTGGTCTGATTTTTATCAGACGCTTTCTGCTGGCGGGACTTCGCAACGCTGGCGCTATGAAGGCACCGTGCAGTCACAACGACTGGCGGCCAGCCGGACATTACTGCGGGACGGTAAGCAACGTCTGGCGCTGGATATGGCCCTGTCCCGCCGGGAAACCGAAAACCGGCTGGGCGGAGTACGTCTTGACGTCAGCAGCCCGACCCTCAGCAGTGTGACCGCCGGTCTCAGCTACAGTCGTACTCTCGGTAGTGGCTAAACAACTGTCGGGCCCCCCCCTTTCGCCAGTAGC
>OCPI01000547.1_pt1 | contig 12370 bp, 9 predicted proteins | sample 1476291 | NCBI WGS metagenome assembly OCPI01 (sample SAMEA2580054, study PRJEB22360) | human gut metagenome | reverse complement strand
GGAATCTCCGTGCCAATCCGAAGATTGCCGGTGATCGACACCGTATCACAGTGGAATAACACATCGGCTGATCTAATCGTCAAACAATTCGGAACGGAATGCCGAACTTCTTTAGGAAGCGACGAAGACACCCTGACGTTGGCACATGAAGCCTCTCATAATTGCATGGATAACGCAAGAGCTGACCCGTCAGATGTCGATGCAGTGTTTCTTCGGCACTGTTACGGCTCCGGAACTGTATAGGGGGTGTGCCAACGCCCTGATGGACATGCTCACCGCATCCAATGCGTACACATCCCAAGACGTGTCCGCCGCCGAGCGTTCTGGCATCATGGCTTTGACCAATGCCTATGCGTATATATCTAGTGGACTGGCGCATCAGGCCTTGGCTGTGGGATCCGATAGCTTATGCCGTCATACTGCTCCCGGCGACCTGCGTGAATCATATGAAGGAGCGGGAGCAGGTGCCCTTTTGATAAGTGATCAGAACGTCATCGCTGAAATCTTCAAAGTCTCCAGCTGTAATTCCAATTTCCCGGAATTCGGCCGTCCCGAGGACGAACGTTATATTCGCGGCCTGATGCCGATGGATTCAGGCACCACGCATATCGGTATGATGCGTCACATCACAACAGCGCTGCAACGATTCATGGCCGAACAAGCCATGACAGTCAACGATTTTAACTACGTCATCCTACCCCAAGAACATGTTGGACAGTCATTGCAATTGGCACGTCACCTGCACATCGACAAAGAGCGCATCCTGCCCACATTGTTCGCTTCGACTACAGGTGATTTAGGATCGGCGGTCCCTCTCATCGCATTGGCCAAGGTACTGGAGATCTGTGAACCGGGCAGCAACATCTTGCTGTGTGCTTACGGTCACAACGCTGGCGCCGATGTGTTGGGATTGACTGCCACGGAGCACGTCACTGAATACCAGCGCAACTTGGTCAGCACCGTGACCGGCATACTTGACGAAACCATAAACGTCAAATATCCCATCGCGCTCAAAAATGAGTACAAACTCTCTTCGCCGAACATTACCATCGGGACATTCAACTAATCAGCTCACCAGAGAGGATACGAACTGATCCTCATATACAGACAAGGAATATTCATGACAAATCGTGTTGCGATTATCGGAACAGGTATGGTCGATAATCCTGGGATAAGCCATCCGGATAAAAGTTTCAAGCAGTTGCTTGTGGAATCCGTTTATAAGGCGATCCGGGATGCGAAGATCGAAGCAACCGACATCAAGGGAAGTTCGTTCTCCTACACAGGAGAATGCGAAATCGGATACGGTGGCGTTTCTGCTACGCTCAACGATGCATTAGCGCTCTCGCCCATTCCCGGGTTCATCAACGCATCAAATTGTGCCAGCGGACATACAGCGTTTATGCAAGGATGTCAACTCATCGCCAGCAAGGAATGCGACATAGCATTGGTCGCCGGATTTGAAAAATCCAGTGATGTATTGCCCTTTTTTGATTATGCTCTAATTAGTTCTGACTCGATGTATGACTACAATCTCGGATACTCTCACATAGATGCAGTGCTGATGCAACGCGAGTACTTCGCCCGATACAACATCCCAGCTGAAAAAAGAGCAGCGGGCCTAATGGCGTATGGCAAGTTTGCCCGGACTATGGGAAGTAAACATCCTGCCGCGTGGTGGTATGGCAAGCCGGTCCCCACTGATAAAGAACTTGCCGGCATGCCTATGTTTGGTAGCTTCATGAAACCTGGTGAAGGATCAGCGGCATTGATTCTTGCCTCGGAAGAAGTAGCCAAACGCATTTGCGCCAATCCTGTATTTGTACAAGGTCGCGCCTATATCACCACTTCGCATTATGTCGGGCATCGCTATGATGCCACATTACTTAACGGATATGACGACCCGGCCCTCAGCAGTGCAGGTAACGGATTCCCCTTATCCATCGCGTGCGACAAAGCATACCGAGAGGCTGGAATTGCCCCGTCCGATGTCGATACCATCGGTATCTACGACCAAGTTGCGTCTGAATTCGTTTCATTGGAAGCCGCAGGAATTTGTCCAGAAGGACAAGCCGTTGACTTTGTTCTGTCCGGGGAATGCGGCCCTGACGGTCGTGTTGCAGTCAATACAGACGGTGGTAATATCGGTCGCGGATTTGCCGGAGGAACCGCTGGCCTCTATCCAATCATCGAAATCGTGCAGCAGCTCAACGGCACCGCACGAGGATATCGTCTGCATCAACCCAGATGGGGCGTGTCCACCTATGTGGGCGGAGGATTCGCCCATTGCGTATCTGTCGTTATGACCAACGAGTAAGTGAAATATCATGGCAAATCAGTATTCCGAACAACTCAGCAATCCCACCGTCGAATCATCACTCAGGCAATGGCACGAATACGATGGGCTTCATCGTATGGTTGGCACCGTCTGCCCGCATTGCAAGCGCATGTTCTTCCCCAAGAGGTTCGTCTGCACGCAGTGTCATTCTCTTGACGTCCAACCGTTCACGTTCAGCGGCAAAGGCACCCTCATCAACGTTAGCCGACAACTCCTTCCTCCGACTAGAATTATGGGATTCCGAGAAGACGCCATCCGCATCATGGTTGGAGTTAAGCTGGAAGAAGGGCCAGTCGTCATGTCTGAACTGGTGGATTGTCTCGATGATGTGGACAAGCTCATCGGCAAGCCCGTTCACCATGTCATCAGAAAATTGGCCCGCTCGGCCAATGGAGATTACAAATACGGATATAAATTTAAACTGAGTCGTCAACTATCAGAACCGGCCCTATGACCCATAGCGTTGTATGCTCTCATCCAACGTTGCAACCCGAGGTGCACGAAAATGATTCATGATCAGACATCTACGTTTACTCCGCTGCAAAAGCAGATCATCAGCTTTCAACGCATTCATCAAGACAGTGATGCCTATAATCTCAACTATCTGTTCTCACTGTGCGGTGACATTGATGTCGTATATATGCGCGATGCAATCCAGTCAGCAGTTGATCAATGTCCGGCGTTCACCATTCGCATCGACACCACAAGCGGACAGTGGAAGCAATTCTTTGCCAAAGAGCACATCCTAGTTCGACATATAATTGCGCATAACAGTTACGAACACGTACTTGATCAGCTGAAAAGGCAGGCACGGATCCCATTCTCGTTTACTGGAGAGGCTCTCGCTGAATTATCCATCATCGAAGTCGAACACCGCGTGCTGTTTTTCATGCACATAAGTCATGCAATCTTCGATGCGTTCAGCCTTGATGCGTTTCTTCTTAAGGTGGAACATGCCTATGTGAAGCCTTTGGATAGGCGTGTGCGCAACGACACATATCTCGATTACGTAGACGCCTGGTCCCGGAAAACGGCGACGGACCAGGCTAGTCTTGTACTGAATGCTCTAGACTCGAATATCGATTTCGGCAATGACAATATAGTATGTGACGGCAATGAGCACGCGCTTAAACCACTTATCGGGCACCGCGAATGTATATGCGGGAAGGTCGCTTCTGAAATTGCCGAAATTCACGGTGCAACGACATTTGCGGTCCTACTGTCCGCATATGCATTCCTTATCGGGCAGCTAACTCATGTTGATTCTGTCGGCGTTGCGATTCCCTATGCTAATAGGCCTAAAAAGCGACTGGACGACATTGGACTATATGTCAATACACTGCCATTACACATCACGATAGATCCAGATGAATCGTTTGACTATTATCTTGAACGCATCCAGCATGATTTACGCATACTATCGGAACATCAGAATGCCGATGTGCTAAGTTTGCCCGGTGTCATTGCTCCACAATGCGCTATAACATATTACACTCATTTCCAGACGCTCAATCTACCCGATGTGACTATTAATCGGATCGACCTCCCGAATGAGTCGAGTATGTTCCCTGTTTCAATTCGTATTGAACGCGACGGCAACGAATTAATTGTATTGAACGAGAGTAACGGAATGTACCGCGATATCCCGTTCGGACGTTACATCGCGCGATTCTGCGAAGAAGTATCATGTAACGGACGGATACGCCTCGGGGATATCAGCCTGCTCAACGACGAAGAAGAACGCGCCATGTTGTCCAGTATTAACGGCGATGGAATGGAATTCCGTTGTTCCGCCGCCACTGTGTGCTCAATGGTCGCAGCCCATGCCGCCATTCGCCCTGAAGCCGTTGCCGTTATCTATAAACAGACACAGCTTACCTACGCCGATGTTGAGCACATCAGCAATCGGCTGGCACGTTTTCTTTGCCGGCACGTCGAAGCACGATATGTCATCGTGTCCGAACCGGTGAGTGCTTATCTGGCACCTTTGATTTTAGGCATATTTAAAGCAGGCAAAGTGTATGTGCCGGTGGACAGCGTTATGCCGGACAGTCGTAAACGCCTCATCATGGATCAGTTAACTGATTACGCTATCATTGGCGATTCCTGTTCCGGTCACAATTACATGGGGGCAATTGCCTCATGTCTGTCTTTTGCGGCCCAATACGATGACGGTCCTTATACGCCACGGTGCCATGCTGAGGATTTGGCGTATATCCTGTTCACTTCGGGATCCACCGGTGTTCCCAAAGGTGTGCCGGTCCGCCATGCGAGTATGGTCTCATTATTCGACGCGGCCTCGTCGCGATTCGAGTATGACGAAATGGATGTTTGGACCATGTTCCATTCATATAGTTTCGATTACTCCATATGGGAGATGTTCGCGCCACTCACATCCGGGGGGAGAGTTGTCATCGTTCCTCCGAACATCAAAATGTATCCCGATGAGGTACGCAAACTGTTGGTGGAGCATCAAGTGACTATGTTTAGTCAGACTCCTTCCAGCTTCTCAAATATGCAGACACATGAAGAGACTGTTGAAAATCATTCGCTATCATGTATCCGTTACCTCTTTCTCGGTGGTGAGTACATCCATGCACACATGTGTGATGCTTGGATTGCGAAATACCGACAATACGGTACAGTCATCGTCTCTTTGTATGGCGTAACTGAGGCTACTGTGCTTTCAACCCATGCAGTATTAGACGACCGCAAGCGGAAAGTCAATGGCGTCATTGGTCGCCCATTTCCCAACACATATTGCTATGTGCGCACTATAAGCGGCCATGTGGCACCAGAGGGGTTCCTCGGCGAACTGGTCCTCGGCGGCGTCGCTGTCAGTGATGGGTATTTCCGCCGGCATTCTGATGCATTCTGCGGCGATGCCAACATACCTGGCCCGGTGTTCCACAGCCATGACATGACGTATCTCAACAGTAAAGGTGACTTGATTTATGTTGCAAGGAATGACTCTCAGGTTAAAATTAGTGGGCACCGCATTGAAATTGGCGAAATAAAGACCGCGATAAACAAGTATCACGGTTGCGTCGATTGCGTAGTGACGGTGCGTCAATTCGCTGATGGCGACAAACGCATCATCGGCTATTACGTAAGTGATAGATACCTGGATATAGATTCACAATCATTGCGCACCTTTCTCAAGCAACACCTTCAGCCATATATGATCCCCGCGTTTCTGGTGCCTATTGACCATATCCCCTTGACCGTGAACGGCAAGGTTGACATCGACGAGCTTCCGACTCCTGACATTTCCAGTGTTACTGACTTGGCTGAGCAGTCCAGTTCACAAACGACTCTCAAACGGATGATGGACATCTGGCGGAAAGTTCTCTGTATTCCGAACGTGCAACCTGATGATCGGTTCTTTGAGGTGGGAGGGTCATCACTATTATTGGCGAAAACCTACGCGCTTATATTGCAGACATTCAAACTAACCGAAAAAGATGTGGACATGATTGATTTATTTACGTATACCACTCCTCAGGCGATGGCGGAATTCATTGATGGACTAGCCTTGCAAAAAATGACGGGCACCGATTTGAATCAAGGAGATTCGAGCTTATGAGCAGCATCGCCATCATTGGCTTTTCCGGTTTATACCCTGATGCGGATTCGCCGCAACAGCTCTATCGCAATCTATTGGATGGCCGCAATTCAATCGTACGATTCAGCGACTCGGAACTTCGCAGATCTGGAATCGACGAGGCGACCATCCATGATCCGTCATACAAGCCGTTTGGTACACGATTGCGTCGTTACAAGTATTTCGATAACGAATTCTTCGGCATGACCCCTGCGGAAGCACAAATTACAGACCCGCAGCACCGGATATTTCTGCAATGTTCTTACCAAGCCTTACAACACGCTGGATACGATCCGTTTCACATCGTTGACCAGGTAGGAGTATTCGCATGTTTGTCGGACAGCACTTATGTCAGGAATAATCTGACGACCAGTGGGCGCATTACTCCTGATGGCTACGATTATGCGACGCTCATTGGCAACAGCGCAGATTTCTTGGCTACACGCGTGTCCTACAAGTTGAATCTCACCGGCCCGAGCCTTGCAATGCAAACTGCGTGCTCCTCTTCGCTTACATGTCTCAATTACGCCATCCACAGCTTGGAATCCAATGAATGCGATATAGCTGTAGTCGGCGGCGTTGGACTGGTGTTACCCCATATGGCTGGCTATACACACTTAAACGGTTCGACGTTCTCCGCTTCCGGAACGGTATCGCCGTTCGACAGAAGCGCGGACGGTATGGTCCGCAGCAGTGGATGTTCTGTCATTGTCATACAAAAACTGGATGATGCACTACGTGATCATAACCATGTGCATGCCATCGTCGAAGGCATAGGCATTAACAATGACGGTAACCGTAAAATTGGGTTCACTGCGCCTTCTGTGCAAGGACAGGTCGATGTCATACGAAAAGCGCTTTCCAAGACACATCTGACCATGAACGACATCTGCTATGTTGAGACTCATGGCACGGGTACCGCATTGGGCGATCCGATTGAATTCCGAGGTATCCAAGACGGATACGATACCAAGCATCGGACGGACAATCTGCTGATTGGATCTGTCAAAGCTAACATTGGACATCTTGACGCGGCAGCTGGAATCACCGGTGTGATTAAAGTTGTTATGAGTCTCAGCAACGGTATTCTTCCTCGACAAATCAACTATCATACGCCAAACCCTCATCTTGCAATCGATGCTTCGCATATCGGCATTCCCGCGCATAATGTTCCTCTGACGAATGCTCAGTCCCATATGGCTGTGACAGCGTTGGGTCTTGGCGGCACAAATGTGCATTGTATCCTCTCAAAATTCGACGATGCGTCTACTGCAAAAATAACGGACCATTGTATAACCGCATCAACCGCACCAGTTGTCATAGTGTTGAATGCGGTCAATGACCGGTATCTGCGCCAACTATGCCTCAGTGTGGCACAGTATATCCGCGCGCACACTCCATCGTTGGAGGATATAGCCTATACGTGTTACCGAAGATTAGGGGAATTGCCTAATCGTATCTGTTTCTCTGTCGGGGATGTCGATGATTTGGCTCTAAGTTTGGAGGATTATGCTGCATGCCATGTTGTGCCGGCCTGCCACAACGAGCTGGCGCGGCAATGGCTAGAGAATGGGCGTAATGACATATTAAAGCCTTTGATACCGGAGGGGAAAGTAGTGCCTCTCCCTTACCTTATGTTCCAAGGTAAAGAGTTCTGGGTGAAACCGTCATGCAAGATTTATAGCAAGACCTCCAACAATCCTGTGCCGACAAAATCGTCAGGCACCAGCATACTGGATGAGATTATCCGCATATGGTCAGAATTTATCGGTGTGCAGGTGCATTCTGACGACAGATTCTCCGACCTGTGCAGTGACTCGCTTACTGCGGTTTCCATCGCTGCGCAAATCGGCGCAACGCTCAACCTTGATGTGGATCCGACATTGTTGCAGATCATGGATACCCCCGCTAGGCTTGCCAAACATCTACGTGTCCCTGGGCAGACGGTACCCTCTATCATACCCATTAGTACAGGAGGGCAGGCTTCTTCCTTATATATGATTCACCCAGCCGGCGGCAGTATATTCTGTTACCGTAAGCTATTCGACAATCTGGACGTGCCGTTCAATGTTTTCGGTATCGCGTTCCCCCAAGATATGGAGCCGGTCAGTTCGGTTCAAGATATGGCGAAGCGATACGCGTGCTACATCATGGATCACCATGACCTCCAGCAACCGTTAGCGTTGGGTGGTTATTCCCTCGGTGGCAATCTAGCTCTTGCCGCGGCCTCCGAGCTTCGCCGGAATGGCGTGCAGGTGAAGGAGCTGATATTCATCGACAGTATCGTTCCCGAGGCTTACGCACAATCGCAGTTGTCTATGCGTGATTATGTCAATCACTTCCCGGAAATATGGGGGTTCATCACCGGAAACGGCAGAGGAGATATCTTCGATACACATAATTTCCAGACACTTGATCATGCTATACGTGAGCTACGTACACGTGGAAGCATCCCCGAGACATTCACTGACTCAGTGATCAAACGCATGTTTCATGTATGGGTGGCCAACCATCAAGCGCTGTGTGACCAGCATCTTCTGCCAGATATGGACGTTGGCATAACTCTGCTGTATGCACGTCAGCCGTTGAGCGACGCGGCATACAAGTTCGTCCGAATGCAGCCGTATCGTGCCGAACAATGGACGCGGTACTGCAAGGCCCTCCACGTGGTGCCTATTCCTGGTGATCATTATTCGATATTTAGTGATCCGGACAACAGTGCAACATTACGACGCGTGCTGCAAGATGAGTTACAGATCATATCCGCGCGAATGCTGCATAAGGAGAACTGTGCATGACACACATCATCCTGTTTGACGGACAAGGGGCCATGCCTTCCTCGTCAGCTTTGCGAAGCATCTTATCCAATACCGCAGGAATCCAAAGGTTCCAAGAGTTGTCTGAACTATTAGGGTTCTCTGACATCCCTTCCATGTTTGCATACGGACATGCGACGGAGACGTGGTACATGCAGCCGATTATTTTTGTTTATGAGTCATTGCTTTTCGACGAACTTGATCGGCGATCAGGCCATGCAATGACTCCAACGGGGGATCTCTATTATGGGCATAGTCTGGGATTGTATACAGCATTGTATGCTGCGGCAGTGAGCCCCTATGAGGAGCTATTGCATATGGTCATTTCCCGTGGATTATGTATGCAGCATTGCAGTGAAGCGGTTGATTCTGGCATGATGGCAGTGATGACCTATGATACAGAGGCCATAGCGTATGTATGCGAAATCGTCACTCGTCTCGGTGGTCATATATATCCAGCCAATTATAATTCATTCGGCGAGACCGTTATCGGGGGAACCACCAGTGCGTTGGCGCAAGCGAAAGAGTTGTTTAACATGATGAACATACGATCTGTTGACGTGCAGGTTTGTGGAGCGTTTCATACCAAGTTGTTGAAATCGGCCGCTGCCGCTTTCAACCCTGAGTGCAAACACTTTGACAGTCATGCAGCGGAATATGTGTATGTGGATCAGTCAATCAAAGACATACCGTCATGGACTTCGCGATTAACGGAGCAGATTGTGCGTCCCACGGATTTTGTGTCAACGTTGCCGTCTCTTCTCACTGCTGGCGGGGTTAGGCCGAACCCGGATGGTAATTCAATCATCGAGATTGGTCCCAATACCACGTTGTGCCGATACGTCAACGAAATGGCACCGCGTCATAGTCCCCTTGCTATAACTCAATTGGATGATATTCCGAATACCTTACTTACGTCATGATTAAAACGCTATCCTCGATTCTCGACAGTGAAAGCCATCGTTCTGGCACAGGACTAGTCGTGGACTGCTATGAAACATCGGTGATTCCTTCCATCTACCATGATTGCGAATCTATATTGCGTGAATCAGAAAATTCATTTTCCTGCCGTGTCATTGGCATGACCAATCGAATGTCGCAAGCGCAGACCCTTACCGGTCGATGGCTTGTAGCTCATGCCTTCGGTATTCCGTTGGAAGAATTGCTTTGCGGTGATATGATTACGCTTTCGGCTTACGGCAAACCCAAGTTTTCAGACACTTCCAAAGGTTGGTTTTCCATATCGCATTCCGGCACCCGTGTCATTGTTGCGAAATCCGACTACCCCATCGGTGTCGATATTGAACAATGTCATAAAGCTGTGCCGTATATTCCCTATACAGTGCTGACCGCATCAGAACAAGTTTTGGTCGGTTCTGATTATGACGCGTTCCTCTATATGTGGGTGCGCAAAGAATCTGTGGCGAAGCTTGTCGGGACTGGCCTGTCCATGCCGTTGCGTTTCTTAGATTGCTCAAGGAATCCAATTCGTTTCGGTGGTGGAGCACTCCATGGGCAATCATGGGTCGGTGAGGCTTTGAGTCCGGAAATTTTCGTTTATAATTTCGACCGTACCGACGGTGAGTATATCGGAGCCCTAGCGTCCTACCATCATGACGTATGTCTGGCTTATCATTTTGTTGATTCAAGGGCGATTGAGGTTATAAACAAAGCATCCTTCTCGTAGAAAGTGCATCAGTGCAATGAACGGGAAAGGCCGTAACGCGATAATCATAACAACGATGGCCGCGATACGGCCTTTCGGTCTTCGGGTAGAGACATCAGCGTGCGTTCCCGTTCGTCTTGGGCCGCAGGGCCGGGGCCTCCGGCAGCGAGACGTTGGCCGAGTCGGGCATGTACTGGCCTGCGGGGTTCATGGAGGATTCTATGGCGGGAGAGAATTCGCCGAACGGGTCGGGCCCGGACCAGGACTCGGGTTCGTTCAGGTCGAGCGGCGTCTCCTCGTGTCCGTCGGGCTCTCCGGTCGTCAGGTCGCTGCCTCCTGCGGTCTCGGGCTCGGGTGCCGGAGGCCGTTCCTGGCCGGCGGGTCTCGCGTGTTCCTCCACGGGCGCGGGGATTTCGACGATTGGCGCGGCGTCCGCGTTCTCGGTGCGTTCGGTCTCGCTCAGTGTGCTGGGTTCCTCGCCCGTGGCCTTGTTGTCCGCGTGCGAGGATTCCGGCAGGCCCTGGTCCTTGAGGAAGCTGATCCGGGAGGCGGCGTCGTCCACGCCGTTGACCGGCGCGCACATCACGGCGTCAACGATCCTGTCGTGGTCGTAGCCCGTCCATTGTGTCTGTTCAATAGAAAGTGGGCCGTGTGAGCCGTGTGGATGTCTTCCATGTGAGCGGCAGGTTCTGGTCCACTTCAGCGTGTGGTGAAAAAACGAACACCGGCCCGTCCTGCCTGTACTAGTTTCCCGAGTTGAAAGTCAAACCGTTCGGTTTTCTCGGGAAAGGAAAGGAATGACGGTACCGGTGTCCGTACAACAACGTATCAGGGTGCTTGACGCGCATGGCATGTCATGGAGAAGCATCGCGAAAGAGGTGGGCGTGGCCCGCGACACGGTCACGAAGTACGCCGGGAGGGAGGATTGCTCTCCCGGACCGGAGCGCTCCGTATCGCGGCCGTCGAAGCTCGATCCGTTCGGGGCGACGGTGGACGGGTGGCTGCAGTCGGACCGGTTCATGCCCCGCAAGCAGCGGCACACCGCCAAGCGCGTGTACGACAGACTTGTGTCGGAGAAGGGCTACGAGGGCTCGTATTCGCCGGTGCAGCGGTACGTGAAACGGTGGCGCGAGGAGCATCGCCTCCCGTCGGACGGGTATCTGGAGCTCGAGTGGCATCCGGGCGAGGCGCAGGTCGATTTCGGCATGGCGCAGGCCGTGGTCGGCGGGGACCGGGTCGACGTGCATTGCCTGGTCGTCACGTTCCCGTATTCGAACATGCGTTACTGCGTGGCCCTGCCCGGGGAGAACGCCGAATGCGTGTGCGCGGGGCTGCGCACGGTGTTCGAGCACATAGGCGCGGTCCCCCTGACGCTGGTGCTCGGCAACGCCACCGGCGCCGGCCATCGGATTGCGTGGGACAAGGTCACCGTCGTGCACGTGTTCGAACTGTTCGTGGAGCATTACCGGCTGGAGACCAGGTTCTGCAACCCGAACTCGGGCAACGAGAAGGGCAGCGTGGAGAACGCGGTCGGGTTCCTGCGCCGCAACATCATGGTGCCCATGCCCGACGCGGAGTCCCACGGCCAACTGACCCGGTACATGCCGGAGCGTTGCGACGCGATGGCCAAGGAGACGCATTACCGCAAGGGCGCGCCGATCGGCGGCCTGTTCGCCGGCGAGAAGATGGATATGCAGCCGCTTCCCGCCAAGCCGTACGACGTGATCCGTTGGGAGGTGAGGAAGGCCGACAAGGACGGGCGTGTGCAGATCGACGGCAACTACTACCTCGCCGGCCCCTCGTGGCGCGGCTGGACTCTCGACGTGGGTCTGCGCGCGTTCGAGCGCGCGATCGAGGGTGTCTAATTGTTTGTGTATGGGATCATCTGATTGAAAGGAAACGATCATGGTGACCGAGGCAGTGAAGCCTATGGCCGGCGATGTGGC
>OCPI01000546.1_pt1 | contig 12454 bp, 10 predicted proteins | sample 1476291 | NCBI WGS metagenome assembly OCPI01 (sample SAMEA2580054, study PRJEB22360) | human gut metagenome | reverse complement strand
TATTCACAATAATTTTCTTTACTTTTGCCCATTAAAATCTAAAGATTACTCTATGAGAAAGAAAATTTTGGTCTTGGACGACAAAATAGCAATTGCAAAAGTCCTTTCAATCTATCTGGCCAGTGATTATGATTGTATTTGGTTACCGAATGGCATCGAAGGGGTAAAATGGCTTCAGGAAGGTAACATACCAGATTTGATTATATCAGATATCCGTATGCCCGAAATGCGTGGAGACGAGTTTCTGGAATGGATAAAATCCAATCAGTTATTCAAACACATTCCGGTGGTTATGCTAAGCAGCGAAGACAGTACCACAGAACGCATCCGCCTGTTACAAGAAGGCGCGGAAGACTATATTGTCAAACCTTTCAATCCCATGGAGTTAAAAGTAAGAATTAAGAAAATCATTGAGTAAATCAGCATGACCTTTCTGCTTTATATAGGAAAGAACAAGGATTTTTTGCGCAAATTCAGCAAGCTCGAAAATGTCCAGATGATTTATGCCCAAAACTACCAGGATGCCATTACAATTTGTATCAGACTGAAAGTACGTGAGAACATCATTGTCCTTCACGAACAAGGGGAGATGAACGGAGATATTGAACAGATCGGTGCTTTCAGGAAAAAGTTCTATCAGGCATATGTCGTACTCATTACGGACAGGCTGACTCCCGAAGCCAGCAAAGTCTATCTGAACAGCGGAATAAACGATACCGTCAGTTTGAACATCACCACCGCCCGGTTAAGGCAGAAAATAGACATCATCAATAAACGGCAGGAACTGCTATATGCACATAACCGGAAGAAAAAAGACGTGAGGCATTTTATCCTTCCCCAATGGAAGCGCTGCTTCGATATCCTTTTCTCCGGTGCAGCGTTAGTCTTCCTGTCCCCAGTCTTTCTGCTGATTGCCATAGCCATACGTATGGAAAGCAAAGGACCTGTTATTTACAAATCCAAACGGGTAGGAACGAATTATACCATTTTTAATTTCCTGAAATTCCGTTCCATGTATACGGACGCCGATAAAAAGCTGAAAGACCTTGCCGGTCAGAACCAGTACCAGCCGGAAGGCACTCCGGAGATTGCCAAAGATTTCTCGATGGAAGAATTAGGAGGACTGATGTTTGGAGATGACGGTGTTATAGATAACGGCGGAATGCTGGTTTCCGATGACTTCATCATTCCGGAAGAAGAGTTTATTTCCAGACAAAACGCACTGGATGAAAGTCCTTTCATAAAAATAGAAAAAGACCCGCGGGTTACCAAGGTAGGACGCGTTTTACGAAAATACAGCCTGGATGAGTTACCTCAACTGGTCAACATCTTGAAAGGCGACATGTCTGTGGTGGGGAACCGTCCTCTTCCACTCTATGAAGCCGAACGCCTGACAAACGATGAAAGTATCGAACGCTTCATGGCGCCTGCCGGGCTGACCGGCTTGTGGCAGGTGGAAAAACGGGGGGATGCCGGAAAATTATCCGCTAAAGAACGCAAAGAATTAGATTTGAAATACGGTAGAGAATTCTCCTTTTTCCTGGATATGAAAATCCTGTTCAAGACTTTGACAGCTTTTGTCCAAAAAGGAGATGTTTAAATAATTTGTTTTAGGAATAAAAAGGGGATTTATTATATGGGTAAAGTATGTCTTTTTGTCATCTGTATGTATTGTTCTATCCACCATTTAAGCGCACAACAGGAAGAGCAGCAAACACAACCGGTACAACAACCTCTTGTGACACAGGATGATATATTGGGGAATATGAATGTGGATTATGCAAAGATAAAGCTGCCTCCGTTAAGTGTCCTTTATGAGAATGCACGCAGCACTCCAAGCTTACAGATTTTAGAGAAGGAGAAACAGTTACAGAAAAAGTTACTATCGAAAGAGAAAAGGAACTGGCTGGGGTTTATCCATGCCGGCGGAAGTGCTTCTTACGGTATAGCAGACAATGTGGCCAGCAATACGGATGTCAACACCCCACTTATTTACAGGTATGTAGGTACAGAACAGACTTCGTGGAATGTGGGAGGCGGCATCAGTATTCCTTTTGAAAAGCTGTTCGACCTCCGGGGAGGAATCAAGCGCCAGCGAATCCAGGTGGATATTGCCGAGTTAAGAAAACAGGAAGCATACGAAACCCTTAAAATACAAATAGCTCATTTATATGTCCAGATTTTATCCAATATAGAAACATTGCAAAGATCAGCTGAAAATATAGCTTTATATAAAGGCGCATCGGCTGTTGCAGAACAGGAATATAGAAACAGACGTACCTCTATTCATGATGTGGCCAAGACTAAAGAACAGGAATTTGCCGCTAATCAAGACTTTGCCTTACTACGCTCTACTATTAACGACCAGCTGCTGACCCTTGAAATAATCTCCCACACCCCCATCCTGACCATACAAGGAGAAAAGGACGTTCAAGAAACAACGATACAGGAACAGGAAGAAAACAAGAGGCAAAGTAAGAAAAAAGACAAAAAGGAATAAGAAGCATGGAATTATTTAAATACATAGTCAAGTTTATCTACCGTATCCGTTGGTGGATGGTTATATTTCCATGTATAGCCGGTATCATAGCATGGTTTCTTACCAGAAATCTGGAAAAAACGTATGATGTGAAAACCACCATCTTTACAGGAATCATCTCCGGATACAACGTAGATGCCACCGATACCCGGAACGCCACCGTGCACATGAGTAATTTAATGAATATCATTACAACGGAACGCACACTAAAAATAGTATCTCTGAAACTGCTTGCCCGCTGTCTGGTCTATGGAGATGCCGAAAGAAACACCAGTTATATTTCAGCCATACACTACCAGCAGCTGGTTTCCGGTATTCCACGAGAGTTACAGGCATTGATAGACAAGCAAAACGAAGAGAAGACCTATCATAATCTGGTAGCTTTTGAACGCCCGTCCGTCAATAATTTCATCTACCAACTACTCAATTATACCCACCCTTATTTCAGCGTACCTCTACTCTCACAACATATAAAAGTAGCCAGGTTGGGAAACAGTGATATGATCGAGATTGCTTATAGTGCCAACGATCCGGGAATAGCTTATAACACACTTGAGATTCTGAATGAAGAGTTTGTCAAACAATACCATGAACTACGCTATGGAGAAACAAACAATGTGATCAAGTTCTTTCAAGAAGAACTGGCCAGATTGGGCAAAATGCTGACTGCCGCCGAGGATTCTTTAATCGAGTACAATATAGAAAACCGCATCATCAACTACGGAGAACAAACCAAACAGGTGGCAAGCATGGACGCTACTTACCGGATGATGGACAATGATTTGCTTGTCAATTATTCCACCAGTAAGGCGTTGATCGATTTCTATGAATATAAATTAGGTGATGTAGCCAAATTGATCCGTACCAACAATGAGTTTATGGACAAACTTCATCAAATGTCCCAATTGAACACCCAGATCTCAACCATGGAAATCACTCCGGACGAAAAGAACCGGAAAAAGCTGGAAGAACAAAAAAACATGTTAAGTAACGCCGAACAAAACATCAACAATCTTGCCCTGAAACTAAGTGCCGAAGCCGCAAGTACAAACAATGTATCTTATGAGACACTCATCAGCCAATGGCTTGACCAAGTAGTTCTTGCCGAAAAGACTAAAGCCCAAATGGAAGCACGAGATATAATGAGAGAGAATTTAAATAAAGATTTCCTTTATTTCTCCCCCATCGGCGCTACCCTGGGCCGGAAAGAAAGGCATATCGGCTTTGTGGAAAGCAACTATATGTCTACCATGGGAGCCTTGAATGCAGCCATCTTGCGACAAAAGAACCTGGAAATGACCTCGGCTTCATTAAAAATCATGAATCCGCCCCTGTTTCCACTGACCTCCTCCCCCACCAATGCACGCATGATTATACTTGCATCCATACTGGGGACTTTACTTTTCATCATTGGCTATTTTCTGATTATCGAAATACTGGACCGTACCCTCAGAGACAAAATACGTACAGAACGAATCACCGGAGGAACAGTTATCGGCGCATATCCTAAAGAAAGCAAGTTAAGATACAGACGTTATAATAAAGCCATAAACGAAATGGCCGTCAAGCAACTCAGCACCGCTTTATTGCCTCATCTAAATACACAGGAACAGCGGGTCATCAATCTGTTAAGTACAGAAGAGAAAGACGGAAAGACCCATGTCGCCCGCCTGATAGAGGAATACTGGAGCAGCATCGGTCTAAACGTCCGCCGCATTACATACGATGAAGATTTTCTAAGCGAAGACAGCCAATATGTACAGGCAAACAATTTGAAAGAACTATGTCCCGATCTGGAAAAGGATGAAATACTTCTAATCGAGCACCCGGTCCTGAAAAGCAATCCTCTGCCTCCGGCTTTGTTAAATGAAGCATCCATCAATCTGCTGGTTGTCCGTGCCAACCGTACTTGGAAAAATACGGATCAGGCACTGTATGAGCATTTGTTACAAGTTAAACAAAAAGAAGTACCCCTCCTTTTCTATCTGACACAAGCAGACAGAAATACAGTGGAAGACTTTACAGGACAATTACCTCCTTACACGAACTTTAAGAATATGGAATACAGGCTGTTCCAACTCGGACTGACCGCCATTGAATACAAAGGAAAATAGATAATGATAGCAAAAGAAATAAATATAACCCATACAGGTCAAATTCTGGCCAGCTTCATTATCGGACTGTGCTTATGCCTATGGACAGCCCTCAACATGAAGCCCTCCATAGGAGTTGCAATAGGGTTCATACCTTTTGCCACGCTTTTTATCTTCATATGCATAAACAGACCCGTCATTCTGCTGGCCATCACCTTTATGCTGAATTACCTGATAATGGGAATTAACAGATATCATTCCATCCCTATTGCCATTACCAATATCTTTGATTTGCTCTACGGCATCATGTTGGCCCTTATTCTTCTGAAACAGTTGCAAAGCAATCATCATTTCAGGAAAATACTAAACGTCTATACCTGCATCACATTGGTCTGGCTGCTATATTGTATCATCAACATAGGTAATGGTATAACCGGTGAATTTTACATGGAAGCATGGCTTCGTATTTTAAGACCCTGGGCCTTATACCCTATTCTGACCTGTATTATTCTATCCATACACTGCAATCGCTACACTTTTATCCATTATTTTTTAATACTATGGGGTATCATGACCCTACTGGCTGCCGCAAAAGGATATTGGCAAAAGAACAAAGGTTTTGACAGTACCGAGCTAAGCTGGTTGTGGGCCTACGGAGCACGTACCCATTTTATCCATTCCGGCATCCGCTATTTCTCATTTTTCACTGACGCGGGTCTTTTCGGTGCCAGTATGGGATTATCCTGCACTGTTTTCACGCTTACTTTTTTCTATACAAAGAACCTATTTCTCAGACTCTTCTATTTAATAGTGGGTATGGCAGGATTTTATGGTCTGTTAATATCGGGAACCCGATCGGCCATAGCTGTACCCATTGCAGGGCTGGGGCTCTTTCTGTTCCTGTCTAAAAGTTGGAAAATAGGCATCATCTCCTTTATCCTGCTTGCCGGAGGGATAGGAATGCTGAAATATACCAAGATCGGAGAGAACAATAAGTTGATCCGTCGTATGCGTACTGTCTTTGACACAGAGGATCAATCGATGATGGCTCGTTTCGAGAACCAGAAAGCACTGAATGCCTACATGGATGAAATCCCCTTCGGCATAGGCATGGGAGCCATAGACGGGGTAGTTCCTCCCCATAACAAATATTATTTCGTTTCCATCTGTCCTTCAGACTCCAGTCTGGTAGATGTATGGAAACAGATGGGAATAGTGGGACTGTGTGTGTTTTTGGGTATGCATGCCATTCTATTTCTATCGGGCTCCTACATCCTTTTATTCAAAATCCGAAATCCGGAAATCCGGGGACCGCTGACAGGTATGTTATGCGGTTGTGCAGGCATACTGGTAGCTTCTTACGCCAATATGGTTTATTTCCAGTTTCCTAACGGAATCTTGATTTATTCTTGTTTCACCTTTGTTTTTTTAGGACCTTATTTAGATAAACAATACTCAGAAATACATGGACTACCGACAGCCTGACCTATCCGTCATCACCGTGAACTATAACGGTTTTCACGACACCTGCGAATTCATTGACTCGTGGGCAGCCACTGTATTCTCTGTCAGTTATGAAATGATAGTCATTGACAATGGTTCCACTGCCAATGAAGCCGCCTTGCTACAAAAAACATATCCTTTTATCCAAGCCGTACGCAGTGAGCGGAACTTAGGATTCGCCGGAGGTAACAATCTGGGTATAAACCTTGCAAAAGGAAAATACCTGTTCTTGCTGAACAATGATGTTTGTATGGTCAAAGATGCCATACCCTTGTTGATAAAACGCCTTCTGTCCTCCGACAAGATAGCAGGTGTCTCCCCGTTAATCCGTGATTATGCAGAACCGCACGCCATACAATTTGCAGGATACACCCAACTTTCGCCCATTACCTTAAGAAACAGAGCCATAGGCAAAGGGAAAATAAATAAAGACCACTACCCCGCCCAAAAAACGCCTTATCTGCATGGTGCCGCCATGTTACTGAAAAAAACAATAATAGACAAGCTTAGCCTGATGCCCGAAGAATATTTTCTATATTATGAGGAACTGGACTGGTGCACCTATATCAATAGGGAAGGCTACGAACTATGGTACGATCCCGCTTGCGAAATATGGCACAAGGACAGCAGCTCCACCGGAAAAGAAAGTCCGTTGAAATACTATTACCTGAGCAGAAACAGATTATTATATGCCTACCGCAATCTCTTTGACTGGAAACTTCCGGTTTCCATCTTATACCAGACAATGATTGTATGTCCCAAAAACATACTGACCGCCTTGGGAAAAGGAAAGAAAGCCATAGCCAAAGCACATTGGGAGGGAACAAAAGCATTTTTCAAACTTAGAAACAAAGACAAACAGCCATGATATTTCTAGCATACATAGAACTACTACTTTTCGCGATATGTGCCTTTACTGTTTTTTACCTGCTGGTGTACGCCATAGCGGCAACAGGCAACCGCACCGACAAATATTCCGAATCAAGAGTAAAACACCGTTTCGCCATTCTGATACCGGCCTATCAGGACGATGACTACATACCCTATACCGTCAAATCATTTCTGCAACAAGAATATCCTATAGACTGCTATGACATTATCGTCATTTCAGACCACCTGAAGCCGGAAACAAACAGACAACTGGCACAATATCCCATCACCCTGTTGCAAGCCAGATTCAAGAAAAGTTCAAAAATGAAATCTGTCAAAGCTGCAATGTCACAATTACAAGAAGGACAATACGATATCGTTTTAATCATGAATGCGGACAATGTAGTGGACACCAACTTTCTTGAAGTTGTCAACAATACGTATGCCAGCGGCTCCAATGCCATCCAAACCCATCGCATCTATCAGGAAAGACCCAGCAATGTCAGCATATTGAATGCCATCACCGACGAGATAAACAATTCCATTCTTCGTGCGGGGCATGTCAATTTGGGACTTTCAGCTTCGCTGAACGGCTCCGGAACCGCAATAGACTTCACTTGGTTCAAAGAAAACATCCGTCATTTAAAAGACGATGACGATGAAAAAGTCATCGAATCCTTGCTGCTCCGCGAACGGATATATGTGGAATATTTAAATAATACCCATGTATATGCCTTGAAGAATAGTGGAAAGAAAAAATTCTATACCCAACATAGCACTTGGATTAAAACCCAATATTATTCCCTGTTCACCAATATCGGTAATCTGCCCGGCGCCATTTTAAGTGGAAAATTTGATTATGCCGACCGTATTCTGCAATGGTTCATTTTCCCTCGCACCATCCTGCTAGGTATCCTCCTCCTGTTCAGTTTCCTGTCCGTATACTTCCACTGGAGCGCCTGCCTAAAATGGTGGGGATTATTACTCAATAGCCACTCCAAACTACTTGGTGGACAGCAAATTCAACAAAGCCATGAAAGCTATCCCCTTTCTGGCGGCAGGCATGATATTCAATATGCTTTTAAGAAAGAAAAAATAAAAGCCCCATGCTATCGGAAATTATACATATCATGGAATATACGCTATATATCTACCTTTCCGTCAGTGTGGGGTATATAGTCCTGTTTTCTGCCGCCTCTCATTTCTTCAAACAAAAGAAATATCCCGCGACTACTGTCCGGCAACGTTTTATCATCCTTGTTCCCGCCTATAAAGAGGATGCGGTCATTCACGCCTGCGTCACTTCCGTTCTGCGCCAAACTTATCCGGCAGAGCTTTACGACCTGATAGTCATATCCGACCACATGCGTCCCGAAACCAATGCCTCACTGCGCAAAGAACGCATCGGCTTGATAGAACTGCATGAAAAGGAAAGTTCCAAGGCAAAAGCCCTGCGCATTGCAGCAGAGACCATCACAGACCAGCCATACGATTATGTCCTCATACTGGATGCCGATAATCTGATCTCACCCTGTTATCTTCAAGAACTGAATAAGGCAGTTTCACAGGGTATAAAAGCCATACAGACACACCGCAAAGCCAAAAATATGAATACAGACATAGCCCTATTGGATGCCGCCATCGAAGAGATGAACAATTCCATCTTCCGCAAGGGACACATCCGGCTGGGATTTTCATCTGCCCTTACCGGCTCCGGAATGGCTTTCGATTTCCGATGGTTTGTCCGGAACATCATCCATACCCATAGTACGGGCGAAGACAAAGAACTGGAAGAACTCCTGCTCCGTCAAGGCATTCACATTGAATATATAGACACCCTAGAAACATTGGACGAAAAAGTCCGGCAACCGGATGCCTTGCGTAACCAGCGCCGCCGCTGGATAGCCACCCAGCTTTTCCTTGCATTAAAAATGGGACGTAACCTCCCCACAGCCTTACTGAACGGAAACGGAGATTATCTGCTGAAAACCCTCCAAGCCTTTATCGCCCCCCGCAGCATTCTGTTGGCGCTCATCGGATTCTTTTCATGTGTTCTCTGCATTTTCTCTCCGGCTTCTTCCATAAAGTGGTGGATTTTGCTTATCTTGCTGAACGGTGCGTTATACCTGGCCATTCCGTCCAATATGAGATATAAATACATGAGCAGAATCCTCAGGCAGACACCTTATTTTGTAATCATTATGCTTCTCAACTTGTTTCACTTGAAAGGAATGGCACAGAAGTTCAACCATACACAGCATGGATAGAATTATGAATATAAAAGAGTACTTACAGCAACACCCGCAATGGAAAAAACGGATACACGGTTTCATCATGCATCCGGTAAAGACACGCCCCTATTGGTGGATACGCGTATGGCAGCCTTTCTACATAAAAAAAGGCCGGGGCTCAGTCATTTATTCCAGTGTACGGAAAGACCTTCCACCGTTCCACCTGTTCCAGATGGGAAAATATTCGGTAGTGGAAGATTTCTCCTGCTTGAACAATGCCGTAGGCGACATCGTAATCGGCGATTATTGCCGGATAGGACTCGGCAATACGGTCATCGGTCCCATCCGGATAGACAACGGGGTCAATATTTCACAAAACGTAGTCCTGATAGGATTAGATCACAATTACCAGGATATCACTCAAGGCATCATCGAACAAGGTATCACCACTTCTCCTATCCACATCGGAGAACATACCATCATAGGAGCCAACGTGATTGTACTGCCCGGAATCACCATCGGCAAACATTGTTTTATCGGTGCCGGGTGTGTGGTTACCCAAAACATACCCGACTATTGTGTCACGGTAGGAAATCCCGCACGCATTATCAAACGCTATAACCCTCAATCACAAACATGGGAAAAAATATAAAAATATTAGTATGTGCCCATAAGGACAGCCGGCTACCACAGCATGAGTACTTCTGTCCCATACAGGTGGGGGCCTCCCTAACCAGTGCCCGATTCTTCCCTGTACTAGATAACACAGGAGATAATATATCCGACAGGAATCCTCACTTTTGTGAACTAACCGCCCATTATTGGGCTTGGAAAAATCTAAAGTGTGACATTATAGGGCTCAATCATTACAGGCGCTTCTTTGATTTTCATCGCCCGTTTCCGGCTTTTTCACCAGACAGGAGTTTCATCAACATAGATTCATTTCTAAAAGAAACTTACCGATTTCCTGATTTAGAAACCTTATTAAATGATTATGACATCATCCTCTCTCCCAAGCGTCATTATCCCTATAACGTCGCTACACAATACGCCATATTCCATCTAGTCAATGACCTCAATTTGCTGAAAGAAGTCATTCAACACCTCACACCCGAATATGCTGAAGCTTTTCATACATTCATGTATCACTGCAATGCCTATTCCGGATATAATATGTTCATCACCGGACGGAAACATTTTGACGAATACTCCCAGTGGCTATTCAGCGTATTGTTTGAATTAGAAAAACGGGTAAAACTGTCCGCCTATCCGGATCAGGCACGTCTGTTCGGCTATTTATCAGAAAGATTGATCAATGTCTATTGCATAAGGCACCGGTTAAAGATAAAGTATGTTCCCGTCATCATGCCCTTGGAAGAAACGTTTCAGAATCCGAGCAACCTGCTTTATACGCTTCGCCGACTAAAGAATGATCTTATTTATAAACTCACAGAATTATAAGTTATGCCGTTGGTTTCTGTCATCATCCCTATATACAATACAGAAAAATTCCTGCCTTTGTGTATCAACAGCGTCTTAAACCAGACACTGACAGACATTGAAGTACTGCTGGTTAATGACGGAAGTACGGACGGAAGCGGGAAAATATGTGACGAATACGCCTGCAAGGACCAACGAATACAGGTAATACACACTCTGAACCAAGGAGTCAGCCATGCACGAAACCAAGGACTGGAAACCGCAAAAGGAGAATATATAGCTTTCATGGATAGCGACGACTGGATAGAAACGGATATGATAGCCACTCTTTATCAACTTATCCGGACAAACGAAGCCGGTCTGGCTACTTGCGGATATATCATTGAAAATGAAGATGGTCGTCCGATTTACCACATCAACGAAGTGAAATCCGGCAAATTAACCCAGTGGGAAGCCATTCACTCCCTGTTTAACGACAGGCATTACAAATACAAAGGAAACTTATGGGATAAATTATATCATAAAGAAATCATTGACAAACATCACCTAAAATTCAATGAACATATTTATTATAATGAAGACAGGCTCTTTATTTTTCAATACCTGAGCCACTGCCAATCAGCCGCATACACCACTTCCCCCTATTATCACTATGTCACAAGAAAATCAAGCGCCATGAACCTGTCGCAAAAAAACTACACCCCCAAACTGTGCACTTTCATGGATGCATTCGACCTGATGACTTCACTTTCGGCCACATTCCCCACCTATATTCTACGTGCTTTGTCGGCCGATTACATAAAAAGTTCGTTCTTGTTCTATACCCAACACTCACGGGAAATCCCCTTCAATGAATTATGGGACAGAATGCTAAGAATCAGAAAAAACAATTATATACATCTTCCACTTTCTCTAAAAATAAAGTATGCGCTATATGGCATCAGACTTATCCTGCGGGCATGGCTCAAGTGAAAAGACCAATTTACTGCTTACTTAACACGCACCCGTTTTATCTTTCCATGCACCCACAACAAGGCACAGACCAATTTGTATGCCATCTGATGAAGGCCCGCAGTTTTATTCAGTTCGGGAATCAGTTCCAATAAAGGAGATTCCACCTTTTCCAGTCTTATATAATCCTTCATCATTCTATCCGGAAACAACTCCTTATACACCCGCTTTCTTTCCATATCTCTTGTTCCGGCATCCGTTTCACTGACCCCTCCGGGTACAAACCTACAAACGATGGAACGAATATTGCGGAACGTCGCATTGTTGAATATCAAGGTCTGAATATAAAATTTCCAATCGGATACAATCTTATAACTCTCGTCATACCTGTTTTCATCAAAAAGTTCTTTACGGAAGAATGAAGCCTGATGCAATACAGTTCCCCGAATCAAATCCATCAGCGTTATATCCTCCTTATGAAATCCCCACACCTCTGTGCCATGCACTATTTTTCCAACAACAATATCGCTGTCCAATGAAGGTGCCACCTCCTGCAACACACCATTGTTATAAAATTCATCACCGGAATTCATAAAGTTCAAATACTCTCCATGCGCCTGTAAAACTCCTTTATTCATGGCATGATAAATACCCTTGTCCGGCTCCGATACCCAATAGTCCACTTTACCGGCATACTCTTTTATCACTTCAATACTTCCATCCGTAGACCCTCCGTCAATAATAATATACTCAAAATCCCTAAAAGACTGGCCGACCACACTTTCTATGGTTTTCCTCAACCCTTCTTTATTATTATAATTAATGGT
>OCPI01000532.1_pt1 | contig 12810 bp, 8 predicted proteins | sample 1476291 | NCBI WGS metagenome assembly OCPI01 (sample SAMEA2580054, study PRJEB22360) | human gut metagenome | reverse complement strand
TCGGCGAGTCGCCAGTCGAACTGCGTGGATTTCGACAGACGGGCCAGCTCGGGCGACGGTCCGGAAGTGAAGCGGCCGCCCCACAGGGCGAGGTATTCGGTGTTTTCAGCCATGCGATACTCCTTGGAGAATGGGCATATTCGTGCGGTTTCGACTGTCTGCCAGACTATCAGCGTTGTGATACATTCCCGTGGCGGCTCTCCGGTCGAGCGGCCAAACATACACAAGCACCAGCAGGAATGGCACCGTACAGCGTTACAAAACCGTCAGAGGGCGAATCGCCAGTGCGAGATCTCCTCGTCGATGTCGAACCCGCCTTCGAGCACGAACTGTTTCAACAGTTTCGACGCCTGTACTTTCACTTTGAAATTCGGCAGCGTCACATTCATGCATCGCTCGAAGAACGATTTCGCCCGTGGCACGTCGATGGTGTCACGCAGGGCGTCGAATCGGCCGAATGCGTTCAGACTTTTCTCATTGATATATCTGACGGTGAGTTCTTCAAGCAACGACCTGTCGACGCCGAGATGATCCACGAGCTTGTCGATCTGCTCATCTTTCTCTCGTTTGGCATAGCGCGTGATGTAGTCCCGCAGCGTCATGCCTTCCTCGACTTCCACATCGCCACGCTCCACATCATGCAGGAACAGCTCAGCAAGTCGTTGTTCGTCCCTCGAAAGCGCAGCGAAGGATCGGTGCAGCTGTGCGGACATCTCCGCCAACTCCGGACTGTCCTCCTTGAGCGCCTTGAGCCATTTGACGAAGTTGGCATTCATGTAGTCGGTGTCGATCAGTCCGGTGTCGATTTCGGTGAGATACCCTTCCAGCTCATAAGGCGCTTCGGGGTCACATCTCCCGTCATCGTCCGGTTCTGCGGCGCAGCTGTCATCATCGAACAGCTCCTTATACCGCTGGGCGAGAATCAGATATGTGCGTTCGTCAATTTGGGGACGCACGATATCAGGTTCGCCGTTCCCGCCATCGTTCTCATCCGCATCGTCGGCATCCGTGCCATCGACCTTGTATTCCGTGGTGTTCCAGTCGAAACCCTGCACTTTCGCCGCTTCAAGGTAACGATTCAGCTCTACGAACTCCTTGGCGAACTTGCGTCTGGCCTCCACCGATTCCGGCAGCTGCATGAGGTCCGATTCCCCGTTATCCGTGAACACGTCGAGAATCTCCAAGTACCGTGTATCCATGGATTTCACGTTCGCGGGCAGTTTCTGCACGAACAAATCAAGCGGTCTGTCGCCGGAGTACAGTTTCACCGCCGCTTCGATGAAGCCGTACATGGTGTGCGGCTTGCGGTAGTAGCGGATGACTCCGAACGGCTTGTCCGGCCCGAACAGGCGGTTCGTGCGGCTGAACGCCTGAATGATGCTTTCGTAGTCGATAATCTTGTCGAGATACAGCGTATTCACCCATTTTGAGTCAAATCCGGTGAGCATCTGGTCCACGACAATGAGCAAATCGAGCTGCTGACTGCGGTTTGCTGCTATGCCGCCGTACGGACTCTTATGCGATAGTCGCGACGAAATATCTTTCTTCATCGCCGGCCATGTGGGGATGATGAATTCTTTGCCGAACGCCTCGTTGTAATCGGTGATGATTTCAGTCAGCGCATCTTCTTTGTCCGTTGCTCCTTCGTTGTTGTCGATGCTGGGATCGAACAACGCCGTTACATGCAACTTAGGTGCTTGCTGCTTGAACAAGTGATAATAGTTGACAGCTTCAGGAATGGAGCTAGTGGCGAGCATCGCATGGAATTTGCCCGCGTGGCTGAGCACCGGGAACTGTTCGAGAATGTCCGAGACCACCATGTTCGGATGCGGGGAGTCGATGCCATATTGGTCTCGTCCAAGGAAATCCTCGATGCCACTGATACGGTTTCCAGCGCCATCGACCATCGGCCCCATAGGGACCTCGGATTTATCCATGTAATGCTGAAACACCTTAGCTTTAATGGGGTCAGCAAGTACATCTTCCGTGCTCTCGGCTTTCGCCTTGTCAAGAGCTACCACACGTCTAACATCGGAATCTTTGTACGTGGTCACCATGTACGGATCGAATCCGAGTACATTATGGTCACGAATGCCGTCAGCGATGCTGTACCGGTGCAGGCAACGGCCGAATACCATGGCAGTGGTGGAATTCTTCTTCTGGTTTTCGTCCAGAATGGGTGTGCCGGTGAATCCGAAAAACAGCGCGTTGGGGAAGGAACGGCGGATGACTTGCAACATGTCGCCGAAGGTGGAGCGATGGCATTCGTCCACGATGAAGACGATACGTCGTGCAGCAAGTTGATCCAGCCATGTCTGGGTGACGCCCCGCTCCCCTGCTTTCACGTTGCTCATCTTCTGGATTGAGGTGACAATCAGAGTGTCGTTGACATCGGTGCTGTTGAGTTTATCCCGCAATACGCCGGTGTTCTCCGTGCCCTGCACTTCCGTCTCGCTATCGGCGAAGCTACGGTATTCCTTCAACGATTGGGTGCCCAGTTCGATTCGGTCTATGAGGAACACGACCTTGTCGGCGTCATGCGAGTCAGCAATGAGCTGAGCCGATTTGAAGCTGGTCATGGTCTTGCCTGAACCGGTGGTGTGCCACACATAGCCGCCGGGTCGTCCCGGCATGGAGGGTCGCTGTTCCCAATCACATTTCCTCACCACATCGGAGATGGCGTTCGCTGCGAGGTACTGGTAGCTGCGCAGCACCTTAAGGCATCCATCCGCCGAGTCGGCGATGGTGTAGAAGCCGATGAGCTGGTGCGCCATGGGAATGGACAGCAGGCCGGCGGTGCCGGAGGTGCCGCCGATGAACAGCTTCCATTCGTCTTTGCCTGGGTGTTGCCCGCCACAGATAGGCTCGTTGTTGTAGTCCGCCCAATGGAAGTAATAGCTTGGATTGAATTTGTCCGCGCCGGGATTGGCGAAGTAGACGGCGTCGTCGGGGGTCATGGCCACGAAGATCTGCACGAGACGGAACAGGCCGGTGAACACGCCTTCGTGCGCGTATTTTTCGATCTGATTGGTCGCTTGGCTGACGGGTATGCCGCTTCTCTTGAGCTCGATATGGATCAATGGCATGCCATTGATGAGGAGCACGAGGTCGCCGCGCCGCGAGCTCAACATCGTGTTCTTGGCTGGATAGACCGGTTGCTGAACGATTTGGTAGGTGCTTTTGCCTCCCGCGATCTCCTTGCGGTCATAGATGTAGAGACTGACTTCCTTGCCGAAATGCGCCACATCTTCTTTGTTGTCACGCGTGATAGACACGGTACGCCCGTTGACGAACGAATTGAGCGCGAGCGGCGTTCTCAGGGTCTCGATCTGCTCGATTACCTGTGCCATTTCCCCGTCCGTCAGCGGGTATTTGCCAAGCCTGTCTATGTCGTTGTTGTTGCGGTACAGTATGTCTTTCCAATTGTCGAGCAAATCCCGCTCAGTTGGATAGCGCAGGACACCGTCCTTCCATCCATGCTGCTTAAGCACGGTGATGACGTTTTCCTCAAACACCGATTCGCTATCGAATATCATGATTCTTCTCTCCCCGAACTTCCCAGTGTCCTGCCTTTCGCGAGCCGACGCGCTTAAGTAATCCACGCCCAATGAGTATTTCAGCATCTCTCCGCACAGTCGCTGATGAGACTCCCACGGCACGTGCCATGTCGTCATATGTTGCTCTGGGGCTCTTTTCTACAAAACGCAGAACAATTCGCTGTCTCTCGGTTATCTGCTCATTCAAACCATTTAACTGCTCATTATTGTCAGTTATCTGCTCATTCGAACTATTTATCTGCTCATAATCGTCAGATATCTGCTCATTGTTATCAGGCTTGGCATCCGCCTCCAACATGAGCGTGAGTATCGTGCGATCAGCTTCTCCGAAGTTCTCTTCAATCCGTGGTTCAGGAAGTCCTGCATTCGCCCATGTGGCGAACACATCGGGGACACCCGTACCAGCTCGCTCGCCCACATCGATTAGGCTGAACATCTTCATGACAAGACCGTTGCGCGGATCAGACACCCCGCCGAGGCGCATCTGTTCAATGCCGGTTCGGATATCACCCGGATTCTCGAACACCAGCTTGTCGGGGGTGCGCCTGACCACCACACCACGTACGCCATGGTAATCGGCGTTGAACAAGCAGTTGGCCAACGCCTCACGGACCGCCTTATGCATGGGGGTGTCATCGACGCGGAAAATGCCGTCGAGCTTGAATGGGGTCTTCAGGGATTCGGCAAGCTTGCGGTTCACGCGGAAAAAGAAATCAAAGAGGTTGCCTGACCACATGCCATCGCCGGAATGGACACGATCAGTCCAACGAATCGTCGGATCTAGAGTCTCCTGATAATCAAGGAAATAATGCGGACATTCGCGCACGATGTCATAGTCGTTGCCGAACATAAGCAGACCGCCGAACGTAGGATGAAGCTTACCGTCTTCTCGGCTCACCATTGCCGCGCCAACAGCACGCAGAAAACGCTCGTCATCGAGATCGGTCCAGGAGCTGCCCTGTCGCGCTGCGCGGAAACGATTGCGATATGCCCGCACTGTGTCTGTATTGAAGTCGGCAACAGTGAGATCGTCCAGCACCTTGGAATCCATCGTCTCAGCTCCCTGATCCCGGAGCATTGCTGAGATCTCCTGCCGCGTGCAACGGTAGTCGCCCTCACCACGCCGACGGTAGGTTCCCCCGAAGAGATCATTATTGATATACACGGGGCGTTCGTCACGCGGAGCGCGCGGAACGTGAATAGCCAGCACCATCCCACCATCCGCTTCGAGCACTTCAACTTCCGATTCGATGGGCAGCACGGCGCTTACCTTGGACCGGTTGCTGACCGTGTTCCAAAAGTCCTGGCGAAGATGTTCCGCTTCCACTGGTGTGAGCCCGACTGTTTCAAATGTGCCGTCTTCGCGTTCTTTGACACCAAGCAGGATGACACCGCCATAGGTGTTGGCGAAGGCGGAGTAGGTCTCCCATATGCTGCGCGGGAGGCCGCCCTTCGCGGACTTCGCCTCGATCCGGTTATTCTCGCGATATGAGGCGAGCTTCGCGATATCGAATGGTTCCATGGCGATTCCTCCCCTCACACGAACATCTTGTCAAGCAAGGATTTCTTGATATTCTGCAGCAATTCCAACTTACGCTGATGAAGGGTGATGAGGTCGTCAAGGCGGGAGAAGAGTACGCCAATTAGCTCCTGCTCCTCGATGGAAGGCACAAATGCAAACTCATCTTCCAGCGCAGCTTTATCAAGATTACCAATAGAGCCGTTGCCACCAGCCACTCCAGTCGCCAAGAAGTGCTGGTACCATCGCGACCCCATAAGTGCGGCGACGTAGTCGGGCTGTTCTGCATGAGCGCAAAGCATGAAGCCGCCATGGACTGTCTTCCCAGTTAAACCATTGATAATGGCACGTTTGCCAACAAGTCTAGGAGAGCCATTCGCAGCAGTGATGAGTATTTCACCTTCTTGCACCAGCTCTATTCCAACTACAGTCTCGTCCACGAATACATCTTCATTACTGAGGGTAAACTCGTCCTCATCGATATTAGATGATCTAAGCACGCGAATACCTTGACCGTATGGCCGAATATCTGCGGGCGAGTACGTCAACCCTCTCCGCAAAGAAGCTAGCTCTGAGAACTTACGCTGTTCCCAAGGGTCAGTAAAACCAGCGAAACGAATCTCGGGTACAGACTCGCCATCCTTCGGGAACATTTTTTCAAGCATCGATTTTTTGAACACGACGAGCTTGTCATACTTACGCTGATGAAGGGTGATGAGGTTATCAAGGTGGGAGAAGAATGAGCCGATAACCTGCTGCTCTTTCTGCTGAGGCAATGCAAAAGACAATTCTTTTACGATAGACCCCGACAGATTACCTTGACCTCCTTGAAGATATGTATCAACAATTCGGGCTTTTTCGCGACGCAGCCAGCTTGCAAGGAAAAGAGGATCATTCCCCGTATGAGGGGAGAGAGCGAGAATCGCCTGATTGATCGCGCCTTTTATTGCAGCGATTCCTACTTCCCCACTGGTTGCTCCATATAGTGCATACAGCACGGTGCCACGTTCAACAATCTTTGCTGAAGAATTATCTAGGCCTTTCTCGGTCAAGAACAATTCTGTCTTGTCTGAGTTAATCTCAGCGGACCGGATGAACGGAATCGAACCTCCATAATAAGAGGCATGGCTCCCGTCAGGGGTCCCTCCGGAAAAAGAATCCGTCACATCGCCCAACTTACGCTGTTCCCAAGGGTCAGTAAAACCAGCAAAGCGAATTTCGGGAACTTTCGCCTGTTCAGTCATCATTCACCTCCCAACAGGGTCTTCAGCTCGGCAATACCGGCCATATCGAACTCATTGCCGGTTAGTTGACCAAGCATATTGCCAAGTTCTGCCTCAGCCTGTTCGATCTGTTCGCACACATCAGAGTATGTGGTCGAATACTTGTCGTTCAGCGCATTCACCGCTGCAATCAACTCATCAACAGCCGTCTGAGGGAGCTCCTCAAGCTTGTGCTGCAATGGTTCCACCCACTTGGCAGCAAGCAAGTCATCAGCATGTTCATCGCTCAGTCCTTCAATAACGGTCCGGGTCTTTTCATCAAGCGCTGAACGGAGATTCTTAACGTTCTTTTTGACTTCACGCTCTTCATCAAACAACCGCTGTGCACTCACAAGAGCACGGTCAAAGTCAGTCTCGGGATTCTTCCCAATCGATTTCACTGCTTTCTTCAATTCAGCGGCAACGAAAGAATCTCCATCCTCGCTGACGGCATCAGTCGAACTCTTGTCATCCTCATCCAGATTTTCAAGAATGTCAGCGATTTCGCCGCCAATCTCACTCAGCCGAGATTCAAATGTGGCAATTTCCGCAAGATCAGAGTTAAGTAATTCCCCCTGTACGAGATCGAACGGCAGAATATGCCCGACCCAGCCGTCCGGCACTTCGACATCCTTACCGCCTTTCTTCTTGACGACCATATCGGCATCGACTTTGCGAACGGCGTCATGCCCCTCGGCCTGTATGGTTTCAAGGTCGATGGAGATAGTCTTTTGCCAACTATCGTCAAGCACCTGATACGCCGCATAGGCGTCTACGAGAGGGACACCAGCCAAACGACGCAGCAGATCATTTGCCAGAGTCTCCTCTTCGGCGGCAATGCTCACATTGGCGGCATTACCCACCAATTCACCGCGTATATAAGCCGGATAATCGATGAACGCCTCACGATAACGCTGGATATATGCCTTCACATCTGAGTCGGCATTCACCGCCTCACGAACGTCTTGCACGGCGAGCTTGGCCGAATGTCCATTCTCCTCCGCGAAAAGGCACCGGCGTAGTCCGGGGAACACATTCCAATATTTGCTGAGTGCATCGATGTCCCGCTTAGGAATGCCGCCGAACATAGTGGAATACACATCCCAGCTCTCGGCATTGTCGGAGGAATCCACGTAGCGAGGAATATTGAGGTTATAGTCATTCTGCCGAATCTCATCAATACCCACCAAGCGGCTGAACTTATCGACGTCACGACTCCCTGTCACCGCATCCACGATGCGTTTGATATCGCTCGCACGCAGCTTGTTGTTCTTGCCTTCCTTGGTGAAGTATTTGGAAGCGTCCACGATGAGCACATGATCGTCGTCGCGATGTTTGCGCAGCACCATCACGATGGTGGGGATGCCGGTGCCGAAGAAGATGTTCGCGGGCAAGCCGATGATGGCCTGAATGTGGTGGTTCTCCACCAGGTTCCGGCGAATAGTGCCTTCCTCACCACCACGGAACAGCACGCCATGGGGCAATACGATGGTCATGATGCCGTCGTCGCGCAGATGGTAGAGGTCATGCAGCAGGAAGGCGTAGTCCGCCTTGGACTTGGGCGCGATGCCGTATTCGAAGCGGATATCCTCGCCGGCCTCCGGCGGTTCCCAATTCTGGGAGTAGGGAGGATTCGAGACCACAGCGTCCACGAACAACGGCTCATAGGTCTCATCCTTGGTCTCGTCGGTGTCGAACCACGGCCAGTCGCTTTTCAGTGTGTCTCCGTTGCGGGCCACGATGTTGTCCGGCAGGATGCCGCGCATGACAAGGTTCATGCGCGTGAGGTTGTAGGTGTTCTCCTTGAGTTCCTGCGCGTAATACCTGATGTCATTCGGGTTGCCGTTGCGACGGGCCACCGCCTGGCCGATGTGGATGAGCAACGAGCCCGAACCGCTTGTGGGGTCATAGATGTTGATTTCCTCACGGCCGGCGAGATGCCAGGCCACGATTTCGCTCATGAGCTGTGAGACCTCGCTCGGCGTGTAGAACTCGCCGGCCTTCTTACCCGCGTTGGAGGCGAAATTGCTGATCAGGTATTCATAGATGAAGCCGAGGGTGTCGTAGTCCTGCCGGCTGTCCATCGGAATGTCCTTGATGAGGTAGATGAGGTCACGTGCGGCCTTGCTGCGGCTTTTCTCATCGGTGCCGAGTTTGGACAGGCCGGTCTGCAAGGTGTCGAAGATGCCCGCGAACACGCGCTTGCGGGCAGGGTCGATGTTGCGGTCGAACGCGGAAAGCGCGTCGCGCACATTGGCGATGGCGAAATCCCCCTTCTTCGCCACCCATGTGGAGAACAGGTTATCGTAGGAGATGAAGTAGCCGCACAGATCGCGCACGTACTGCGCGGTCTCGGTATCATCCTCCCGCAATTCTTCGAGGTCTTCGTCCCCCATGCCATCAGCATGCAGACGAGTGACTTCGGTCTCGGAAAGGAACTTGTAGAAGATGAAGCCGAGGATGTAATCCTTGTATTCGTTGGCTTCGATCTTCGAGCGCATTTTGTTGGCCGACTCCCAGATCTTGGCGGCAAGCTGCTGCTTATTCATTCATATGCTCCTTGCTTCTGTACACATAATCAAGGGTCTGCCCCTGCTCATTGACCCATTCGATCCACCCGTTTTGGCTGCCGCCGAGAACGAATACAGCGGCGGAGGAGGGACTGGACAGCTCGGCATCGTCCGCAAGAATCACTTTGCCTGTCTGCGCGGCGAAAAGCTGCCGTCGAGCTGCCACGGCTCCTTGATTTTTGATCACCGCATGACCAAGGTCCACCTCGGAGCCCGAAAGAACCGTGAAACGGCCGGTATCCCGGTTGTATCGTCCAGTCGCACGCACGCCATTCTTCTTGGTGTGGAACACGGTATTCACTGCAACTGGCGTTGTCTCCTTGCGGTCGAGATCATATCCGAGCACGCGCATGCGGAAAAGAATGCTGCCGTGCAGGTCCTCCACCCGCTGCTCTTTGTATGGGTTCATGCGAGGAGCGGGAGTATTCCCGTTATCGGTCTCATATGAGCCGTGTTCACGCACGTAATCGATGGCCTTCGCCTCAAGCGAATCCAGAACATCACGGTCGATATTGACATCGTTATCGAGGAACATGATGGCTTTGTTCCAGAACTCCTTTTTGGTCTTGTGCGCATCAAGTCTGACAAGTCCCCTCGTGGTTTGCCCCGCGTACACACGACTCAGCACACCATGATCCTCATCAAGCAGGTAATACACACCGCGGTCTGGCAGATCGGGAAGACACTTCGCCTCGCCCAACATGTCTCTGGGCACCACGACAGTGACAAGCGATTCCCCGTCCACCCGGCAAATACGGATACCATCCGGATTGTTGTCAATTATTTGTATGGTCATGGCGGTGAGCGCAATCAATTACTTGCCGCCTTTCGCCAACTCATTGATCATGCATGTCCTTACGAACGCCGAGAAGCTCATTCCTCTCAGAGACGCGGCTTCTTTGGCGGAATCCCGCAGGTTAGCGGGAATGCGCATGGTAACTGGCACCACGTCACCGTCTACTAGATATGAGCGTATCTCTGTTTCACCAGCCTCATGTTCAATCAAATCGGAGTACGTCATCGCATCCCACGCTTTCAAACCGCAGTATAAATGCATTAATTATACACCCGCTTGGGAACAGCGTAAGTTGGGAGACGTTGCGTCTTCATTTGATTACGGCTTGAACGCTGCTGCAACAGAATACGATGGCCAAAATAAATATCTGCGTATCACCGACATTGATGACGAAACCCATGAGTTCTCGAAAAGCGATCTTACGACGCCGTTAGCTGACCTTGCAATGAGTGCAGATTATTTACTGAAAGAGAGTGATCTGCTCTTTGCTCGCACAGGCGCGAGTGTAGGAAAAACATATCTGTACAGGCAATTCGATGGAATGGTCTACTTTGCTGGATTCCTTATCCGTGCCCGAATCGGCGAAGGCGCTGACCCCGAATTCGCCTATCAGGCAACCTTGACCGATGCATACAAGAAGTATGTTGCCATAACCTCGCAGCGGTCCGGGCAGCCTGGTGTCAATGCGCAGGAATACGCAGATTATCAATTGATGCTTCCTTCAAAAACGGAACAGCAGCAAATCGGGATGACATTGCGATCTCTCGATGACCTCATCACCCTTCATCAGCGTAAGCGCGAAAGCCGCATCATCCGCGTGCGCTCATTCATATGGTTAGCTGGTGATATATCCGGCATCGGCGTAAGCGCATATCAACCAGAAAAGAGAAGACCGTATGACCGAAGGCAACACCAACGCCGAAACGTTGTTTTGCGATTACTACGAGCAATGGATCAGCGTATACAAGGAAGGTGCAATTCGTGAAGTGACCATGAAGAAATACCGGCTCACGCAGGCATGGTTGGGCCGGCTCATTCCCGATCTCAAACTCGCCGACATGGATCGCGTGAACTATCAGAAGCTCATCAACGGCTACGCCGAACATCACGAACGCCAGACGACGATGGATTTCCATCATCAATTGAAAGGAGCCATTCTTGACGCGGTCGACGAAGGGCTGATTCAGCGCGACCCGACTCGTAAGGCAATCATCAAGGGCAAGCCGCCATGCTCAAAGAAAACGAAGTATCTCAATCAGTTCGAGCTTCATGCGGTCCTTGCGGATCTCGAACTCGGCAAGGGACCAAGCTGGGATTGGCTGATACTGTTGGTGGCGAAAACCGGGTTACGGTTCTCGGAAGCTTTGGGACTCACACCCGACGACTTTGATTTCGTGCATCAGACCCTTTCGGTCAGTAAAACGTGGGATTACAAGAACGGCGGAGGATTCGTCCCCACCAAGAACGCATCCTCCGTACGAAAGGTGCAGCTCGATTGGCAGCTTATCATGCAGCTCTCAACGCTCCTGAAAGATATGCCTGCGAGCGACCCCATTTTCGTGAATGGCAAGGTGTATAACTCCACCGCGAATAATATCCTCGCCAGGCATTGCGAACGGGCCAACGTTCCCGTGATTTCGATTCATGGGTTAAGGCACACCCATGCCTCGCTGTTGTTGTTTGCCGGCGTATCGATTGCCAGTGTGTCCAAGCGACTTGGTCATGCAAGCATGAACACCACACAGGACACTTATCTTCATGTCATCCGCGAACTTGAAAACAAGGATGTCGATATCGTGATGCGTGCCCTCTCCACCCTCATCTAACCATTTCAACCACTGCCGCTTACGCTGATGAAGGGTGATGAGGTTATCAAGGTGGGAGAAGAATGAGCCGATAACCTGCTGCTCTTTCTGCTGAGGCAATGCAAAAGACAATTCTTTTACGATAGACCCCGACAGATTACCTTGACCTCCTTGAAGATATGTATCAACAATTCGGGCTTTTTCGCGACGCAGCCAGCTTGCAAGGAAAAGAGGATCATTCCCCGTATGAGGGGAGAGAGCGAGAATCGCCTGATTGATCGCGCCTTTTATTGCAGCGATTCCTACTTCCCCACTGGTTGCTCCATATAGTGCATACAGCACGGTGCCACGTTCAACAATCTTTGCTGAAGAATTATCTAGGCCTTTCTCGGTCAAGAACAATTCTGTCTTGTCTGAGTTAATCTCAGCGGACCGGATGAACGGAATCGAACCTCCATAATAAGAGGCATGGCTCCCGTCAGGGGTCCCTCCGGAAAAAGAATCCGTCACATCGCCCAACTTACGCTGTTCCCAAGCGGGTGTAACCCTGTCATGTCAGTTGTCCTCAAGTAAGGCAAAAGGCTCCCCTGCGCATATGCGCAAAAGAGCCTTGCAAATCAGCGGGAGCCGTTCGACGATATTACTCGACGGTGTTCTTCGGTACCTCGATGCCGTTGCCGAACTTGACGTCGCGGGCGGCGGCCACGCGGGACGGCAGGCCGTAGATGTCGATGAAGCCGTTGGAGGACTTCTGGTCGAAGCTGTCGCCGGAGTCGTAGGTGGCGAGGTTGTAGTCGTACAGCGAGCTGTCGGAGCGACGGCCGGTGACGACGGCGCGACCGCCGTGCAGCACCATGCGAATCTCGCCGGAGACGTACTTCTGGGTGTCCTCGATGAAGGCGTTGAGCGACTGGGTGGCGGGGCTGAACCACTGCGCATCGTACACCAGCTCACCCCAGCGCTTGTCGATGTCACGCTTGATGCGGTGCTGTTCGCGCTCCAGGCAGCAGTTCTCCAGCTCCTGGTGTGCGGTAATCAGAGCCACGGCGCCCGGGGCCTCGTACAGCTCACGGGACTTGATGCCGACCAGACGATCCTCGATCAGGTCGATACGGCCGATGCCCTGGGCGCCGGCGCGGCGGTTCATCTCCTCGATGGCCTGCAGCGGGGTGACGTCGCGGCCGTCGATCTTGACGGGAATGCCTTCCTTGAACTCGATGACCACTTCGTCCTCGACGGGCGGGAACGCCGGGTCGTCGGTGTAGGAGTAGCAGTCCTTGGTCGGGCCGTTCCACGGATCC
>OCPI01000530.1_pt1 | contig 12845 bp, 11 predicted proteins | sample 1476291 | NCBI WGS metagenome assembly OCPI01 (sample SAMEA2580054, study PRJEB22360) | human gut metagenome | reverse complement strand
ATAGCCGTCCCGCCGCCCCCGGGCGCCCCCCCCCGCGGCTGCCGCACCAGCTGCTGCAGCTGAAGCGCCGGCAAAAGCGGAAATCAGTGGTCACATCGTACGTTCCCCGATGGTTGGTACTTTCTATCGTACGCCAAGCCCGGACGCGAAAGCGTTTGTGGAAGTTGGCCAGAAAGTTAACGTGGGCGACACCCTGTGCATCGTCGAAGCGATGAAAATGATGAACCAGATCGAAGCCGACAAAGCCGGCGTGGTGAAAGCCATTCTGATCGAAAGCGGCCAACCGGTAGAATTCGACGAGCCGCTGGTAGTTATCGAGTAACGAGGCGAACATGCTGGATAAAATTGTCATCGCTAACCGTGGCGAGATCGCATTGCGCATCCTGCGTGCCTGTAAAGAACTGGGCATCAAGACCGTCGCTGTGCACTCCACCGCGGATCGCGATCTAAAACACGTATTGTTAGCGGATGAGACGGTCTGTATTGGCCCGGCTCCGTCCGTAAAAAGCTATCTCAACATCCCGGCTATCATCAGCGCGGCGGAAATCACCGGCGCGATAGCGATTCACCCGGGTTATGGTTTCCTCTCCGAGAACGCCAACTTTGCCGAGCAGGTTGAGCGCTCCGGCTTTATCTTCATCGGTCCGAAAGCCGACACTATCCGCCTGATGGGCGACAAAGTGTCCGCAATCACCGCGATGAAGAAAGCCGGCGTCCCGACCGTTCCAGGTTCTGACGGCCCGCTGACCGACGATATGGACGCTAACCGCGCCCATGCCAAACGCATTGGCTATCCGGTGATCATCAAGGCCTCCGGCGGCGGCGGCGGTCGCGGTATGCGCGTTGTGCGTAGCGACGCCGAACTGGCGCAGTCTATCTCCATGACCAAAGCGGAAGCGAAAGCGGCTTTCAATAACGACATGGTCTACATGGAGAAATACCTGGAAAATCCTCGCCACATCGAGATCCAGGTACTGGCGGACGGTCAGGGTAACGCTATCTATCTGGCAGAGCGTGACTGCTCCATGCAGCGTCGCCACCAGAAAGTGGTCGAGGAAGCGCCGGCGCCGGGCATCACCCCGGAACTGCGTCGCTACATCGGCGAACGTTGCGCGAAAGCCTGTGTGGATATCGGCTACCGCGGAGCGGGCACCTTCGAGTTCCTGTTCGAAAACGGCGAGTTCTACTTCATTGAAATGAACACCCGTATTCAGGTAGAACACCCGGTTACCGAAATGATCACCGGCGTTGACCTGATCAAAGAGCAGCTGCGTATTGCAGCTGGCCAGCCGCTGTCCATCAAGCAGGATGAAGTGGTCGTCAGAGGCCATGCGGTGGAATGCCGTATCAACGCCGAAGACCCGAACACCTTCCTGCCGAGCCCGGGTAAAATTACCCGCTTCCACGCGCCGGGCGGTTTTGGCGTGCGCTGGGAGTCTCATATCTACGCCGGTTACACCGTACCGCCGTACTATGACTCCATGATCGGTAAACTGATCTGCTACGGCGAAAGCCGTGACGTGGCGATTGCCCGCATGAAGAATGCGCTGCAGGAGCTGATCATCGATGGCATCAAAACCAACGTCGATCTGCAGATGCGCATTATGAGCGACGAGAACTTCCAGCATGGTGGCACTAACATCCACTATCTGGAGAAAAAGCTCGGACTGCAGGAAAAATAATCCTGTATTTGCTGCAAAAGGCCGGTTAATCCGGCCTTTTTTCTTTTTCTCTCCCCTCGACTTTTCCATGCGGTACAATCCCCGCTTTCTTCATCCTCAAGGGACAAAAAATGGACAAACGCTTTGTTCAGGCCCATAAAGAAGCGCGCTGGGCGCTGTGGCTGACCCTTCTCTATCTTGCCGCCTGGCTGGCGGCGGCCTATCTGCCGGGCGTCAGTATCGGTTTTACCGGCCTGCCCCACTGGTTTGAAATGGCCTGCCTGCTGGTGCCGCTGCTGTTTATACTGCTGTGCTGGGCGATGGTGCGCTTTATCTTCCGTGATATCTCTCTGGAGGATAACGATGCAGCTTGAGATTATCGTGGTGCTGATCGCTTATCTGTTTGTGGTCTTCGGGCTGTCGATTTACGCGATGCGTAAACGCAGCACCGGGAACTTCCTTAGCGAGTATTTCCTCGGCAGTCGATCGATGGGGGGGTTTGTATTAGCCATGACCCTCACCGCCACCTATATTAGCGCCAGCTCGTTTATAGGCGGCCCCGGCGCCGCCTATAAATATGGGCTGGGTTGGGTACTGCTGGCGATGATCCAGGTACCGACGATCTGGCTCTCTCTCGGGATCCTCGGCAAGAAGTTCGCGATCCTGGCGCGACGCTACAATGCTATTACCCTTAACGATATGCTGCAGGCGCGCTACCAAAGCCGCGCGGTGGTATGGATTGCCAGCGTCAGCCTGCTGGTGGCCTTTGTCGGGGCCATCGCGGTGCAGTTTATTGGCGGCGCGCGCCTGCTGGAAACCGCTGCCGGGATCAAGTACGAAACCGGTCTGCTGATCTTTGGGATCACCATCGCGCTGTATACCGCTTTCGGCGGCTTCCGCGCCAGCGTACTCAACGATACGATGCAGGGAATGGTGATGTTGATCGGGACGATCGTCCTGCTGGTTGGTGTCGTCCATGCTGCCGGCGGCCTGCATCAGGCGGTGGACACACTGCAGCGGATCGACCCACAGCTGGTGTCGCCGCACGGTGCGGATGATATCCTGTCCCCCACCTTTATGACCTCGTTCTGGGTGCTGGTTTGCTTCGGCGTTATCGGCCTGCCGCATACCGCCGTACGCTGTATCTCCTATAAAGACAGCAAAGCCGTGCACCGCGGGATTGTCATTGGCACGATCGTCGTGGCGATTCTGATGTTTGGCATGCATCTCGCCGGCGCTCTTGGCCGCGCCGTCCTGCCGGGCCTCACCGTGCCCGATCTGGTGATCCCCACGTTGATGGTCCAGGTGCTGCCGCCGTGGGCTGCAGGACTGTTTTTAGCCGCGCCGATGGCCGCGATTATGTCGAACGTGAACGCCCATTTACTGCAGGCATCGGCTACGATCATTAAAGATCTGTGGCTCAGCGCGCAGCCAACAAAAAAACGCAATGAGCAGAAGCTCAAGCGGATCTCAACGATCGCCACCTTAGTGCTGGGTATATTAATGATGCTGGCCGCCTGGCGGCCACCGGAAATGATTATCTGGCTCAATCTGCTGGCCTTCGGCGGCCTTGAAGCGGTGTTTTTATGGCCGTTGGTGCTGGGCCTCTACTGGGAGCGGGCAAACGCTGCCGGGGCGCTCAGCGCGATGTTGGTGGGCGGCGTGCTGTATGCCGTGCTCGCGACGTTTCATATTCAGTTCCTGGGCTTCCATCCTATCGTGCCCTCGCTACTGCTAAGTTTGTTGGCTTTTGTCGTCGGGAACCGTTTCGGCCAACCCGTCCCGCCAGCCCCTGTGATGACTACTGATAAATAAAGAGTTTTGCTATGCCATGGATCCAACTGAAACTAAATACTACCGGCGCGAACGCAGAAGATCTTAGCGATGCGCTGATGGAGGCCGGATCGGTCTCCATCACCTTCCAGGATACGCACGATACGCCGGTATTTGAGCCGTTGCCCGGGGAAACCCGGCTGTGGGGCGATACCGACGTGATCGGCCTGTTCGATGCCGAAACCGATATGAAAGCGGTCGTTGCCCAACTGGAGCAGCATCCGCTGCTCGGCGCCGGCTTTGCGCATAAAATTGAACAGCTGGAAGATAAAGACTGGGAGCGCGAGTGGATGGATAACTTCCACCCGATGCGTTTCGGTGAGCGCCTGTGGATTTGTCCGAGCTGGCGCGATGTCCCCGATGAGAACGCGGTCAACGTGATGCTTGATCCGGGACTGGCTTTTGGTACCGGCACTCATCCCACTACCGCCATGTGTCTGCAGTGGCTCGACGGCCTCGACCTGCAGGGCAAAACCGTTATCGATTTTGGCTGCGGTTCCGGCATCCTGGCGATCGCCGCCCTGAAACTGGGTGCCGCTAAAGCGATCGGGATTGATATCGACCCACAGGCCATCCAGGCCAGCCGTGATAACGCCCAGCGTAACGGCGTCTCCGAGCGTCTTGAACTGTATCTGCCGCAGGATCAGCCAGAAGCCATGAAAGCCGATGTCGTGGTCGCAAACATCCTCGCGGGCCCGTTACGTGAGCTGGCCCCATTAATCAGCGTCCTGCCGGTTACAGGCGGCCTGCTGGGCCTTTCCGGCATTCTGGCAAGCCAGGCGGAAAGCGTCTGCGAAGCCTACGCCCCGCTCTTCACCCTCGACCCGGTGGTGGAGAAAGAGGAGTGGTGCCGGATCACCGGCCGGAAAAACTAAGCACAATGCGGCCTGTGGGCCGCATTTTTGTTTCCAGTAGCCACCAAATAATGCCTGGAAATGAGAGGCAGATCGCACTACAGAGTACTTTTTTGGCTACAAAAACAGCGTTTTATGCCGTCAGGCAGCGAGTTTATCTAAGAAAAATCGAGAAGTTTTACGATTTTATAAATGGACACAAATTACCCATCATCAATTAAAGTAATGATTAATATAAGTATTTATTCATCGCTTTTACGCTAGTCCCGGATTCATTGATCTGCAACAGAGGATTGCTCAAAGTTTGGCCTTTCATCTCGTGCAAAAAATGCGTAATATACGCCGCCTTGCAGTCACAGTATGGTCATTTCTTAACTCATGCGCATCGGACACCACCAGCTCAGAAATCGCCTGATCGCAGCGCCCATGGCTGGCATTACTGACAGACCATTCCGGACGCTGTGCTATGAGATGGGAGCGGGTTTAACCGTTTCCGAGATGATGTCCTCTAATCCACAGGTGTGGGAGAGCGACAAGTCCCGTTTACGGATGGTGCATATTGATGAGCCCGGTATTCGTACCGTGCAAATCGCCGGTAGCGTACCGGAAGAGATGGCTGCAGCCGCGCGGATTAACGTGGAAAGTGGCGCCCAGATTATAGATATCAATATGGGATGCCCGGCGAAAAAGGTGAATCGCAAGCTTGCAGGTTCAGCCCTCTTGCAGTACCCCGAGCAGGTGAAGTCAATCCTGACGGCGGTCGTCAACGCGGTGGACGTTCCTGTGACTCTCAAGATTCGCACCGGTTGGGAACCGGAACACCGTAACTGCGTAGAGATTGCCCAACTGGCCGAAGAGTGTGGCATTCAGGCTCTGACTATTCACGGACGCACCCGCGCCTGCTTGTTTAACGGAGACGCTGAGTACGACAGTATTCGGGCAGTTAAGCAGAAAGTTTCCATTCCGATTATCGCGAATGGTGACATTACTGACCCGCTTAAAGCCAGAGCTGTGCTCGACTATACAGGGGCTGATGCCCTGATGATAGGCCGTGCAGCTCAGGGAAGACCCTGGATCTTTCGGGAAATCCAGCATTATCTGGACACTGGAGAGCTGCTGCCCCCGCTGCCACTGGCAGAGGTTAAGCGCTTGCTTTGTGCGCACGTTCGGGAATTGCATGACTTTTACGGTCAGGCAAAAGGGTACCGAATCGCGCGTAAACACGTCTCCTGGTATCTTCAGGAACATGCTCCAGATGACCAGTTTCGGCGCACATTCAACGCCATTGAGGATGCCAGCGAACAGCTGGAGGCGTTGGAGGCATACTTCGAAAATTTTGCGTAATAGAAATAAAGAGCTGACAGAACTATGTTCGAACAACGCGTAAATTCTGACGTACTGACCGTTTCTACCGTTAACTCTCAGGATCAGGTAACTCAAAAACCCCTGCGTGACTCGGTTAAACAGGCACTGAAGAACTATTTTGCTCAACTGAACGGTCAGGATGTGAATGACCTGTATGAGCTGGTACTGGCTGAAGTTGAACAGCCCCTGTTGGACATGGTGATGCAATACACCCGTGGTAACCAGACCCGCGCAGCCCTGATGATGGGCATCAACCGCGGTACACTGCGTAAAAAACTGAAAAAATACGGCATGAACTGATACTAGTCAGTTGCTTGCTTGATATAAAAGGCGCTCTTCGGCATGGGGAAGCGCCTTTTTTATTATCTGCGCCGACAAAACACATTACTGATTCACTACCCGCAGTACAGGCTCCTGCGATAAACGAGCAGCACAGACCACCGCCATAATATTATCCACCAGCGCAGGTGCCTGCTGATACAGATCGAAGCGTTGCGGTTCAAGCAGCCAGTTTTTAATCAAGCCGGAAAAGGCGCTATGTAAAACAATTAATATCACGTCGATATTTGTTTCGGCTGGCAATATATTGTTACGCACACAGCGCTGCAGAATGCCGCCAATAACGGAATAGTTAAATCCAATGCGTTGGCGAATTTCGCTCTCCGATAACATATCGCTGGCAAACTCACAGCGTTGATAAAGGATTTGCATCAGGGCACGCTGGCGAGGATTCTCAGCAATATAGCGCAGGCCGGCAATAAATCGCTGGCGCAAATCTTTTAAGGGCTCCTGCTCATTCCTTGTCGCCAGGTTTTGCTGAATCAAATCCCTGAGCGGCGGCTGCTGCTGCCACATCTCATTAAACAACTCGGTCTTACTGGCAAAATGCCAGTATACGGCACCGCGAGTCACCCCCGCCGCATCAGCGATATCCGTCAGGGTCGTATTGATCACCCCCCGCAGGGCGAACTGCTGGATCGCGGACTCAATCAGGAGCTGCCGCGTGCGCAGCGCCTCCTCTTTGGTTTTTCTCGCCATATAAGATCTCAGTTCCCGATTAACAGGCAATATAGATTTTTCTGAAGATCCCTTAATCTAACATTCGGTGCACAATATTATTTAGCAAAAATGCAGACAAGCTAATTCTGATGTAGAAAACCAACGAATCACCTTAACGAATATTAATAGCCAACTCATTCATTAAAACAATGTCTGTTTATTATGTTTTACAATTAAGATAAATAGTAAAAACAGATCGGCCATTTTTTTGTTTTTGCGTGCCTTGCTGATTGCTTAAAAATAAGTATCTCTTACATCCAATGGCGTTTATTTGTAGGATGGCAAACTGCTTTTTGATTCCCTCTTTCTTTCACAGATTCGCCGCCGAATTTGGCACGTAATCTATAAGGAACCGCAATGACAACTCACGCCAGAGTGACACTTTTATCCGGTTTAATTATCTCTGCCTTGTTGCTTACCGGCTGCGATAATTCGGGCAACCCGCAACCCCATGCACAGGCGCCGCAGGTGACGGTCCATGTCGTGAACAGTGCGCCGTTGTCGGTCACCACCGAACTGCCAGGCCGCACCTCTGCTTTTCGCGTGGCGGAAGTCCGCCCCCAGGTGAGCGGTATCATCCTGAAGCGTAACTTTGTTGAAGGAAGTGATGTCGAAGCAGGTCAGTCGCTCTATCAGATCGATCCGGCAACCTATCAGGCCGCCTGGAACAGCGCGAAAGGCGATGAGGCCAAGGCCGAAGCCGCAGCCGCCATCGCCCATTTGACGGTGAAACGCTACGTTCCACTGCTGGGTACCAAATATATCAGCCAGCAGGAATACGATCAGGCGGTGGCCACTGCACGCCAGGCCGACGCCGACGTCATCGCCACCAAAGCCGCCGTAGACACCGCCCGTATCAACCTGGCCTACACCAAAGTGACCTCCCCCATAAGCGGGCGCATCGGCAAATCGAGCGTCACCGAGGGCGCGCTGGTCACCAACGGTCAGTCGGATGCCCTGGCCACCGTCCAGCAGCTCGACCCCATCTATGTCGACGTGACGGAGTCCAGCAATGACTTTATGCGCCTTAAGCAGGAAAGCCTGCAGCGCGGCGGTGATACAAAAAGCGTTGAGCTGGTGATGGAGAACGGCCAGGCCTATCCGCTTAAAGGGTCGCTGCAGTTCTCTGACGTCACTGTCGATGAAAGCACGGGCTCTATCACGCTACGCGCTATCTTCCCTAACCCGCAGCATGCCCTGCTGCCGGGGATGTTCGTCCGTGCTCGCATAGACGAAGGTGTCGATCCGCAGGCCATCCTGGTGCCGCAGCAGGGAGTGACCCGCACGCCGCGGGGCGATGCCTCCGTGATGTTGGTGAATGACAAAAACCAGGTTGAAACCCGGGAAGTGGTCGCGACTCAGGCCGTTGGCGATAAATGGCTCATCACCAGCGGGCTGAAGCCGGGCGATAAAGTGATTGTCAGCGGCTTACAGAAAGTCCGTCCAGGCGTCACCGTCAAAGCGGAAGCGGAGCGTGCGGCACCGGCCGCACAATAAGGATACTCAGCCATGTCTAAGTTTTTTATCCATCGACCGGTCTTCGCCTGGGTGCTGGCCATCATTATGATGATTGCCGGCGGCCTGGCCATCCTGCAGCTACCGATAGCGCAGTATCCGACGATTGCGCCCCCTGCGGTGGCGATCTCCGCCACCTACCCGGGTGCGGATGCCCAAACCGTGCAGGATACGGTCACTCAGGTTATCGAACAGAATATGAACGGTATCGACAACCTGATGTATATGTCGTCAACCAGCGACTCCGCTGGCTCGGTAACCATTACGCTCACCTTTAAGTCCGGCACCGATCCGGATATCGCCCAGGTGCAGGTGCAAAACAAACTGCAGTTGGCTACGCCGCTGCTGCCTCAGGAAGTACAGCAGCAAGGGATTAGCGTCGAAAAATCCAGCAGCAGCTTCCTGCTGGTTGCCGGCTTTATCTCTGATAACCCGGCCACCACCCAGGACGATATTTCTGACTATGTCGCCTCCAACGTGAAAGACCCTATCAGCCGCCTCAACGGCGTGGGCGATGTGCAGCTGTTCGGCGCGCAGTACGCCATGCGCGTCTGGCTGGACGGCAATTTGCTGAATAAATACAACCTCACGCCGGTCGACGTCATCAATGCGCTGAAGGTTCAGAACGATCAGATCGCCGCGGGTCAGTTGGGCGGTACGCCGGCGCTGAAAGGTCAGCAACTGAACGCGTCGATCATCGCTCAGACGCGGCTTAAAGATCCGCAGGAGTTTGGCAAGGTTACACTCCGGGTCAATGCCGATGGTGCGGTCGTCCATCTGAAAGACGTCGCCCGCATTGAGCTGGGGGGAGAAAACTACAACGTCGTCGCGAGAATTAACGGTAAACCCGCCTCTGGTCTGGGTATTAAGCTTGCGACCGGCGCCAACGCGCTGGATACTGCCACCGCGATTAAAGCGAAGCTGGCCGAGCTACAGCCCTACTTCCCTCAGGGGATGAAGGTTGTCTATCCGTACGATACGACCCCTTTCGTCAAAATATCCATCCACGAAGTGGTTAAAACGCTCTTTGAGGCAATTATCCTCGTCTTTCTTGTCATGTATCTGTTTCTGCAGAACATGCGCGCAACGCTCATTCCGACGATTGCCGTTCCTGTCGTGCTGTTGGGTACCTTTGCGGTACTGTCGATGTTTGGCTACTCCATCAACACCCTGACGATGTTTGGCATGGTGCTGGCGATAGGCCTGTTGGTCGATGACGCCATCGTGGTGGTGGAAAACGTCGAACGTGTAATGGTTGAGGAGAAGCTCTCGCCAAAAGAAGCGACAGAAAAGTCGATGTCGCAGATCCAGGGGGCGCTGGTGGGTATCGCCATGGTGCTCTCTGCGGTATTCGTCCCGATGGCCTTTTTCGGCGGCTCGACTGGCGCGATTTATCGTCAGTTTTCGATCACTATCGTCTCCGCCATGGCGCTCTCCGTGCTGGTTGCGCTGGTACTGACGCCGGCGCTCTGCGCCACGTTGTTGAAGCCAGCCTCAGCCGAACACCATGAGAAAAAAGGATTTTTCGGCTGGTTTAACGCCCGCTTTGACCAGAGCGTCAATCACTATACCAACAGCGTTAGCGGCATTCTGCGTGGAACAGGCCGTTATCTGGTGATCTACCTGGTGATAGTCGTGGGGATGGCCGTGTTGTTCATGCGTTTGCCCACGTCCTTTCTGCCCGACGAGGATCAAGGCGTCTTCCTGACCATGATCCAGCTGCCTTCCGGCGCGACCCAGGAGCGCACGCAGAAGGTGCTGGATACCGTAACCGACTACTATCTGCATAACGAGAAAGCCAATGTTGAAAGCGTCTTTACCGTTAACGGCTTCAGCTTCAGCGGCCAGGGGCAAAACTCCGGCATGGCGTTTGTCAGCCTGAAACCCTGGGAAGCGCGTAGCGGTGATGAAAACAACGTTGAGTCGATTATTAAACGGGCCACCGTGGCCTTCAGCCAGATAAAAGACGCCATGGTTTTCCCGTTCAACATGCCGGCCATTATTGAGCTGGGTACCGCCACCGGCTTCGACTTTGAGCTGATCGACCAGGGTGGACTTGGCCATACCGCCCTGACCCAGGCGCGAAACCAACTGCTCGGTATGGTGAAACAGCATCCGGATCAGCTGGTCCGGGTACGGCCCAATGGGCTGGAAGATACGCCGCAGTTCAAACTGGATGTCGATCAGGAAAAAGCGCAGGCGCTGGGCGTATCCCTCTCCGATATCAATGAAACGATATCTGCGGCGCTGGGGGGGTACTATGTCAATGACTTTATCGACCGCGGCCGCGTGAAAAAAGTGTACGTCCAGGCTGATGCCCATTTCCGTATGCTGCCGAGCGACATTAACAACATGTACGTTCGTAGCGCCAACGGCGAAATGGTTCCGTTCTCCGCCTTTGTCACTTCACGCTGGATATATGGCTCGCCGCGTCTGGAGCGCTACAACGGCTTGCCGTCCATGGAGATCCTCGGTGAAGCCTCGCCAGGAAAAAGTACCGGGGAAGCCATGGCCCTGATGGAACAACTGGCCAGTAAACTGCCGAGCGGCATCGGTTACGACTGGACCGGGATGTCTTACCAGGAACGGCTCTCCGGCAACCAGGCGCCTGCACTTTATGCCATCTCATTGATCGTCGTCTTCCTGTGCCTGGCAGCGCTGTATGAGAGCTGGTCGATCCCCTTCTCAGTCATGTTAGTGGTTCCGCTGGGGGTCATTGGCGCGCTGTTAGCGGCCACGCTGCGTGGGCTGAATAATGACGTTTACTTCCAGGTCGGTCTTTTGACTACGATCGGTTTGTCGGCAAAGAATGCGATCCTGATCGTTGAGTTCGCCAAGGATCTGATGGAGAAAGAAGGGAAAGGGATCATTGAGGCTACGCTGGAGGCATCGCGGATGCGCCTGCGCCCTATTCTTATGACATCTCTGGCTTTTATCCTCGGGGTTATGCCGCTGGTGATTAGCCATGGTGCCGGTAGCGGGGCTCAGAATGCAGTGGGCACCGGCGTGATGGGCGGGATGCTTACCGCGACACTGCTGGCGATCTTCTTTGTTCCGGTGTTCTTCGTGGTCGTTAGGCGACGCTTTACCCGGCACGCTGAATAATTCGGCTATGTCTTGAAGGCGCCCCCTCCGGGCGCTTTTTTTTGCATGGAATATTGGTCGCCAGCTAAACTAAACTCCCCGCAGTCTGGCAACCGCCATCGCACGCAGCATCGCTGAATCACAATCTTTCTCTCCATCTTTTCTGCATATTCCCGGGCTTATCTTCACGATATTTACGCGGCTCATAAATTGAGATGATTTCGGCATCCGGGCCGGACAATCCGCGGTGATAAAATAAGCCATTCCGTTCTGCACTGGCTCTCAGTACAACCCTGCGGATTATCCAGAGGTAATATCATGAAAAAGTATTTAATCGTGGCGCTGCTGGCCTCTCTGCTGGCAGGCTGTGCCCATGACTCTCCTTGCGTGCCGGTTTATGACTCGCAAGGCCGCTTAGTCCACACCAATACCTGTATGAAAGGCACAACAGAAGACAACTGGGACACCGCAGGTGCGATCGCCGGGGGGGCCGCCGCGGTAGCCGGCCTCACGTTAGGGATCGTCGCGCTGACTCGTTAGCAACTCCGCTCCACAAATGCTCAGCCTGGAGGCGTTCCCTTCGGCTCAGTCGCCAGAAAGACAAAAGGCCCAGTCACACGACTGGGCCTTTCATTTACGTTGATATGACCGCTGCTTTCCCCAGAGGCGGTGCTGCGCACCTTTTCCGGGCTACGGGGTCTGTAGCCCCGGTAAGCGCAGCGCCACCGGGGGAGCTGGCGGCGCGTCTGGCCGCAAAAAACAAAAAAGCCCGGTCTTCCGCTGAGCCTTTCGTTTTATTTGATGCCTGGGAATGATGGCGGGCGTCCTGCCCGCTACCCTCCGGCCGTTGCTGCGCAACGTTCAAATCCGCTCCCGGCGGATTTGTCCTGCTCCGGAGAGCGCTCATCGGCAAACAACAGATATAACAAAAGCAAAAGGCCCAGTCTTTCGACTGGGCCTTTTGCTTTATTTGATGCCTGGCGATTCCCTACTCTCACATGGGGAGACCCCACACTACCATCGGCGCTACGACGTTTCACTTCTGAGTTCGGCATGGGGTCAGGTGGGACCGCCGCGCTATTGTCGCCAGGCAAATTCTTTACAACGTGCCGAACTTTAACCTAAAAAGTGGTGCTGATACCCAGAGTCGAACTGGGGACCTCACCCTTACCAAGGGTGCGCTCTACCAACTGAGCCATATCAGCACGCTAAATTTGATGCCTGGCAGTTCCCTACTCTCACATGGGGAGACCCCACACTACCATCGGCGCTACGGCGTTTCACTTCTGAGTTCGGCATGGGGTCAGGTGGGACCACCGCGCTATCGCCGCCAGGCAAATTCTGTTTTTCAACACGTCTCACGGACGCATCGAGTAATCTGTATCAGAGCTGAAAATTCTCTCAAATCCGCCAAAACAGCTTCGGCGTTGTAAGGTTAAGCCTCACGGTTCATTAGTACCGGTTAGCTCAACGC
>OCPI01000525.1_pt1 | contig 12988 bp, 13 predicted proteins | sample 1476291 | NCBI WGS metagenome assembly OCPI01 (sample SAMEA2580054, study PRJEB22360) | human gut metagenome | reverse complement strand
GGGCGCATGCCCCGGCCACTTCTGTTTCGTGTCTGTTTTTCCACGAGATTGCGAAATCCAATGGAAGAGCCGGCCACGATCTTAAGACGCCGTCACAAACCCCGCTTTCTCGGGTGTCGTCCCAAGGCGCGCAGCGATTAGTTCTTTGTCTTCATCCGAGGCTAAATCCCGCACCCACCCCACGTAAGTCGGCTCATCCGCGTGAACCTCCTGCGTGAAGGGATTGCGCTTCTTTGAGACGTTTACATACACGTGGCGGCCGAAAACCCACACATTTGCAAGCAGCGCGACTGCCGAGATAATGAACATCGCGCTTGGGTTGTGCGCGCTGCGGTGCGCAAACATCGAGTCCTGCATCAAATGCGGGAAAGTGAGCACCACAGCCGACCAGAAAGTCAGCGTGTAGGCCCGATATTGGATCCACGCGCCTCGTCCAAACTTCATAAGAGCCGGAATCGTACACGCCGCCAACAGTGTCACGCCCGAATACCAGGCGCGGTCCGCTAGACAGTTGTAGACGTAGGCGAAATTCCACAGGTCGTAGGCGATAATCCACTCGATCGTCAGGTCATCCCAGACGAGCGCGCGTTCCTTGCCTTTCGACACAAAGATCCCAATCCACCCCGTGAATGCCGTAGCACTGGAAATCGCCTACCACGGCCTCGGCAATGTTGGCGGAAAGGATCACCGGTAGAATTAGCAGGTACCCGCGCTTCTGCTGCAGCCCCGGGAATACCTGAAGCGCGACCAAACACAGGGACCCCGCCAGCGCCGAGTGCTGCTTGACGATTGGGAAGCAGCCTGCCGAGGCCGTGCCCTGCGTCGAGTGCGGCCACCAAAAGACCATGAGCGCGACAGGTATGAGGATAAAGACGGTGAGGACCAGCCACATATTGCACCGGGCAAGCAGAAGGTCCAGGGGCTGATCTGGGTGGACATGGTGTGGCCGTGGGTCATTGCTTACGACTTGTGGAACCACGCGTTCCTCTGCAACTCGCTGGTTGACTACACGTGGTACTGCACTCTTGCCCTGCTACTGGCCTGCATGATCCCCGCGTTCACCTGTGTGAAGGGACAGTGGATCTAGCTCCGTTGCTTCACACTGGTGTTCTGGATTTCGATGAATACTTTGCTTCCCGAGATCTTGGTGCCGCCCTCGGATATCTTTAACTTTGTGACCAGGAACCCGCGGGCGAACATCGCGTGCGCGGTGGTCGCATTGGTGGCGAATGTTATGTTCTTTGCCTACTGGCTTTACACGATCGTGGTGTTCAAACGCAATCCGATCACCGGAGTTTTGTACTGTGAGCTGGCGGAGTTCCGTGCAATTGTGCGCGAGTGCTGCGACGATAAGGATCAGTATTTCTTGGTCGGTCGGATTCCAAAACGCCTGCAGAGCTTGGGTTTGAGCCTTCGTCCACTACCGCGCCTGTCGATGGATACTCCTCGTGGATGCCGTGGTGGAAGCGAGAAGATCGGCGCTACCCGATGAAGCGTGGGTAGTGCATTGTTCCAGTAGAATCGCACTACCTGTTTTCGATGTGAGTGATAAGGGGCAATATGAGCCAGGAGAAAGAACCTTTGCTCTCCGAAGAAGCCACGCATGGCTATCAGGAAGATGAACTTCTTGATGCTCCCGTTTTTGAAGGAGAACTCATTGAAGATAATGAGAATGCCCCGCTGCTTTCTGAACTCTCAACGGAGGAAGGGCAAGAGGCCTCGGTCTACGCGGTCTTCTTTCTGAAGAAACTCTTGCGAATTCGGGGAGTACGGATCTCGCGCGAGGACTTCTTGCGCCAGGAACTGCGAAAGCTTCATCTAAGTGATGCCCAGATTGAGTGTGCTATTGCCAGCAATCCACTCTCAGCGGGAGTTTCGCGCAAGTCTTTGGACAAACTGGCAAATGACGCGATCTCATTCGAAACGAAGAAATCTACCGCGCTCTCTTTTGCTGCAGGAATCCCCGGTGGCTTCGCGATGCTCGGAACCGTGCCCGCCGACCTCACTCAGTACTACGTTCACTCGCTGCGGATCATGCAAAAGCTTGCGTACCTGTATGGGTGGAAAGAATTCTTAACGGATTTGGACGATGTCGATGATGAGACGATCGCCCAGATGGGCCTCTTCTTCGGCGTCATGCTGGGAGTTGCCGGAGCTGCCGAGTCGATGCGGGATTTTGCTCGGATGATTGTTGCTCCTGCTATTGAAAAGCGAGTTGCGCGCAAGGCCTTGATGAATGGGACTTGGTACCCGGTCGTTAAGAAATCCCTCAAGGTCATCGGAATTTCCGTGACGAAGCAGGGCTTTACCAAAACAATGTCGAAGATCCTCCCGCTCATTGGCGGAGTGATCTCGGGTGGTATGACCTTCGTTTCGCTTCAAACTCAGGCTAACCGACTCAAGCAGCACCTGCGTCAGCTCCCGCCTCCGGGCATCAATACCGCGGAGTGAAACAAGCTAATAACTGAGGCCTCCTACTTCCCTCGAAACACCCTCCACGCCCCGCGAATTAGAGGAATCTGAAGCGGCAGCCGAGCATACGCAAGTGCCTGTGCGCCCGCAGGCTTGCCTTCCTTGCGATAATCCACCGCCATCTTGATGTTTGCAGGGAAGACCGCGACGTACAGTGCGCTCGCGGCCAAGCCGGCCAGTCGCCTCGTCAATGGAAGCGCAAGGCCAGCGGCAATTGCCAACTCGGCAGCGCCGCTCACCAAGGTGTAGGTTCGCGCATTCCCGGGAAGGCTACGTGGCACAATCGCGTCATAAACCTGCGGTGCCTTGAAATGCATAACTCCTGCTCCTGCAAGCAAAAGTGCATGCCAGTGTGCTGTCTTCATGAGGACTCCTGAACTGCGGCGTCGCGCCGCAAAATGAACTCGCGGTCAGCGTGATCGCCAACCATAAATGAATACTCTCCGACCTTCGTGAAACCGTAGCGACCGTACAGCCTCTGTGCACCGTAGTTCTCGCTCCATGCTCCAATCCAAAGTGTTCGCGGCCCGTCTGCCTCGAGCCAATTCAACGCATGTTCAAGCATCCGTGAACCACGTCCGCCACCTTGGTATTCCCGTAGCAGATAGAGCCGCTGAACCTCTCCGTCGGTGGGCTTCACGTCGGGGTGGGGGAGGTGTGCGGGGCAAACGGTCACGTAGCCAATCAGTTTGCCTTCCGAGGCCGTGCGCGTATCAGTACACTCTGGTGCAGTCGCGGCGGCCTCGCTTTCCTCAAGAAAAAGCAACCAGGTCGGGCGCTTCGGATCCGCAAGCTCTGCGCGAAGGACCTCGGGGGAGTAGGCCTCGTGAATGAAACGATCAAGGTCGTCGGGTGCATATAGGTGGCCAAAAGTCTGCGTGAAGCACGTGGACGCAAGCGCGGACAGAGCGTCTGCATCTTCGAGTGTTGCGCGGCGCAGCATAACTCTCCCTCCTCGGGCTAGCCGATGACCATCAGTATGACCCCAGTACACATACTAGCGATTCCAAATGAATACCGTCCCGAGACGTGTTCACACAACATGAGTGCTGAAAATACAACCGCCACCAGTATTGAAAGTTTGTCGATAGGGACAACGATGGACGCGGAGCCTTCCTGGAACGCTCGGTAGTAGCACAGCCGCGATGCGCCGGTTGCAAGCCCGGAGAGGAAAAGAAAGAGATAAGCGTTGAATCGTGGCCGTGGATTCCAAGCTTCGCAAATGCAGCGGTGATGCCAGCGAAGAATGCTGAACCTCAGGCGAAGAGAAGTCACATATTTTCAGGTTAGCGCTAGGAAGGGCCATCGAATACTCGCCTGAAATTTCCTCAAAAAATTCCCGATACATTTATGAATGCAAACTGTTGCGAGTGCGCCGTTCTGCCTACATACTGACTCTAGAAAGAACGGGTGCAGGTTGATGCATTAGCCTTAAAACCTCAGTATCCACTCATACTCAGACATGAGGAATCGACGATCGGGGAAGGCCATGCACGTTTATTCTGCGCGTGAGGATCAGATAGATAAGCTCGCTGATCTCGCGGGTGCAGCCTTCGAAAATTATCCTCTTCACACGGCGGTGAAAGGGTTACTTGCTGAACCCGAAAAATTCCCCGACTGGATTCGTGATCTTCACGCCGTCATGATCCGCGTATTTGTGCGTTATCACACGGTTTTGGTCTTAGAAGATCAGGGGAGAATCCTTGGCGTTGCCCTGCTTAACCGCCGCCCACCAGGGCTGCTTGAATACTTGCGTTACTGCAGGCCGCTCCTTGGATACATGCGCTTTGACCGCTTGGTGCGTTTCTTCTCTTTTACCGAGGCCGCGGATTCAGTTGTCCGCAAAGCATCGGATTTTCAGTGGTTCCTGACGGTGATCGCAGTTGATCCGGAATTTCAACACCGAGGCCACGGCAGGATTTTCCTTGAACGTGGGATTGAGGGATACATTCGTTCCCATGGGGGAGGCTGCCTCGCATTTATTACATGTACCCCAAGGAATGCGAACTTGTATTCGAGTGTGGGATACAGAATTGTTGGTGAGCACTCGGTGTCTTTAGACGGCAACGATGTGCCTGTGTGGTCTTTTGAGAAGGTAATCGAGTAGAGATCTTCTGGCGCCGTTCTTAATGGAGGGAAGAATGCGTTGAAGGTTTCTACAAAGAGGTTGAGGGCTTGGTATCACGTGATACCAAGCCCTCAACCTATCCTTGAGCTCTCTCGCTCGTCATTGCTGCGTGGGTCCCTGTGTCCAGGGATTTGGCTGCTGGCCCTGCTGCCATTGTTGTCCTTGACCGGGCTGCTGGCCCTGCTGCGGCTGGCTGGGCTGGCCTTGTCCGGGCTGGCCTTGCTGCCCATTCTGGGCGCCCTGACCGTTTTGAGGCTGCCACTGCTGCCCCTGTTGCTGTCCGGGGCCGTAAGGCTGCTGTGCGGGTTGTCCGCCCCACTGCTGCGCTTGTTGAGCGGACTGTCCCTGCTGCCACTGTTGCCACTGCTGGCCTTGTTGCTGGCCGGTACCGTAGGGCTGCTGTGCGGGTTGTCCGCCCCATTGCTGACCCTGTTGTGAAGCAGGTCCGTAGGGGTTGCGAGAAGGTTGTGTACTCTGCTGCCATTGCTGCTGAGCTGGAACCTGACTCTGCCACTGCTGGTTTTGCCCGGGCTGCTGGCCCTGTGCAGGTTGCTGTCCCCACTGCTGAGGAGCGCCGTAGGGAGAGCCCTGAGGTTGCTGGCTTTGTTGCGGCGCCGGCGGAACAATACTTTGACCCCGGAAGCTCATACCTTGCTGCTGCTGGGGTGGAAGCGGCTGCCCCCACTGCTGGCGAGGTGCTTGCTGCTGGCTGGGAATGGGAGCATATCCCTGCTGTCCCCACTGTTGTGGTGCGGGCTGCTGTTGCTGCTGTGGCCGTTGTCCCCACTGCTGCGGAGCAGGCTGAGGCGCAGGGGACTGGGCAGGCTGAGGCGCAGGGGACTGGGCAGGCTGAGGCTGGCTCCACTGCTGCTGTGAGCCTTGCCCAGGCTGCGACTGAGCAGCTGGTGCTTGGGTAGGTTGAGCAGAAGCAGTTGGTGCTGGAGCAGCTGGCGCAGGGGTCGAGGCCGCTGCAGCCGCTTGCTCTTCCACGTGGGGCTTTGCCTGTACGGGTTCAGCCGTCGGCTGTACGGAAGGTACCGATTGGTTCGGTGTTTGAGCTTCAGGCTGAGAAACCGCAGAATGGCGGGCGGGCGAAGGCTCTGACTTCGGTGCCGGAGGAATGTGCACTGCAGGTGCCTGGGGCTGTTTCTGTGGTGCAGCATCTTGCGTCGATGCCGACTGAGGTTGCGCTGCCGGTGCCTGAGTCTGAGGCAGTGTGGCCTGTCGCTGAGCAGTCGGAACGGTAGCCTGGGCAGCAGCGTCTACGGGCTGAGAAACAGCCTGAGCTGCAGGTTGAGTAGGAGCCTGGAAAGTAGCAGGAGCGGTACTCTGCTGGGGAGCTGTACCTAGCGGAGCTGAACCCTGAAGAATCGCACCGGGTCCGCTGCCCTGCTGACGAGCTGCCTTTGCCGCTGCCTTTGCGCGCTTTCGCTCATCGCGCTCGCGGCGCTTATCTTCACGAGTGCGTTCGCGCGTCGACGGAGCTGCTGCATGTGCCTGTTCATCTCCCGATGCTTGGTCAGCACTCTTGGAAGCGGAAGAAAGACGGCGAAGAACGAAAATAACCAGTGCTCCAACCACCAGAACACCTGCTACGACGCCACCGATAATCCAGATCAGTGACGATGAGAACGACGAAGAAGCCGGAGTCGACGGAGCTGTGCGGTTGCGGTCAGGCGCACTTGGTTCAGGAGCGGGCTCGGGCAGCGGGCTGAGGGTAGGAATATCAGTTCCAAATTGCCCATTCACTGTCGCGGCGCCCTGATACCTGCTCGTCTTCTTACCGTGGACTGCAACCTTTCCGGTGGGCTTTTGCCACGTGACGCTCTGATCAGTCGGCGAGTAGTCGTTGGTGCCACGCTTTGCGCGATCTTCGTCGTGGAACTGGGCACCTTCAGAGGCAGTATCAAGCTCGAATACCAGCGGACGGACATTGATGAAACCAATATCGCGCTGGCGGCCCAGGAAGTCAGTGTCTTTCATTAACTGGTCTGCGGAATAGACCAAGGTGAAATCGCCCTGCTCGGTCAGCGAATAGTACTTCCCGACGGCATCTCCACTTTCGAAGGGTGGGAAAACCGAGCAGCGAGTGAAGTTATCGCCCTGCGCGAATTCGATGCGGTAGTCGCCATTCCCGTTCGAGAAAGATTTACATTTGCCCTCATCGATTTGCTTGGAACGGTCGTAAATGTCGAAAGCCTTGCCGACGCTTCCCTTGTTATAGACGCTCAAAGTCACCGAGACGGTCAGATCTGAATTAGCTGCCTGTGCGCTCGTCGCTGTTGGGAGCACGAGAGCTCCGGCAAGCACAAGCGCGGCTGCCGTCGAGTACAAACGCTTCATTGAGACATCCTTCGAAATTGAATCAAGCTGCTGCAAGCATATCGAATTGTTTTAGTGTGGCAAAAATGCTGAAGCAGAGTGCTTAGCTAGTTGGCGGTCCGTAGGGATTTCGCGGTGAATCTCCATGAGCTCCGGGCAATTCGCTGGATGAAGAACCCGGTTTTTCGGAGTGTCCCTGCGCGTCGCCTGTTGTATCCGTTTCACCTTCCCATTGCGTCGCAAAAGGATTCTGGGAAGTGCGAGCAGATGGTTCCATCGCGCTTGGAATAGAAGAGGAACTGAAGGGCGACGGAGCTGTGGGAGTCTCCGTTTTGGCCTTGCGCTTTTGACGTCTGTCGAACCATGTACGCAAGAGAATGATCACAGTTGCCGGAAATAAGATGCTCCCCGTCATCGCCAGAACCAGTCGGGTGAAAGTTCCTTGGGAAGAGGACGATGCTGATTGAGTCGTGGGTGAACTTGTAGCGGTTGCGCGACGTGCGTACGACGCGTCTTGAAGATTCGTTGGCATGGGGACTGCGACAACCCCATTGAAGTTTTTACGTTCGATGGTGTGGAAATTCTTCGCTTTTTCTACAATTCCCTCAGCAGCAAAGGTGGGTGTGTGAATATTTAGCCACTCCACGGTACTGAAGTTGGGGTTACTGTCATCCAGCTGAGCGCCGCTGCTGGTTTTAATGAAACGCATGTAAAACCCTGAAAGTGTGACGCTCTGACGTGCGACGACTGTATTTTCGGGAAGACCCAAAGACAGCTTCTCCAAGGTCAGTGGTGACGTAGCAAATGTTAACTTCCCGTCTTCGTCGATGCCGACATAGGGATTCGCGTATCGGTTAAATTCCGTGGAGATAAAGCAATCGTTCGAATATGTCGCTTGGGTAAAGGTCACCGAGGACCAATCCAGTGCAACGGGAGAAGCCTGGCAGGACTCTTCAGTCAGCGTCTTCGAGAAATCATGCACCGTTACTTGATAGCTGACCGAATTTGGTTCACGAATTGTGAAGACTTCGTTAATTTTTACTTCGTTTTCTGCGCTATAGCCGGGGGTAGCGGTGAAAAGCGACAGCGCGATGACAGATGCACACACAGCCGCCCAAGTCTGCAGGCGGTGAAGGTGTCGGTGATAGGAGTGCATAAACTTCCTCAAGGTGAGCTTAGGTTCAAGGATGTGCGAGCGGTAGTGGTCGATTTAAACCGAAGGACTACGCCACTCCGAATCGAAAGGATTGTGAGGTTCTTGAACAGTCGGGGTGGGTGCGGGGGGTGTCGAAGATTGGGCTTGGTAGTCCGAGGAGGCAAGGGTCCCCGCCTGAGTCTTATTTCGTTCTAGACCCTTCTTCAGTATCCACCACATGCACCACACGAAAAACCCCCCCAGTCCCACGCCGATTACGGGGTTGATGACCCGGTTGATCAGCCACCCAAGACTAAAGGGTGATGGCGAGCTTGCTGTAGACGAAGGAGTGTATGAACTTGCTGTAGGTGAAGGAGTGTATGGCGTCGGCGCCGCAATAGTGCGTGAATGCGGAAAATCCGTCATTTCGGTCGGTACTGGAACGGCCGTAAGTTCGTTGAAATCTTTGCGCTCAATCGGGTGGGAATAAGAAGAAGAACCTTGGATATATCCTTCGGCACCCACGATCGAACCGAGGTCATTAATCCATCTCACCGAATCGCTCGTAGGATCGCTCTCCACAAGTTCCGAGCCTTTTGTGCCCTTTGTGATGGTCAGGTAGGGGCCGGTGAAGTCAACTCGACGTGCTATCACGGAAATGTCTTCGGGAAGGCCAAGGGCGAGGTCTTTGAGCTCCAGTGGAGCCGTAGCGAAGGTTACCTTTCCATCCTGATCGACTCCAACGTACGGGTTTGTTGCGCGCTTGAAATCCGTAGTAATTTCGCAGTAGTAGGAGTCTGAATAATCTGTGAATCGAGTCTGAGACCATTGCTGGACCATAGGAGATGCGTCGCAAGCATCTTGGGTGAGCGTCTTTGAATAGTCGATTACCGTAATGGAGTGACTGACGTTACCGTCCGACAAAATCATGAAAAACTCTCTGATCTCCGCCTGATTGCGAACAGCATGAGCGGGCGATGCCCCGAATAAGGAAGAGGAAATCATGAGCGCACAGGCCGTAATGCTGAGCAAAATGCGGTTTCGTCTAGAAATAGATGCTCTCATGAGTAATTCCTTAGTTTTCGTGATTTCCTGCGGCTGTGATTGCGTAAGTCTGAAGTCATTCCTCCGGCGGCGCAAAACGATTGCGTCCTCCTGAGGCTTTGTGCGACGCTGTCCCGCCCTGCGTGGAAGAAGATGGTCGGAAAGGATCATCCGCGGCCTCGGCTGGCGACGCTGCCTCGGGAATCGAAGGAATGTCCGGGGTGCTGGACGCAGGCTCCAAGGAGAAGGGATTGTGTCCAAGCGGGGTCGGGGATGGGGAGGGCTCGGGATGGGGGAGCGCTGTGGAGGCCTCGGCCTCGGTAACAGGCTGAGAACTCACATCAAAAAGATTCTCTGAACTTGGCTGGGCAGGCGGTCGAGCTGGTTCGTAGTACTGGGGAACGCTGAATGGCGAGGGCTCGGCTTTCTTTTTCTTCTTCTTTTTCTTCTTGAGTGAGTCAAAGCCCCAGACAATCGCGATAAAGATGATGGCTATCGGAAGACCACCGTATTTTTGAAGCGAACTCAAGACGGTGTCAAAAAACGAAATGACGCCAGGCGTGGAGTTTGAATTCTGAGAACTTGTTGTCCGTCGCGACGCGGCTTTGGACGGAGCCGAGGTCGCTTGATTGACGGTCGTGAGGTCACTAGGCACATCAACTGGTGAAATACCCCCGAGCTCCATGCGGATAATCGGGTGGAAATTTGAGGGCACCTTGACCGTGCCAATAGCTGCTACGGGAGCATTCAGTGCATCGCCGCTCCACTTAACAATGACCCAGTGATTAAAACCATCGTCAATAGAACCCCCTGATGAAAGCTGGGTAACTGCGGCGTTCGGTGCGCTGAAAGTGATCGAACGCATGCCTTTGAAATCTGTATCCGCGGGGAAAGAAAGATGGAGGTCCTCAGGGGCTACCGGGCGTGCGGCAAAGGTGAAATCGCCCTGTTTATTGATCGCTAGGTAGGGATTATTACCCACGATCGTTGCGCTAATCCTGCAGTATGACAGGTTTTTGTCGTTTGAGAAGGTTGTCTCCGCGCTGGCTTTCGACTGAGGTAGAGAACGGCATGCCTCTTCGGTCATGGTCTGAGAAGAATCAATAATGTTGAGCTCATATTTGATGAATCCGATATCGCTGAAGATGACGCTCTCGCCAATGGTGACATAGGCGCTGTCTGCGAGTGCAGGTGTCGCCATCAGCGTGGAGGCGCTACCAGCAACTAGGAACGTGCAGGCTGATATGCCCAGCAGGCGCACCACGCGTCGCATCAGAGTGGATCGCATATGAGTCCTTCCATGATCATTGCCGAGGCTGTGGCCAGTCTAGTGGGAGTACGCCTCCTGTGTGGGGTGAGGTAGGTGAGCACTCCCGCTGTGCCAGTAGAAAACGCTCAGTTCTTTGGTGGCTCAAACGGGTTGTGCCAGCCGCTTGAAGAAGGAGAAGGTGGTTGAGCGCCGGCGGAGGACGAACCCTGGTAGGGCGAAGCGGGTGCTGATCCTGCCTGTGGGCCCATGCCGGGCGGCGTATAGGTGCCTGTGGGCGTCGTTGAGCCATATGGTTGGGGGATTGATACTCCAGCTTGGTATGAGCTGAAACCGCTTTGGTAGTAGACGGTCTTCTTTTTATTCCTGCGTGAAATCAAAACTGCAGAAATAAGCACGAGAACGACGATGATGAATAGAGAGGAGAAAAAAACCAAACTCATGCCCGGAGTTCCAAAGAACATGCGCCCTAGCCCGCCGCTTCCTGTGTTGCTGGACGGGGTCGTCACATTGGGGGCCTGAAGATCAGTGGGCACTTCAACAGCGCTAATGCCGTTAAAGTCCTCGCGTTCTTGAGAGTGGAAACGGTCGTCGATTTCCACCCTTCCTTCGGCAGCGACCACTTCTTCAGAAACCTCATCCCAGTGAACGGTGTCGCCAGAATCATCGCGACGCACCGAGGCGCCTTCGCTCACACGTGATGTATTCAGGTTCCTCCCCGTCAATGAAAAGCGATGCGAAGAAACAACGGTACTGCTGGGAAGAGCGAGGTTGAGGTCTTCAATTTTCACTGGTTTTGCAGCGAAAGTGAGGTGCCCACTTGAATCAACCGCCACATAGGGATTCTTGTGTCGGTTGAAATCGGTTTCGATGCGGCAGTAGTTGTAAGAAGAATTGGCTTCGAATTCGACAACCGACCACTGTTGAGCCAAGGGGACTGCCTCGCAGGCAGCTTCGGTCATAGTTTGAGTGCGGTCAAAGATCGATAGCTCGTATTGGGAGCGCCCGCTATTGCGTGCGTAAACGCTTTCGCTAATCGAGACCTCGTGCTCTTCAGCATGAGTAGGGGCGGGCAAACCAATTGCGGCAAGGAATCCACACGCTAAAGCGCCGGCAAGGAAAGAGCGTGCTGTGGGCCTCGGGAAAGAAAAAGGCATCAGATACTCCTAGAGGGAATTTCGCCAGTCGGTCGAGTACGGATCTGGTGCTGAATCGGCGGCTTCCGCCGGACTTGCCGCTGGAGGTAGGGAAGAAGCGGGATCAGGGGAGGGCGCATAGGGGTTGTACGGCTCCGAGGAGGTAGCAGGCGGGGGCGAAGTCGGAGTTTGCGAGGCCGAGGCCGGCTGTGGCTCGCTGGGCGTGAGGTGGGGATCAGCGGGCACAGTGCTCTTCGGCGTGCTGGTTGAGGGGGCCTGCGATCCTGTTGAGAACGCGCTGGCAGAGGGGTCCTTTCCGCGAACGCTGAAGGGACTTGGTGCCTGTGAAGGAGCCCCCGACGTGCTGTGGGATGGAAGCGGTGTAGGAACGCGTACTGGGAATCCACCGCTCTGGTATTTGTTCTTGCGACGTCGGCGGGCGGAATACCTCGTTATAAACGTCGCACCAGCAAATACGATGATCGCTGGGAGCAAGCGAATGATGAATTGCATGAGGCCGGACATCATTCCCGAGGAGCTTGAGCTTGAACGTGCTGATGTCGAAGAAGGGGATGGGCTGTTAGAGCTGCTTGAGTTTGCTTTGACAGTAGCGGAAGCGTCTTGAAAATCGCCGGGCATATCAACGGCTTCGATACCTTGATAGGTCTTGCGTTCTTGAGTGTGGAAATCGTTGTCGACGTCGATAGTCCCCTCAGCGGCGACGACATCCTTTCCGATATTTTTCCAGGAGACGTTATCACCTGTGCTGTCCAGGCGGGTTTCCGCTCCCGCGTTGACCTGCGTTGCGTGGAACCCTCTTCCGGTGAGGCTCACGGACTGGTAGGTGAGAGTCGTGTCTTCAGGAAGCTCAAGACCAAGGTCTTCAAGTGCGATGGGGCGAGCGGCAAAAGTTACGCTTCGATTCTGATCGACAGCTACATAGGGGTTCACATGGCGATTGAAGTCAGTTTCGATGGTGCATCGAGTTGAGGTTGGTGAGGCACTGAAGGTGACGCGAGACCACTCCAATGCCACTGGAAGAGACTCGCAGGCTTCCTTACTGATGAAGTTGGACTGCTCGATGAGTGAAAACTGGTGAGTGACACGTCCGTCAACTCGGATCCAGAAAGTCTGAGAAATACCGAAACGATGGCCTGCTGCTTGAGCTGATGGAGCATTGATTACTGGCGCGACCATCGCCAAAGCGCACATGCCGGCAAGAGAGAAGGTCGCAACTCGCTTTGTCAAAGGGAAAGACATGTCATGCTCCTGTGAGGGGTTAACTGTCGTCGGGGCGACCGCGGCTGCGTGCGGTCGCCCCGAAAAGTATTCAGAACTGAGAGCGAGCGCTGCTCAGGCCTGTGGGTATTGGCCCGGCTGCTGGCCTTGCTCAGGGTATTGACCCGCCTGGGGTTGCTGAGGTGCCTGTGGGTACTGAGTCGCCTGCGGGTACTGTCCCTGCTCGGGGTATTGACCGGGCTGGG
>OCPI01000524.1_pt1 | contig 13110 bp, 8 predicted proteins | sample 1476291 | NCBI WGS metagenome assembly OCPI01 (sample SAMEA2580054, study PRJEB22360) | human gut metagenome | reverse complement strand
GATGATGGCCTGCTCGGTGGCGCAGATCATGCCGTAATCGAAGTGCTTGGAGAGGATCAGGTCGTTCGCCGCACGTTCGATGTCCACATCGGTATCGATGTAGGCCGGAGCGTTGCCGGCGCCGACGCCGAGGGCGGGCTTGCCAGAGGAGTACGCGGCCTTGACCATGCCGGGGCCGCCAGTGGCCAGGATGGTGGCGACGCCCGGGTGCTTCATCAGCGCGCCGGTCGCCTCGATGGACGGATGTTCGATCCACTGCACGCAGTTCTCGGGTGCGCCTGCTTCGATCGCGGCGTCGCGGACGATCTTCGCGGCGGCCACGGACGACTTCTGGGCGCCCGGGTGGAAGCCGAACACGATCGGACAGCGGGTCTTGAGTGCCAGCAGCGACTTGAAGATGGCAGTGGAGGTCGGGTTGGTGACCGGGGTGACACCGGCGACGACGCCGACCGGCTCGGCGACCTCGTCGATGCCCATGACCTCGTCCTCGCGGATCAGGCCGACGGTCTTCTGCCCGGCCATGTAGTGAGTGACGTGCTCGCAGGCGAAGATGTTCTTGGTGGCCTTGTCTTCGACGAGACCACGGCCGGTCTCATCGACGGCCATCTTCGCGAGCACCAGATGCTTGTTCAGGGCCGCGACGGACGCCTTGGCGACGATGCGGTCGACCTGCTTCTGATCGAGCTTCTCGAACTCGTCAAGGGCCTTGAGACCCTTCTTGACAAGGGCGTCGACCTCGGCTTCGGCCGCCGCGCGCTTCTCCTCGGGGCTCGGCTTGGCGGGCGCCTCGACCTGTGTTGCTTCTGCCATGAATACTCCTCGACTAGCTGTGGTTTCATTCCGTTGTCGTTGCCGCCATCACCTGGCGGATCATCCATCCACATGCTCGCTATTGCGCATCTGTGGCCTACGCCACAATCTACGTGATACACTGCGCAAACGCACACGAACAAAAACGACGGCGTTTCGTGTTTGTCTTTGGTATTTATCTGTTGCTATTTGTTAGATTTAACCCTGTTTTGCTGCCGATATTCCACGAAATGATATCTTTTGTTCGCTTTTTGCGACATCGCACACCATCAAACGAATTTCCGAGACACAACTTATATAAAGTATGTTTATAAAAGTTGCACTCGTCGACAAACTTTTATAAAATTATTTATTAAAAGCGGTGTCATGCGTCCGGCACCACACGGAATCGACCCAGCAATGAGGCTCCAATGACGACCACGGACACCGACATCGCCACAACCCGAAACATCACCAAGACGCGCAACAGGCAGGCCATCATCCGCCACCTCGCAACGCACGGCAACGTCACCAAGCGCCAGCTGCAGCTCGATCTGCAGCTGAGCCTGCCGACCATCACCGGCAACATCCGCGCGCTCGAACACGACGGCATCATCGCTTCCGGCCCCCTGACCGACTCCACGGGCGGCCGCAAATCCCAAAGCTACCGGTTCAACCCGAGTCATCGCACCGCAATCGGCGTCACCATGCACCGCAACACCCTGCGCCTATGCGCCATCGACCTGCAGGGGCGTCCCATCGCCACCCTCTCGCGCACGCTCCCCTATGCCAACACCAACGCCTACTACCAGCGGATGGGTTCGGCGATCAACGATTTCGCTGCGGAGACCGAAAAGGCCCACGGCCCCGTGCTCGGCGTATCCTTCGCCATCCCCGGTGCCATCTCGGCCGACGGCACCGTCATCACCTTCAACGACTCGACCGGAGCGACCGGCGTCACCATCGACACCATCGCCCAGTCGGTGCGCTACCCGCGTCAACTAATCCGCGAGGCCGCGGCCATCGCCATGACCGAAACGCTGCACGACACCGCCATCAGCGACGCCATATGCCTGTACCTGAACCGCAGACCCAGCGGCGCGCTCATCATGAACGGCCGCCTGCACCGCGGCCCGAACCTGTGCGATGGCGCCATCGAACACATGACGCTCATCCCAGGCGGCAAACCGTGCCACTGCGGCAGGCGCGGCTGCATGGCCGCCTACTGCTCTCCCGAAAACCTGCCGGAGGACTACGAGAGCATCCCCGGCTTCTTCAGCGTGCTGGAGCAAGGCGAGACCCATCACCGCGAGCGCATGAACGACTGGCTCGACCACGTGGCGCTGGCCATCGCCAACGTGCGGTGCGTCATCTGCGCCGACGTCGTCATCGGCGGGGAGGCGGCGCTGTACCTCGACCACGACAACATCGCCGACCTGCAGCGGCGGGTCACGGCCCTCAGCGTATTCGGCACCGACCATTTCACCCTTCGGCTGAGCCGCAGCGACGAGAACAGCGGCGCCATCGGCGCGGCCATGCAGTTCACCGACCCCTACATGGACGCGCTGTGCGGCTGGGACACGGGCCCGCACCCGTCCTCGCCCGCTCCGACACGGACGAAAATCGACACCGCTACAATGGGTGTATGAAACACGCGATACCTCAGCGGTATGCAATCCCTCATCGCTATGCGACACGACCGGGCCTGTACTTCACGGAAGACGGCGGCGCCGATGTCATCGTCCGTTCCGAAACAGCCGATCAGGTGTGGCTCTGCATCTACGAGAAGGTCGATCAACCCACCGCCTTCTTCAACGACGCCATCCGCATCTTCGATGATTCAGCAACGCCGTTCATCAACGAAATACACGAGCACGCCGTCTGCACGCGCATCATCGAGCCCATGTACGTGCGCGAGACGCTGTTCCGCATGGATGGGCCGAACTACGGCCTGTGGTACGTGCATCTTCCCAAGGCGTGGGACGGCATGCGCTACGCCTACCGAGTGGACGGCGCGTGGGATCCGAGCAAGGGGCTGCGGTTCAACCCGTACAAGCTGCTGCTCGACCCGTATGGCAAGGGGATCGACGGCCGCATGAAGCTGTCGCCGGCCGCGTTCTCATACCAGTGCGACGTCAGCGAGGACGGCAAGGTGCGCGGCTCCGCGTTCGGGCCGATGAGCACCGTCGACGCACTGGGCAACATGCCCGTGTCGGTGGCCATCGACGACCGGGACAAGACCAAGCACGACGCCGACCCCTCGCACCCGCACGTGCCGTGGAGCAAGACCGTGCTGTACGAGCTGCACGTCAAGGGATTCACCGCGAACGCACCCTGGCTGCCCAAGGAACTGCGCGGCACGTACGCGGGTCTCGCCCACCCGACCACGCTCTCGTACCTGCAATCCCTGGGCGTCACCTCCATCGAACTGCTGCCCATCCAGGCCAAGCAGGACGAGCTGTTCCTGCAGGAGCGCGGGCGGCACAACTACTGGGGGTACTCGCCACTCAGCTACTTCTCCCCCGAGCCTTCGTACGCCACTGCCGAAGCCCAGCGCAAGGGGGCCCGGGCGGTCCGCGACGAGGTCATCGGCATGGTGCGCGCGCTGCATGAGGCCGGGTTCGAGGTCATCATGGACGTGGTGTACAACCACACCTGCGAAGGCGGCGTGGAAGGGCCGACGACATGCTGGCGCGGTCTGGACGCGCTCTTGTATTACCGGCGTCAGAAGGGCAATATCGGGCGGCTTGAGGACACCACCGGCTGCGGCAACACCTTCGACTTCACCAACACGCACGTGGTGACGTTCGCCGTGGACTCGCTGCGGTATTGGGCCAAGCGCATCGGCATCGACGGGTTCCGATTCGATCTCGGCGTGTCGCTGGCGCGGCTGGACGGGGACTTCACCAAGCATCACCCGTTCCTGTATGCGTTGCGTTCCGACCTGCTGCTCGGCAACCTGAAACTCATCATGGAGCCTTGGGACCTGGGGCCGCAGGGATGGAGGACCGGCGGATTCGGCATGCCGTTCAGCGAGTGGAACGACCGGTTCCGCGACACGGTGCGCCGATTCTGGATCACCGACACCCAACCGGGGGCGCCCAGCGGTATCGGCATGCAGGAGATGGCCACGCGACTGTGCGGTTCGTCCGACCTGTTCGCCACGGAGCCCGGGCGCGGATGCGTGTCCTCGATCAACTACGTCTCGTGCCACGACGGATTCACGCTCACCGACCTGACCCGATACGCGGTCAAGCACAACGAGGCCAACGGCGAGAACAATATCGACGGATCGAACGTGAACCACTCCGCGAACTTCGGTGTCGAGGGGCCGTCCGACGACCCGGCGATCATCCGCAAACGCGAGCAGGCCGCCATGAACATGCTCGGCACGCTGATGCTGTCGCTGGGCACGCCGATGATGCTGGCGGGCGACGAATTCGGCAACTCGCAGAGCGGCAACAACAACGCCTATGCGCAGGACAACGACATCACCTGGCTGAACTGGGACTGGATGTACCAGACCCGCAAAACCATGCAGATGCACCGCCTGGATACGGTGTCCCGACTGCTGTCGATACGCAAGTCGCTGGGACTGTACCATCACGAGGAGTTCTTCACGCGGCTCACGCAGCTCGGCCTGTTCAAGCCGTCGAGCCGCGTGCAATGGTATCTGCCCGACGGCACCACGCCGATGGATCGGGACTGGTTCGACACGACGATACGCAGCTTCGCGATGCGACTGCTCTCGCAGGATGAGGTCGATGTGCTCATCGTGATCAACGGCGTCGACGAGGTACGCCGGTTCACCCTGCCGAGCGACTGCTCCTGGCAGTGTGACTGGAGTTCCGCGACCGCGGTCGGACTGCGGCCGGCGCCGGGCGATCGGCTGCAGCGTATCGCCAAGAACCAGGCGCTGCGCAGCAACTGGATCATGTCCGTCAGCGAGAAGGACAACATCCATCAGCTGTTGAAGACCGTTCAGGCGTCGCTGGCCGAGCAGGACAAGCTGGATCTGTTTGGCGCCACCACAGAGCATGCCGATGTGCTGTTCGAGGATGACGAGCAGGCCCCGGGCATTGGCGCGGATGTTTCGGCGACCATGTCTGCGACCAGTACCGTGCATGGCGCTTCCGCGTCGGCTCGTGATGGCGGCGACGCTACGGTTAACGGGTCGGTGGTATGGACGATGCCTGCACTCAGCATCAGCGTGATGCGCAGGCTGCAGTAGAGGTGCTCATAACGAACGAGGCCCTTTCGGGAAACGATGTTTCCGAAAGGGCCTCGCGATAGCCAGAACTGGCGTATATTAACGCTTCGAGAACTGCGGAGCGCGACGTGCCTTGTGCAGACCAGCCTTCTTGCGTTCCACGACACGGGAGTCGCGGGTCAGCATGCCGGCCTTCTTCAGGGCGGCGCGGTTGGCGTCACGGTCGATGGCGTTCAGAGCGCGGGCAACGCCGAGACGGATGGCACCGGCCTGACCGGTGGTGCCGCCGCCGTCAACGAGGACGATCGCGTCGAACTTGCCTTCGAGCTTGAGCAGCACGATCGGGGAGTTGACCTCACGCTGCAGCAGCTTGGAGGGGAAGTACTCCTCCAGGGTGCGCTTGTTGATGGTCCACTTGCCGGTGCCGGGAACCAGACGCACGCGGGCGACGGCTTCCTTGCGGCGGCCGGTGCCGTAGCCCGGAGCAATCGCGGAAGTGCCGGTGCCGGCACCCGCGTTGGTCTCGGTGGTGTAGCTGGTGAGCTCCTCTTCGGTTGCCTGAACCGCGGAGTCGTTGGTGTTTTCAGCCATGATTCTCTATCTCCCTTCGGTTCACTTGGCCTGCTGCGAGACCTGAGCGATCTCGAAAACCTGCGGCTGCTGCGGGGTGTGCGGATGCTCGGCACCACGGAAGATGCGGAGACGGTCCAGCTGCACCTTGGACAGACGGTTCTTCGGCAGCATGCCCTTGACGGCAGCCTTGATGATGCGCTCCGGCTTGTTCGCCAGCAGCTCGGCGTAGCTATCGCGACGCAGGCCACCGGGACGACCGGAGTGCGAGTACAGTTCCTTGCCCATCTTGTTGCCGGTCAGAGCGATCTTGTCGGCATTGATGATGATCACGTGGTTACCGGAATCGGCGTGAGGCGCGTAGGTCGGCTTGTTCTTGCCGCGCAGCAGCGTGGCGACCTGAGTGGCCAGACGACCGAGCACCACGTCGGTGGCGTCGATGATGTACCAGTCATGAGTCAAATCGGCTGGTTTCGGAGTGAAAGTTTTCACTGGTGTACCTTTTCTTGCTTATTGTGTTCCGGGCTTGGACTGCCGCGCTGGTCAGGCTTGGCGGTTTCGGCCTCATTATCCGTGGGCTCCCTGAAAGTCCTCGATGGCGAGTGGGAAAGCGCTTTGAAGGACCCCTTAGGGAAACACAACAATCCTCTATGATAACGCCACCTTTGACATTTCGCAACGCCACACGACACACTTCATCATCCGGCCGAACGACATGTACGGCCGGATGGCATGCCCATATCGCACCCTCAGCGCCCCTGCATGACCTTGGCGAGCGAGAGCAGACGCGTGTTGGAGAACAGCTCCTCCAGCGGCACGACATTGCCCTTGCCGTCGGCCAGCGGGATGCGCCAGTTCGGATATTCGTTGTTGGTGCCGGGCTGGTTCTGGGCGCGGCGCTCTCCCACGCCGTCCACGATGGACGCCGCGAGCAGCTTGCACGGGGAGCCGCGCAGGCCGCGGTACAGCGCCTCGACGATCTCCTGCTCGTGGGCTTTCTCGTCCTTCAGCAGGTCGGGGTCGAGATAGCCGTTGACGATCAGCATGACCATCATGGCCTTGTGCTCGGCGCGCGCGTTCTGCTCGAAGTCCTCGACCGATCCTTCGATCAGTCCCAGGCGCTCGCGCAGTTCGACGTGCTCGTACGCGAGATATCCGGCTGCGGGCGGCAGGTCGTGCGTGTTCACCGAGGCGAGCGAGAACTCGCGCCAATCCTTCGGGGCGCGGAACTTGCCGTCCATCTGCTCGAACCATTCGACGGCGCAACCCAGCACCTGATGCGCGGACAGCGACGTCGAGACGTGGTCCGGCACGACGCCCAGATCCTCGCCGACGACCACGCCGTGGGCGCGCGACGCCTCAAGTGCCAGGATGCCGAGCATGATCTCGGAATCGTACTGCACATAGGCGCCGTCCTTGGGCGTGTGCCCGGAGGGGATCCACCACAGGCGGAACAGGCCGAGGATGTGGTCGATGCGCACCGCGCCTGCATGGGCGAACATGCCCTGCACCATGTGACGATACGTGAGGTAGCCGGTGTTCTCCAGCTCGATCGGGTTGAGTGGCGGCTGGCTCCAGTCCTGCCCCTGCTGGTTGAAGTAATCCGGCGGCGCGCCGACCGTGGCACCCTTGGCGAAACGCTCCGGGTTCCACCACACGTCGGAGCCGGACGGATGCACGCCGACCGCCATGTCGGCCATGAGGCCGATCTGCATGCCGGCGTCCTTCGCGGCCTGCTGAGCGGCTCCCAGCTGCTCGTCGGCGATCCATTCCAACCAGCGGTAGAAGTCCAATGTGTCGGGGAACTGTCGACGCAGCCCCTGCACCTCGTCGCTGTTCTTGTCGAGGCGCTTCTCCCAGCTGTCGGCTTCGCCGGTCGGCGCGCCCCACTTGTCGTAGCACAGGCACCACGTGGCGTAGGCCTCAAGCCCTTCGGCGGACGTGCTCTTGTAGTCGTCGAACGCCTTCTGACGCTCCTCGCTGCGCCCGGCCTTAAAAATCAGCCACAGGGCGTGCATCTTCACGCGCCACATCGAATCACGGTCGATAATCTGCGCGTCCCCGTTCAGCGGTTCGGCCTGCGCGTGCAGCTCGCCGATCTGCGATTTCAGGTCATCGCCGAGGCCGGCATATTCCTCGATCGCCTCGGGACGAATGTACGTGAAGTTGATGAAGTGGCGGGAAATCGGCAGGTACGGCGACGGGGTGAGCGGCGCTACCGGCTCGCACGCGTGCAGCGGGTTGACCAGCATGAAATCGGCGCCGGTCTTGCTGTGCGAATCGACCATGAGGGTCTTGAGGTCCTCGAAATCACCCACGCCCCAGGATCCGGCGGACCGGATGGAATACAGCTGGGCCATCCAGCCCCACAGCTGGTCATGTTCCATGGCCGGCAGCATCGGAATACGCTCGGGGGCGCTGATCAGCGTGGCGTCCTGCGTGCGGTCGCCCACGCTGACATGCAGCGTATGGTATCCCATCGGCAGATCCGCGGGTATGGTGATGGATGCCGTCGCCACGAACTTGCCGTCGACCTCGTACGCCTGCGATCCGTCTCCGGCTCCCGGCTCCAGCGCACCCTGGTATTCGTCGCCGTTTTCCAGCGTGATGGTTGCGGAGGGAATCTGCATGATACCGGTGTTGAGCAGCACACGATCTTCCTTGCCGACGACATGCAACACGGTCGGGGCGACGAGACGCCCGTGGCGCTCGCGAAGGATACGGACAACGGAATCATCGATGGCGTCATCGTCATGGGCGTCCACGCCCAACGCACCCAGCAACGCCTTCAGGACATCATCATCGATCTCGTGATAGTCGTCGCTCATGCCGATGTAGCTCGTGGCCAATCCAACCAGACGCGCCAGATGGATCAGCGGACGCGCGAGACGCTCCGCACTTTCTGTACTCTCTGTCATATTCCTTAGTGTAAGCCCGCTTTTGCGCGGCACGCTTACGTATACCGCGAATTGCGCCAGATTTTACCCGCGATTATCGCCTGATCCGCCGGCGGCGGACGGGTCGGAACGAAACGGGGTCAGTACGGGGGTGGCAGGAGGGAGCGCAGAGAGGGTGTCGCGCAATGATGCGTCACGAGGCGTCCGAGGTCCGGCTCGCCGCGGCTTTCGCCACTTCGGGCGAAGGGTCGTCGCGCAACCGGTCGAGCGTCTCCTGCGAAGTGCCGGAGTTCAACGCCACCGCGCGCCGCACCATCGTCGCGAGAATCGCCGGGGCACCGGATTCCTCCGATACTCCGAGCCTTGACAGCACGTCCAGGGTGTCGGCGTCAAGATCGGTGTTCTGCGCTCCCTCCAGCCGCATCTTCCATGACGTGCGCTTGTTGCGCAGCGCCGCGTCGCGCACCTCGGGGACCTCGTCCTTGGTCAGGCGCCCCACCAGCCAGTTCTTGTCGTCCTCGTTGGCCGCCACGGCCCTGCGCACGTCCGGACTCGGGTCCGTCGACAGCTTGACCAGGATGTTCGGGAACGGCATCGTCTCCGCCAGCATGATGCGATCTTCCAACGGCGTGTGCCGGTTGCCGGCGACGGCCTCCAGCAGTGCCGTCGCACGGGAGAACGCCGCCTGATCGGAACGGTCCGGCAATGGACGGCGCGCGAACTCGGACAGTTCCGCGCTATCGGTGGAGTGCCGCAGCCGCTCATACGTGGCGGTCAGAGGCTCGAAGGGCGTGGAGTCAGTGGCGCTGTCGGGCTGAGACTGCGCTGCAGTCTGCGCCATGGCCTCGCGCGCCGTGGCCTCGTCATCATGTCGTTGCATCTCGCTCATAGTCATCACCATACCCGAGGGGTCGCCGAACCGAACCATATCTTCCGCAAAGTATTGCGTTCCTGCTGACGGGTGAGCTGAGTACCGCAAAACCACCCCCAGACATGCTGCGCATAACATCGCACCTGTTTAGATTGCGACGGGACGGCTTATCAGTTCACCGGATTCGGGCGTCACCGTCGCGCTGAACGTCTCACGCACGCGCCGGAAAAATTCCCGCTCACGCTCCACCGGCACCACCGCGTCCAGTACGACACGGTCACTGTACCGCTCATTCTCCAGCGCGGCCCCGCAATCCGAGGCGAGTTGACGGAACACGTCAAATTGCGGGTACTGCAGCGCTGTCGTGTATCTGCGGCACGTCTCGATGGACGCCAGTCTGGCCACCTTGACGCCCAGCGAGGCGGCGGACGAATACGCGCGAATCAGCCCGCCCGACCCCAGCAGGATACCACCGAAATACCGGGTGACCGTCACTGCGCAGTTCATCAGATCTCCCTGCCGCAGCACGTCGAGAATGGGCTTGCCGGCGGTGCCGGATGGTTCGCCATCATCGCTCATCCTCTCCCGCACGCGACCATCGCCGTCGACGCATATCGCGGCGTACGCCACATGCCGGGCCTTGGGGTGCAGCTGGCGAACGGAATCGACGAACAGCAGCGCCTCGTCCAACGCATCCACATGGCACACATCGGCGATGAACTCGGACTTCTTCTCCACCAGTGCGTCATGCGCCGGCCGGTCGGACGTGTCAAGAACGGTTTTCATCGGTGATGTTCCACTCCTTCACGACGTTCTTGTCGGCGCCCATCGAATAGATGACGTTCCATATGCGCTGGCGCACCTGCGCATCCTGCGATTCGGACCAGCATGTGCCGTTGGGATGGTCGCTGGAGATCGGGCACCACTGGTATGAGCCCTGCCGCATGTTCGCGGTCGGCACCCAGTCGATGCGGCTGACGCGCCATGCCCCGGCCACGCCCTTGCGGCCGGCGAACTGGATGCGGGCGGTCACGCCCTGATTGTTGACGATTCTGCTGGCGGGGGCGCTGACCGTCACCGTGTTGCCAAGCCCGTAGATGATCCACGTGCCGTTGTAGTTCTCGATGGGCTGCGCGCAATGGCATCCGGCGCCGTAGATCACGTCGAACGCGCCGGTGTCCGCGAGCTCATGCGCCTCGGAGACCTGCCACGAATCGGCGTAGTCGATGTATTCCTGCACCGAATGCATGGCCATGGCCACCACGTCGGCGCCCTGTTCACGGGCGGCCTTGGCCTTGGCGACGGCACGGTCGATGTCGGACTGATGCTGGGGGTCGCCGGCTTCGCGCAGGCGGTCGACCTGCCAGTCATGGTCGGCGGTCATGCCGTTGAGCGACACCGTGCCGGTGACCAGGCCGAGCTTGCCGCCGCCCGTGGGCGAGTCGATGACCAGCGGCTTGGTGGAGTCCTCCTCGGTCTTGTACGAACCGGTCTGCGCGATGCCCTTGGACGCGAGCGTATCCCACAGGCGGGCGATGCCGTCGGCACCCTGATCCCATGAATGGTTGGTGGCGTGCGTGCAGGCGGTGTAGCCGACCGAGGCCGCGGCATCGGCGACCTCCGGCGGCACGTTGAATACCGGATAGCCGGTGTAGGGACCGCCGCGTTTGGCGATCGGCGTCTCGAACTCGCACACGGCGATGTCGGACGCCTGGATGTATGGCTTCATGGTTTCGAACAGCGGCGTGAAATCGAACGCCGTGCCGTCGGTGGCGGCGGTGTTCGCACCGGCGAAATGCTTCCACAGGTTCGGATGGAACAGCAGGTCGCCGTTGACCAGCATGGAGATGCAGTCGGTGTCCGGGCAGTCGGGCGAATTGCCATGGTGCTCCACAACCGGTTCGGGTACGGCCTGCTTGTTGTCGAGATCGACCCGGGTCACCGTCGCGGCCTTGTCCGGTTTCGCGACGGGAGCGGCGGCCTGCATATGCCGCACGACCAGCCATCCGCCGCCGACGAGCACCGCCACGATGACCAGCACGACGACGAGCGCCCTGACGGGCGAATGCGATGCCGTCGTCCTGTGATGCCCTTTTCCCCGGATGTGCCCCATCGTACGCTCCTTGCTCATCTCGTCCTGATGGTTCTCAGTCTAACGCCCGTCAGCTACTGTCCAGTAAGTGGACACGACACGCGCGGGCGGATCTCCCATATGACACAAGCACAGACGTGCGACACGCGCGGGAAACCGGCATATGCAATCACATTGCGGCGGCATCTTTCTTACTATGTGAACGATGACATCATCGTGTCACGGTAAACGAAGGGGGTAGAATGACTGCTTGGAGACGGACGGACAATGGCGTACCTCCGCCCCCCCCTGCTTCGCTATAAGGGACGGTGCGCCTTGCCCGGATGGCCGGTCGCGCGGATTATGCACGACCGGCTTTCTCATATCATGACCACACAAATCCCAGCGAACATTCAGCTTTTCGTGGCTTACCGATTCCCTACCAGTCACACAGCATCGACCCACGCACCGGCGGCTCCAGCCTGCTGCCATAATACGGGCTGCAATAGTCGTTCTTGACGTCCCTCGAGAAAGACCCGGAAAAAGCAAAAAGCCCCGGGCAAACGTCCGGAGCCTAGTCGGCGGAGACAGAGGGATTCGAACCCTCGAGCCGCTAAACACGACTAACACCTTAGCAGGGTGCCCCTATCGGCCACTCAGGCATGTCTCCATGTTGCACATTGGCGCAACAACATGGCATCTTACCATCGTCCCCCGGACTTCAGCAACACGGTGTGCCGCACGCGGCGTCATACGGGGCCTGACGGCGGGTCAACGCGCCGGATTCGAGTCGCCCGTGAACGTGACGATCCCCGCGACGATCAGCAGCAACGCCAGCAATTTCGCGGCGCCCTGCACTCCGACAGGCCAGGCCACGCGCGGGCGGCAAAGAGATTGCGACGGCCGCTCCCCAACCGGTACGGCAAGGCCCGCTCCATCCCAGCCCGGCACGGTACGATAAGGGATATGAGCACCGCACCTAGACTGGCCGCCGCCAAACGCGATTGGGGGCATGACGAGACCGGCTGCACGGTGCTGCACATCGACATGGACGCCTTCTACGCCTCGCTGGAAGTGGCACGTCATCCCGAACTCAAAGGCAAGCCGGTGATCATCGGCACCGGGACGCGCTCGGTGGTGTCGGCGGCGAGCTATGAGGCACGGCGTTACGGCGTCAATTCGGCGATGGCGAGCGCCCGTGCCCGTCAGCTGTGCCCGGACGGCGTGTTCCTGCCGGTGGACATGCACTACTACCGGATGATGTCTCGGCGCATCGTCGAAGAGGTGTTCAGCCAGGTCACTGACCGGTTCGAGCAGGTTTCGGTGGATGAGGCGTATATGGACGTGTCGGGGGCGCTGCTCGCCTGGCAACGGCCGACCCGGATCGGCGCCTGGATACGACAGGAGGTCGCCTCGCGGTTCCATGTGACCTGTTCGGTGGGCGTCGCCGCGAACAAGCTGGTCGCGAAAATGGCGTCGACGAATGCGAAGCCTGATGGCATGCTGCTGATTCCCGTCGCCCGTCACGCCGAGTTCGTACAGATGATGCCGCTGCGGGGCATACCCGGCATCGGGCCTTCGCTGGAGCGGCGGCTGGCGGAGTGGGGCGTGAAGACCGTGGCCGACCTGGCGAAGATGAGCGAGCAGACGCTGGCCACGGCCATCGGCTCCCAGAACCAGGGCCCCCGGCTGCTCGGCGCGT
>OCPI01000523.1_pt1 | contig 13140 bp, 8 predicted proteins | sample 1476291 | NCBI WGS metagenome assembly OCPI01 (sample SAMEA2580054, study PRJEB22360) | human gut metagenome | reverse complement strand
CACCGGTGAACCCGGTCGACTTGGAGGAGGCTTCGCCGCTGGGCGACACCTATCATCGCGGCCCGGTGATTCTACGCGGCCAGATGATTCCCCCGGACAACACCACCGCCAACCTGCTGAAACCCGACCAGGACACCGACTGGCTGCACATGGACCCATGGCGTGTGCTGCGCATCCAATCGGAATTCGTGGACGGCTTCGGGGCGCTCGCCGAGCTCGGACCTGCAGTCTCAATTTTCGGCTCCGCACGCACCCAGCGCACCGAATCGATCTACAAGGCGGCACGGCGCATGGGTAGCCAGATAGCCAAGCGCAACATCGCCGTCATCACCGGCGGTGGTCCCGGCATCATGGAAGCCGCGAATAGGGGAGCGGCACTGGCCGGCGGCAAATCCGTGGGACTCGGCATCGAATTGCCGCACGAGCAGGGGTTGAACCAGTGGGTGAACCTCGGCATGAGCTTCCGGTACTTCTTTGTGCGGAAGACCATGTTCGTCAAGTATTCCTCGGGCGTGATCGTGTGCCCGGGCGGCTTCGGCACACTGGATGAGATGTTCGAGCTGCTGACCTTGGTCCAGACCCACAAGGTGGCGAATATTCCGGTGGTGCTCTACGGCAAGGAATACTGGCAGGGGCTCTTTGACTGGCTCAACGGTCCGGTGGCCGAGCACGGCATGATCTCGACGATCGACCCGAAACTGGTCACCGTAACCGACGACGCCGACGAAGCCGTGGACGTGGCCGTCAGCGCAATCGTGAGATAAGCGAGATAGAGTGGCTCCCCTCTCCGAGGGGAGCCAAGGACAGAGTTACTTTTTGTAGGCGATGAGCAGGCCGGTGCCGTCAGGGGTGAGCGTGGACTCGAAACCTTCGTCATCTTCGACGGTGGCGAGCAATTCACGCATGGCGATGGCCTTGTCGCTGCGGTCGGCCGGATTGATCACGCCGCCCTGACCGTCCTCCAACACCAGCACATCGGTGAACACGATCACGCCGTGCGCGCGCAGCAGACGGGAGGCCTGGGCGAACGTGGCGGCATAGTTCTCGGCGTCGCCCGCCACCACGATCAGATCGTAATCATTGGCGTTGAGGCGCGGCAGAAACACGCTGGCCGGAGCATTCACCGCACGCAATGTGGTGTCGGTCTCATCCTGCAGCTCGGCGAACGCCTTGCGAATCAGCGCGATGCCCTGAGCGGTGGAATCGACCGCAGTCAGCAGGCCCTTGCTATCCAGCGCATGGGCGAGCTGCAAGGTTTCCACCAGCGAGCCGGTGCCCACGGCGATGACCGAAGCGGCGCCGGTGATGCGCACCAGCATGCCCAGCAGACGGGCCTGCGCCGCCGAACCCTGCAACTGGCCGGACTCGTCGGCGGCCGTACGGGCGTCGGTCAACGCATCGGATTCACGTTCGCGCGCGTGTTCCTCGGTGAATTCCCATGCCTTGGCGAGGTTGGTGTACTGCGTTCTGTCCATAATTCGTTCCTTCATGTCTTCTCTCGTGCAGGCACCCGGCGGATGCATCGACGCATGTGCTTAGACGATCGCCGCAGCCAGCCGCGGCGCGGCTTAGCGCTCGCGGACCTTGGCCACGATCTGCCACATCTCCTCGCCCACATCGATGCCGCGCGGGCAGTGGCGGGAGCAGGCGCGCACGGACTGGCAGGCGGCCACGCCGTCGGCGGTGTCGATGGCGTCCATACGCTCCATGGCCTTGGTGTCGCGCGAATCGTTGACGAAACGGGAGGCCCAAATCAGCGCGGCCGGGCCGATGAAGGCGTCGCCGCCGGCGTACACCGGGCAGGCGCCTTCGCACACGCCGCAGGCGATGCAGTTGCTCAGCAGCTCGTATTTGGCGAGTTGTTCGGGGTTCTGCAGGTATTCGAACACGTCCACCTTGCCTTCGGCGGTGGTGACGAGCACGCCGTCCGCCCGAAGATATGGGGTGAGCTTCCTGATCTGGTTGAGCATAGGGTCGATGTCGGCGATGAGGTCGCGCTGCGGTGGGAAGCCGGGCAGGGATGCCAGTTCGATGACTCCCAGTGAACCATTTGCGGCCGAGTCCTGGTCGGCCGCCGCGTTCGCGACGTTTTCCGCGGAATCGTCGGATTCCTCAGCCTCGGTGCCGGTGTGTCGGAACCCTTCGTCATCGACTTCAGGCATGGCGCCGGGCTGCTTGGCCCAATCGCGGATGGTGGCCGTGCATAGCAGGGTGGGGGTGCCGTTGATTGCCACGGCGTCCGAACCGCACATGCCATGACCGCACGAATAACGGAAAGCCAGCGTCGGGTCGACGGTGCGTTTGATGGTCAGCAGACAATCCAACACAGTATCCGAAGGGCGCGCGGGAATCGTGTATTCCTGCACCCACTGCTTGCCGCGCGGACGACGGCGTGCCGGCGAATCCGAGCCGCCACCGAACGGGGAGTTTTTCTTGGCGAACGGGCTGCCGCCGCGTGCACGTTCGGCACGCTCGGGTCGCGGCGTGAAACGATGCACTTGCAGGGTAACCGTCGTGTTGCTCGCCTCAGCCATGTTCTGCCTCCATGAAACAGTGGGATGTCAAGTCCAGTATTAGCCAACCTATTGTGCCACAAGCCCTAGGCGGCTTGGGTATTACCACGAGCGGATCAGTACTCGCGCTTCTTGGGCGGATAGTCGGTGATGTGCACCGGCTTGAAACTTACCGGACCATCATCGGCGACCATCGAATGAGCAAGGAAATGCTCATCGTCGCGTTCGGGGAAATCAAGGCGTTGCATGGATCCGCGGGATTCCTGACGGGATTCGGAAGCGTGCAGCATGGCCTCGGCCAGTTCGATCAGATGACGGACTTCCCAGATGGCGGTGACCTCCTGATTGAAAGCGGCGGTCTTGTCATGGGCCCGCAAGGTATCGGCAACCGGTGTGATGTCGTTGTTGATCTGAGTCAACGCCGTATCGATGGTCTGAGCGGTGCAACGTACGGCCAGAGCCTGCTCCATCACTGATCCGAGTTGGGCCATGAGCTGATAAGGATTGGCAGTGGTCGTCCCATCGTCTGAATCACCCATTGGTCCGGCGAGCAGTTCGTCAAGCTCTGCCTTGCGAGAATCGGCAGCCTGATCGGCGGCATCGGTCAGCATGTCATCGGCCGAATCTTCGGCCATAGGGGAGTCAACCGGGTTCTCGGCGATGCGTGCGGCCATCGTCTGACCAGCGCGTGTGCCGAACAGGCAGGCGTCGAGCAGAGAATTGCCGCCCAGACGATTCGCACCATGTACGGAGACACAAGAGCATTCGCCAGCGGCGAACAGTCCATCGACTACCTGCACGGCACCGTCGGCCCAACGGTACACCTCGCCATTGGTGGTGATGGGGATGCCGCCCATCGTGTAATGCGCAGTGGGCTTGATGGGCACCAGGTCCTTGACCGGATCGAGGTTCGCGTACTGCTCGATGGTTTCGACTACCTGCGGCAGCACTTCCTTCATACGTTCGGGGTCGATGCCGGTCATATCCAGCCAGACGCAGTCCTTCGGACCATCCGGGTCCTTCGGATCGGCGACGCCGCGGCCGGCGTCAATCTCCGCCATGATGGAGCGGGAGACCACGTCTCGCGCGGCCAGATCCCTATGCTCCGGGGCGTAGCGTTCCATGAACGCCTCGCCGTCGGCGTTCCTCAGGATGCCGCCTTCGGCGCGGGCCGCCTCGGACAGCAGGATGCCGGTGTGCGCGAGCCCGGTGGGATGGAACTGCACGAATTCGATGTCCTCCAGCTGCAGACCGGCGGCCAAGGTCAAGGCCATGCCGTCGCCGGTCAGATCCCAGGAATTCGACGTGGTGTGGAACAGTCGGCCCGCGCCACCGGTGGCAAGCAGCACGTTGCGCGCGTGGATGGCCTGAATCTTGCCCGAATGCGTGTCAAAGGCCACGATGCCGGCCGCCTGCTTGCCGTCGTCGGCGAGCACCAGGTCGGTCACATACCATTCCTCGGCGAACTCGACGCCTGCCGCCACGCACTGCTGCCACAAGGCGTGCAGAATCTGGTGGCCGATGCGGTCGGCCGCATAGGCGGCGCGCTTGACCGGGGCACCGCCGAACTCGCGCGTGTGGCCGCCGAACCGGCGCTGGGCGATATGCCCGTCCTCGGTACGGGAGAAGGCCACTCCCTGACGCTCCAGGTTGATCACGGTCTGCGGCGCGTATTCGGCGAGCAGTTTGGCTGCGTCCTGGTCGACGAGCCAGTCGCCGCCCTTGATGGTGTCGTAGTAATGCCAGCGCCAGTCATCGGACTCCACATTGCCCAGGCTCGCGGCGATGCCGCCCTCGGCCGAACCGGTGTGCGAACGCAGCGGCTGCAGTTTGGAGACCACGAGGATCTTCGGGTCCACGCCTTGTTCCATGAGCTCGGTGATTTCGGGGGAGCGCAGCAGTCCCAACGCCGCCGACAGGCCGGCCGCTCCGGCGCCGACGATCACCGCATCATACATATCTTCCAAACGTTTCGGACTCATGGGTTCGATTCTCGCACACCCGCCGAACAGCCTTCGAGCTGTGTCATGGAAGCCGATTAGCCGACACGGCTGCTCAGCTTGAGTATGCCGGCATCCCGCTCGATCACTCCCCTCAGCTCCAAGGCGCCGAGTAGCTCAAGTATGGTGCCGATATTGGGAATCTCGTCGGGTACCGTCTCTCGCGCCACACGCAATAGTGCGTCCGGAGTGACGATGAGATGTCGTTTACGGCATTCACGAATCAATGCCACTAATGTACGCTCCATTTCCGGCAGCTTGGCGATAATGATACGTTGTTGGGCTTCCTTCTCGGGATCGGGCTTCGGCTTGACACGAAGATCCGGCATCTGATGCGACGAGGGCAGCTCTTCACCCTTGCTCTTGTTGGCACCGGTCTCGGCGATTGCGCTCGCCGGCCCATCCTTGGATTGAACGAGTGTAGGCTGAGTATGCTTGGTCTTAAGACGTTTCGAATGGCCTGGATCTTGTGACGACTCCTGTGACGCCGATGATTCCGATGATGCTGGCGATAACGGAGTCGTTGCCGGCACTTCCATGGCCTCCTCGTTTTCGGACGAGTCCTGACCTGTGGATTTCGATATGCCTGGGCATACTCCCATAACGGGTTTGTGCCGTTCATGGCATATATCCTCGGTGGATGTGGCGGCACACAGAATCATCGCTCGGTGGTCGCCGATCATCTTATTGCACCCGGCGTTGCAAGGCTGATTGATGTCACCGGGAACCGCATACACTTCGCGCAGCAATTCACATGCCCATCCCGCGGTGTTGAGCGCTCCGGAACGCAACCGGGCTTGCGTCACAATCAATGTGGAAGACATGGCCGCGATAATGCGGTTGCGGAGTAGAAAACGACGGGCTTCGGGAATCGTCCCTGGACACAGTTCACTGATCAGTGCACCACCCTGTGCCTCGATACGTTCGAACAGCGTGCGGTTACGCATCGGTCCGATATGGTTGAGCCCGCCGGCGAATACGGCAACGGTTCTGCCCACATTGGCGGGCATTCTGCCGTGCAGCGCATTCAACGCTCCCCAATGTGCCGCCGCATCCGTTCCCATCGCGCCTCCGGACACGACCAGATGCCCGGCAACGGCTGCCTGTTCGGCTACGGTGTGCGCCACATACCGGCCATATTCGGTCACGTCCCGTGAACCGACGATGCCGACCGGTTTGGCGCAACTGGTCAATGCGCGTGGATCGCCTTTGATCCACAGACACAGCGGTGGCGCCCAATCGGAGCGAATGGACAGGTCGGCCAACTGCGAGGGCCAACATGGATGGCCAGGGCCGATAATCCATTGCGTGCCATCCATAGTGAACCAGTCGGCCAGTTGGATGATGTCTTGCGAGGGCAGGTCCATCATGCGGTTATGCCAGCCGGCCAGTGCATTGCGGAAGGAGCGCATCGCGTTCGCCGACGCCTTGCGGCCCCATCGAGTGAGGCCGTCCACGAACATGCGGTCAATACGTGACAGCGCCGGGCCGCAGATTTCAGATGGCTGGCTTGGATGGGATTGCGCCAACGCGTGCCAGAGGGATTCGGCGCTTTCCGCGCCTTTGAGCGTGGCGTACATCATCACATCCGCCCCATCAAGACAGAACGTGAGCGCGGCACGGTATAACGTATCCGTGGGAGGCATGGGAATGGTGCGCGAAACAGCGAGGCCCGTATCGGTGTGATCCACACTGCCCGCGGTGCCGCCAGATTGTCGGATATCAGTAGCGTTACTCATGTCATCCTCGTTCTCATTTCGATGCCCTGATGGACATCCTGCTCGGTGGGGGATACGCGGCCGGCCAGATCGGCGAGCGTCCAAGACAGACGCATGGCGCGATCGGCCCCGCGCAATGTGAGTTGATGATTGGACAGGGCCCGATTGACCAATTCCATCGCTTTCAGCGACGTATTGGCGTGCAGCCATTTTCCCGAAGCTTGCGCGTTGCACACCCATCCGTACTGTCTGAACCGGTCCTTGGCCACTTGACGGGCGCGAATCACACGAGCTTGTATTCCGGCACTGGACTCGCCGATTGGCTCGCTTTGCACGGCAATGCGCGAGACCGGTGGCACCGCCATCTGAATATCCACACGATCCAATATCGGTCCGGACAATCGCGAGAAATAACGTATACGGTCTTTTTCCCGGCAAGCGCAACGTTCGCCGGTGCCGTAATAGTATCCGCACGGGCAGGGGTTGGCCGCCATGATGAGTTGGAATGAGGCCGGGTAATAGGTGCTGCCTTTTGAACGGGAAAGCGCCACATACCCGGATTCCAATGGTTCGCGCAACGTCTGCAGGGCGCGTGCGCTGAATTCCGGTGCCTCGTCCAGGAACAGAATGCCTCGATGCGCGCGCGTGATCGCGCCGGGAACGGCGATGCCGCTGCCACCACCCACCAAGGCCGCCGTGCTGGCGGTGTGGTGCGGTGCCTCGAACGGCGGCATGTCGGTGATGCCGTACTGAGGCAGTATGCCGCACAGCGACCGAATCGATGCCACCTCCAGTTGTTCCGCCTCGTTCAACGGGCACATGATGCCGGGCATACGTGAGGCCAGCATGGTTTTGCCGCTGCCTGGCGGGCCGGTCATGATGAGATTATGTCCGCCTGCCGCCGCCACTTGCAGCGCCCATTTGGCATGTTCCTGACCCAGAACCTCGTTCATATCGCCACAATCGTTGGGATGGCTTGTGGGCGATTGGTCCATGGTGGTCTCGTCGGCAACCGGTGTATCAGTAATCATATAGGTGGCATCGCCGCCCATCAGTTCGATGAGCTCACCCACATGCCTCACGCCCACTACATCCAGTCCATCCACCATCGAAGCCTCGTCAAGATTGCGATGGGGAACAATCATTTTGCGCACGCCACGTTCCTCGGCATGCAGCATGATCGGGAGCAGCCCATGAATCGGCAGCACCGAGCCGTCAAGATTCACTTCGCCGAGCACAATGGTATCTTCCAAGCAATCATGCCCTATGGCATCCGCCGCGCATAGGACGCTGGCCGCGATGGCCAGATCATGCGACGAACCACGTTTGGGCATGGCCGCAGGGCTCATGTTCACGGTCACGCGGGTTTGCGGCCAACCGAATCCAGTGACTTGACACGCCGATTTCACGCGCTCGCGGGCTTCGGACAACGATGCATCCGGCAATCCGATGATGCTGAAGTATGGCAAGCCAGGGCTGATGAAAGCCTGCACTTGGACGATGAAGGCCTTAAGGCCGATCAGTCCGACTGAGAGAGTGCTACCGATAGCCATGTCTACTCCTTTCGCAATGTGTTTCGCAACGTGGCTGTTTTTTTGGGGGACGAATTCAGAAGGCGTTTTCGATGTGATGCACGAGCGGTCTGCCCACCCGAAGCACGATGGTGACGACATCGAAACGGACTGCCGTATGCGGCACACGATTACGCCGGTCAAGCAGCCAATCGCAGGCGGCTTTCCTGAGATTGTGCTGTTTCGCCGGCGTGATGGCCTCTTGCGGATATCCGTAATGCATGGACCGGCGTGATTTCACTTCGACGAACACCACCGTGTACTCGGGATTGAGCATCACGATGTCCAATTCGCCGTAACGGGTATGCCAATTGCGGCTCAAGGTCGTCCAACCGTGTTCCTCCAGCCACGCGGCGGCATACTGCTCGCCGAGCGCACCGAACTGTTTGGGCGTCAGATTGCGGTCGCCCATCGTGGCCGCAATCCGTTCCGAAGGCAGCGTTGCCTGCGGATCAGGTGAAGCCAGCATGGGCTGGTGAAAGGCAAGACCGGCGTCGATGCCGGACTTCGTCGTCGGCTGGGTAGGTGGTAAAGCGTTCATGATTCCACTGTGCGGGTTGCTTATGTAAGAGCACAAGCGCAACCGGCAAATGTGGATACTATGACGTGGTTTGGCGTGTTGTGGATAACGTGTGGATGAAAACCTGGTTATCCACCATTAGTTCAGAAGGTTTACCAAGGCTCCCCAGCCGACTTACCTGTGATGACAAACAACCCGCCGAGTTGTTCGCTGAATACGTCAGACCCAGTGAGCGGAGAGGGGAGCCAAGGTGCGGTCACTTCACCAAATCGGTGAGTTCGCCAAGGTTCAGTTCGAAGCTGACGCCACGATCCTCGAAATGCGGCTGGTCACGGGTGCTGACCATGGCGTGTCGCACGAACTCGCCGGCGATTTCGGCCGACTTGGCCAAGCCGCGGCCGGCCATCACCGCGCCACACAGGGCAGATGCGAAGGCGTCACCCGTGCCATGAATCATGTATGGCAGCTTTTCATGAGCCAGCTCGATCTTGCCGGCAACACCGGTGGAAGCGCTGGCCACATAGTTGACGATTTTGCCATCGCCATGGTCGATGCCCTTCAACACCACGTTCTTGGCACCCAACTTCAGCAGAGCACCAAGCAGCTCGTCAACCGTGGCCTCATCAATATTCTGGCCAGGATAGTCACGCTTGGTGAGAATACTCGCTTCGGTGAGGTTCGGCATCAACACGTCGGCACCATCGGCCAGAGCGCCCATTGCCTCGCACAGCTCCGGTGTATATGTGGGGTACATTTCGCCGGCGTCTCCCATCACCGGGTCAACCAGACGCAGCGCGTTCGGATATTCACGGTAGAGACGCTGAATGATCGCCACCTGATCGGGGGAGCCGAGGAAGCCTGAATACACGCCATCCAGTTCCACGTCTTCCTTCTGCCAGGCATCCAAGTAACCGGAGAGAATATCCGTGGTGTCATGGAACGTGAACACTGCATAGCGCGTGTGCGCCGAGAACAGGGCGGTCGGCACCGGGCACACATCGCAGCCTGCGGCCGAGAGAATCGGAATCGCGGCGGTCAGCGAGCACTTGCCGTAGCCGCACATGTCGTGCACGGCGGCCACGCGCGGAATATAGCTCGGATCACGGTCATACAGTGTTACATCGGTCATGTCTGTTCGAACCCCTTCACCATGTTGGCGGAATAATTCATTGGCGATGTTTGACTGTAGTCGTTCGTCATGTAAACCATGTAACCGTGCGACAGAAAAATGAAACAGACGTCATCGCCGAGCGGGCAAACCGTCTTGGTGACGGGTGGAACAAGCAATCATCACGGACACTTGAGCCATGCGCGAAAGGCATGGTAGCGATATCACCGTGACCGCAGTCGAACGTGAAAGCGCATGCGCGCGGCCCGGCGTGTCGCGATAATTTCAACGACTTTTCCGTGACTCTTGACAGTCTCTCACGTCAATGATTCCAAGGCTTTATAAGCCCCTATAGGCAAGCCCGATAACGTTCGGCTTGCGTCGCGCGGCCCAAGCGTCGTAACTTCATAACCAACACCTCGCCAACCACCCGAACACGGCAGGCGGGCGGCAAGGAAAAATCCTCGCGACCTAGCATAACCAAGGAGAAATACCCATGGCCGAGAACAGCAAAAAGTACCGTTTTGAAACCCTGCAGCTGCACGTGGGCCAGGAGCAGGCCGATCCGACCACCGATTCCCGAGCGGTCCCGATCTACGCCACCACCAGCTACGTCTTCCATGATTTCGATCACGCCGAGGCACGATTCGGCCTTGCCGACCCGGGCAACATCTACGGCCGTCTGACCAACACCACCCAGGGTGTCTTTGAGGACCGCATCGCCGCCCTTGAAGGCGGTACCGCAGGCCTGGCCGTCGCCTCCGGCGCCGCCGCCGTGGAATACGCGGTGCGCAACATCACCCAGTCCGGTGATCACATCGTCGCCACCAAGAACATCTACGGCGGCACCTTCAACCTGCTGCGCCACACCCTGCCGCGCGACGGCATCACCACCACCTTCGTTTCCGCCGAGAACCCGCAGGAGTTCGAGGATGCCATTCAGGAGAACACCAAGCTCGTCTACTTCGAGACCTTCGGCAACCCGAACGCTGATCTGCCGGACTTCGAGGCAATCTCCGAAATCGCCCACAAGCACAACCTGCCGGTGATCGTGGACAACACCTTCGCCACCCCGTACCTGTTCCGCCCGCTGGAGCACGGCGCCGACGTGGTGGTTGAATCCGCCACCAAGTTCATCGGCGGCCACGGCACCACTTTGGGTGGTGTGATTGTTGAAGGCGGCAACTTCGACTGGAATGCGGTTCCGGGCAAGTTCCCGACCCTGACCGAGCCGGACCCCTCCTACCACGGCCTGAACTTCTATGAGGCTCTCGGCGGCACCGCCTTCGTGACCCGTATCCGCGCCATCCTGCTGCGCGATACCGGTGCCACCCTGTCCCCGTTCGCCGCCTTCCTGCTGCTGCAGGGCACCGAAACCCTGTCCCTGCGTGTTGAGCGCCACGTCCAGAACGCGCTGAAGGTCGTCGAGTACCTGCAGACCGTGCCGGAAGTCGAGTCCGTTTCCCACCCGTCCATCCCGGGCCGTCCGGATCACGACCTGTACGAGAAGTACTTCCCGAACGGAGCAGGCTCCATCTTCACCTTCGATATCAAGGGCGGAAAGGATGCGGCTCGCGTCTTCATCGACAATCTGCACCTGTTCTCGCTGCTTGCCAATGTGGCCGACGCAAAGTCCCTCGTCATCCACCCGGCTTCCACCACGCACTCCCAGGAGACCTTGGAAGAGCTCGAGGACCAGGGCATTCACCAGGGCACCATCCGCCTGTCCATCGGCACCGAGAACATCGAGGATATCCTCGATGACCTGAAGGGCGGCTTCGAAGCCCTTCGCGCTTCCGGCTTGGCCAAGTGAGGTCGACAGAAAGGTTGACAGCCCGATGAGAAGGGGCGCGATGCTAATGGGGTGCATCGCGAATCATCGAGCCGCATGGGGTGCCTTCCGCCTGATCGCTTGACCCAAGGAGTAGGAAGCTCGCACTGACGTCATGCAGTGCGGGCTTTCTTGCGTCTGTATGCCTCACACAAAAATGACCGTCGCCAAAAAATGTGTGAGGCAAACGCACATCATCACCCAATCACACATGTTGACAATCCGCGATATTTCGCCGATTGTCGGATGTCGTTGTTCGTTTTATATTCGGTTGGCCTCACACTGTTTGCGCAGAGGCATGAATAGTGTGAGACCTGAGACGACATAATCCTCAAGGATGAGGGCCGGCGCGTGGCCGACCGCCCAATTCAGTCTGGCGCACGATGGGGCGCGCCGTTATTTCTTCATAAGTTGGAATCGTCATCCGGGCATAAGGCCCGGCCAAATATGGAGAGACATTATGAACGTGCAGAACCCGGCCGCATCGCGCGGCATCGCTATTCAGGCCGTCGACTTGGTCAAGAACTACGGCACCGGCAGCAATATGGTCCATGCCCTGCGCGGCGTGAACGTGAGTTTCGAACGCGGCAAATTCACCGCCATCATGGGCCCGTCCGGCTCCGGCAAATCCACGCTTATGCACACGCTCGCCGGCCTCGACTCCGCCACATCCGGGCATATCCTTTTCGGCGGGGCAGACCTGACCCGCATGGACGACAAGCAGCTCACCTTGCTGCGTCGCCACAAGATCGGCTTCATCTTCCAAAGCTTCAACCTGCTGCCCATGTTCACCGCCGAACAGAACATCCTCATGCCACTGACTCTCGCCGGAGACAAGCCCGACCACGCCTGGTTCGACCTGCTCGTCGATACCCTGGGACTGAAGCAGCGCCTGAACCACCGACCGAATGAACTGTCCGGTGGCCAGCAGCAGCGCGTGGCCATCGCCCGCGCGCTGATTACCAAGCCGAAGCTGGTGTTCGCTGACGAGCCGACCGGCAACCTCGACTCCGTTTCCAGCGCCGAAGTGCTCAGCTTCCTGAAGCGTTCGGTCAACGAGCTTGGCCAAACCATCGTCATGGTCACGCACGATGCGGTGGCCGCCTCCTACGCCGACCGTGCCATCATATTCGCCGACGGACAGATCGTGGCCGACGAGGCGAACCCCACCGCCGAAACGATGAACGAGCTGCTTATGGCCGAACGCGAACGCGCCACGCGCACTGCCGTCACCAGCACACGCGCCGACACGCTCGCCCGTCTTGCCGGCGTAGAGGATGTACCCAACCTGCCCATCACCGACGCTCCATTGCCCCCAGCCGGGAGAACCGGCACCATACGCCATGCCCGCGCCGCCGCACAGCACACTCGCTGAGCCGGAAAGCGAGAGACAGGATACCCCCATGTTTTCCATCACTCTGAAACTTATGAAGAAAAGCGCCAGGATGCTGATTCCGGCAGGCATCGCCATCCTGATCGGCACTGCGTTCATCGCCGCTACCTTCCTGTTCGGCAACGCGATGAACGATGCGCTTGCCGCCCAGAACACCGCCCAGCTCGGCGGCGCGAACTACGTGATCAGCCCGGATAGCGGCAAGGACCTGACCGATAAGGACCAGGACTACATCTACACGCGCACGGTTAACGACTTCCAGCTTGACCGCATCCGCGCCACCAAAGGCGTCAAGGACGCACGTGCCGGCTACGCGGGTCCTGTGACCGTAACCCGTGGCAACAAGCATGCCAACAGCTACGTCATCACCACCGCCACAAAACGCACGCTGCTGCCGGTCACCATCACGCAAGGAGACCAGCCGGCGGACAGCAACGAGATCGCCCTGACCAAGTCCGTGGCCGACCAGCTCGGCGTCAAGGTAGG
>OCPI01000521.1_pt1 | contig 13185 bp, 9 predicted proteins | sample 1476291 | NCBI WGS metagenome assembly OCPI01 (sample SAMEA2580054, study PRJEB22360) | human gut metagenome | reverse complement strand
ACACCTTTCGGGCAGGCGAAAAGCTGGGGCGACGAGCCCCGCCGATTCCTAGAAACATTATTGACGTCATCACTGACACCACAAAGAACGAGGTACTAACGTGGCTAAGAGCACCAAGTCTCAGAGCGTAGCTCGCGTTCCCGAAGAGGGTCGCGCCAAGGCACTTGAAGCCGTCATGGCACAGATTGATAAGAACTACGGTAAGGGCGCCGTGATGCGCCTGGGTGATAAGGAAACCACCACCACCGAGGTTATCTCTACCGGTGCCATTGCCCTGGATGCCGCTCTCGGCATCGGCGGTCTGCCCCGCGGTCGCGTGATTGAGATTTACGGTCCCGAGTCTTCGGGTAAGACCACCGTGGCCCTGCACGCCGTCGCTAATGTGCAGAAGGCCGGCGGCGTGGCCGCGTTCATCGACGCCGAGCACGCCCTCGACCCGATTTACGCCGCTAAGCTGGGCGTGGACATCGACCAGCTGCTGGTCTCCCAGCCCGACACCGGCGAGCAGGCCCTGGAAATTATGGATATGCTGGTCGGCTCCGGCGCCGTGGATATCGTGGTGGTCGACTCCGTGGCCGCGCTGGTGCCCCGCGCCGAAATCGAGGGCGACATGGGCGACTCCCACGTTGGTCTGCAGGCCCGCCTGATGAGCCAGGCTCTGCGTAAGATTACCGGTCGCCTCTCCGCAACCGGCACCACCGCGATCTTCATCAACCAGCTGCGCGAGAAGATTGGCGTGTTCTTCGGCTCGCCCGAGACCACCACCGGTGGTAAGGCCCTGAAGTTCTACGCTTCGGTGCGTATCGACATTCGCCGTATCGAGACCCTGAAGGACGGCGCGAACCCGATTGGTAACCGCACCCGCGCCAAGGTTGTGAAGAACAAGATGGCTCCGCCCTTCAAGCAGGCCGAGTTCGACATTCTCTACGGTGAGGGCATCTCCGTCGAGGGCGGTATCCTCGACCTGGCCGTGGAGAACGACATCGTCAAGAAGTCTGGCGCATGGTTCACCTACGACGGTGAGCAGCTGGGCCAGGGCCGCGAGAACGTTCGTAAGCTGCTCAAGGATAACCCCGAGCTGACCGAGGAACTGCAGTACAAGGTTCTGGTGAAGCTGGGCATCATCGAGGAGGAGCCCACCGAGGAGGCCGCAGAGGTCCAGGGTACCGAGAATGATCCGCTGGACGAGTTGGCTGAGGAGTTCTAAATCCTGGCCCGTCCCCGATAGGATGTGCGGCCCGCTCGACAACGCGTGGTAATCGCCGTGCGCTGTGCTTTTCGCACGGTGCGCGGCGATTGCCGTTTAAGCCGGAACCGAGTGCGGTGCGGCTCGATACAATGGGGGAGCGCCTCCCACTGGAGGCACACGGGCTCCGGCGGAGCCAACGAAGGAGAGGAGGAACTGAGCATGACTGAACAGAGTACTCACGAAGAGCGCGAGCAAAATAGCGCGCGTGACGGCGACGCCGGTTTCGCGGCGCTGGAGGCGACCGAACCGCACTTCGGTTCCTCAGCTCTGCAGGGTTCAGCCTTCGAGAGCTCTGACTTCTCTGCGCCTGTTTCCTTTGAGCCTGCTGCCCCTCCGGTTGAGGTAGGCGGCTTCGAGGCGCTCAACTTCGAAGCGCCCGCACCCCTGGCGGAGCCTACCCTTACCTGGGAGGCGCCTCCTGCTGTTCTGGACCCCGCGCCCGCTGCGCTGCCGCACGAAAAACCTGTATCGAAAAAACCTGTACCAGAATCATCTGTGTCTAAGGGACACGCACCTACGAAATGGGTGCGGAACAGTGCTACGGATCCGGTAGCCGCTGAGGAGTTCCCGGACTGGCATCCGGCGCCCCACGGCTTTGTTGAAGAAAGCATCGCCCGCGATAACGGTGGCGACTACCCGGGCTACTTTCCGGCGCCCACGGCGCCTCTCGAACCCGTACCGGGCGGGGAAGCGGAGCAAGGGGCCGAAGAATCCTCCGAGGGCTCGCCGCGCCGCAGCCTGCGAGTGGACCCGAACTTGCCAGCCGTCTCCATCGATGAAGCTCCCGTGCGGGCCTTCATGCCGGGAGGCGCAGAACCGCGCCCCATGGCAGCCGGTCGCATGAGCCGGGCCGGTGCCGCATCCATCGGGTCGGGACTCACCGCCGAAGAAAAAGAAGAAATTGAGAGGCAAGCAGCTCAGCGAGATAAGCAGAAGAAACGCAAGTCTTCGCGTGCCTCCAAGAACACCGACTACAAGCGCGGATTCCGTCGCATGAGCCCGGCGCAGCGGGAAAAGATGCAGAAGCGCTCGCCCTACGCACCCGCCTTCGGGGCTCGGAGCGACGACGAGGAAACCCGAAAGAGCCCCTCGGGCCGCGGCTCGGGGAGCAACCTATTCAGGGAGGGAAGCAACTTGAACGAGAAGCTCACCGCGGCCGAGGAAGCCATTATTCGAGGCATCGCCGAGGAAGAGGCGCAGGGCATCGGTAGCGGCAAGCGCCCGGCCGCCCCTCGAGGCTCTCAAGCCTCTGAGGCTCACGCGCCGAGAAACGGCGGGAACGGCTCCGCGGGGATGGGTGGGCAGCAACCCTCCTGGAAACATAAGGTGCGTGCCGCCCGCGCCGCGGAAGAAACAGACCCCTACACGCGCGCCAAGACCATTGTGTACAACCAGCTGGCGTACTCGGCAAAAACCCGAGGTCAGCTGCGTAAGAAGCTGCAGGCAGAAGGCTTCGAGGCGGAGCTCATCGAGCCGCTGCTCGATAAGTTCGAGGCTGCAAAACTCATTGACGATGCCGAATACGCCCAAACGTTCGTGGCGCAGAAGAGCCGCACCAAGAAGCTCTCCCGCGCCGCGCTACGCCGTGAGCTCGCTGAACGCGGGGTGCGCGGTGAAGAAGCGGAGAACGCCCTGGCTCAGCGCACCGACGAGCAGGAACGTGAGGACGCCGCCGAGCTGGTGCGTAAGAAGCTACGCCCCGGCATGGATCTGAGCGACCGAGCTGAAAAGGATAGGGTCACCCGCCGACTGCTGGGGATGCTGGCTCGCCGCGGGTACTCCTCCTCAGTGTCGATGTCGGTAATCCGCGAGGAGCTGGCCGCCTACGGCGCGGAGGATGACCTCTGGTAGAGGCCTTCGATAAGAGATTGGCAGGAGGACTGTGCGGGTACGCTCCGCGCTATGAGGAACAAAAGGGTGAGCCCGCTACAGACATACTCTGAGGCGGGCTCACCCTTGTTCTTTCTCAAGCCATAAAGCGCCCTGTCAAAGGCCTATAGTCGCTCCCTACTCGGGTGCGTCCAGACGCTCTGCACATTCGGCGAGCGTTGCATCCTGAGAACCCGAAATCTGCAGGAGCAGGCGCATCAGCTGCGCGCCCTCGCGGCGAATCATCGGGAGCAGAGTCGCGCGCGGGGAAGCGGAGTAGAGCTCCACGAGCACGCACACCGTGATTGCGGTGCACACCGCGAGATCCTCGGCGAGGTGCGCCTCGAGCGGGGCGTCGTCGAAGAGCGCGGAGTACAGCGCCGGCAGGGCCCGCTGGCGGTCCACCCGATAGCGCGGGTACTCCGGCGAGGAGGGGAATCCCAGCATTGCCTCAACGAAGGGGAAGCCGCGGTGGTGCAGGCAGGTGCCTTCAGCATCAACGATGCGCACCGGTGCGTCCTCGGCCGGGCCGATGAGCACGTTCTGCGGCGAAAAATCGCCCGAGGACAGCATGTAGACGCGCCCACGGTTGAGCTTGAACTGCTCAGGAACGGGCGGACGCTTGGTGAAGAAGGGCTGCAGAACGCGGCGGAAGCGGAAGGAGAGCTCCTCCACCGCGGCGGGAAGAACGGGCGCGTCCTCATGCGCGGCTGGGCTGGAAGCTGGGCTGTCAGCATCGTGCTCGGGGGTGCGCGCCTCATCAGCCACACCGTACAGCTTCTTCAAACCGCGCTCGGCCAACCCCGGCGAGGCAATAGCGCCCGGGAACTGTGCCTTGCGGTCGGCACGCGCCAGGTTCAGGCGGTAATCCTCCACCGCCTCACCCATAATGCCGCTGGCGGCAAGGGAACGGTACGCCTCAATGTAGTAGTTCAGCGCCTCCAATGCCTGCTGTTCGGTGCCCTCCAGCAGGGCGTGGGCGACCGAGTACTGATCGCCCTCGGCGGTCCCGGCGCTGACATCCTCGAGCGCGATAACCCGCAGTTCGGCATCGGCACCGTAGAACCGCGGGAAGAGCCCGGGCACCTGCTCGTTGAGGGCCGACAGGCCGTAGCGTTCGCGCAGGTAGCCGAAGCCGCCGGCGTTCTGCGTGGAATCTTTGCGGCGGTAGCGCTTAAGAATCAGGGAGGAGGGCAGAGCCTCGGCGGCTTCCGCGGGGCCGGAATCCTCAAAGTTCACGCGCACCACGACCGAGCGCATGCCGGTTCCCAGGATCCGTACGTTCGCAAGGTCGCGGCCGCCGGATTGCTCCAGGCCCCTCGCCCAGGCCAGCATGCGCGAGAGATTGCGGCGCATCGCGGCGGAGTCTGCGCTCGCTTGGGGCGGCACGGGGGTGTAGAGGGTGATGGCCTCCTGGATGAGGGCCTCGTCGAGGGCGTTGCCGGTAGGGCCGGCCTCGCCGCTAGGGGAGCGCTCGGCCTCGGGGGCGGCCCCCTCCGGGTTCAGCGCCTTGGGAGCCTCCGCTTGCTGCGCGGGGACATCGGAAGAGCCGGAAGAATCGTTCGGTGAAAAACGCGAAATGTCACTACTAAGGGAAACCTGCATAGAGCCATTATCTCCCATCGGATACCCTATAGGGCATGACTTCGACCCTCAGCGATTCCACCCAGACCACCGAAACCAGCCCCCGCACCTACGAAGTGCGCACTTTCGGCTGTCAGATGAACGTGCACGACTCCGAGCGAATGTCGGGTCTGCTTGAAGCCAACGGCTACGTTCGTGCTGAGGAGGGCGTCGAACCCGACCTGGTTGTTTTCAATACCTGCGCGGTGCGTGAAAATGCCGCCAACCGCCTCTACGGTAACCTCGGCCAGCTGGCCCCCGTCAAGCGCCGCCACAAGGGTATGCAGATTGCCGTGGGCGGCTGTCTGGCGCAGAAGGACCAGGACGCCATTATCAAGAAGGCACCCTGGGTGGACGTCGTGTTCGGTACCCACAACATCGGCTCCCTACCGACTCTGCTGGAGCGTGCCCGCCACAACCACGAGGCGCAGGCGGAGCTGCTCGAATCTCTCGAGGTGTTCCCCTCGACTCTGCCGACCAAACGTGATCACGTGTACTCCGGCTGGGTGTCTATCTCCGTGGGTTGCAACAACACCTGCACCTTCTGCATCGTGCCGTCCCTGCGCGGTAAGGAGAAGGACCGCCGCCCCGGCGACGTGCTCGCCGAAGTCCAGGCGCTGGTCGACGACGGCGCTATCGAGGTGACCCTGCTGGGCCAGAACGTGAACTCCTACGGCGTGGAGTTCGGCGACCGCCAGGCGTTCTCCAAGCTGCTGCGTGCCTGCGGTGAGATTGAGGGCTTGGAGCGCGTGCGCTTTACCTCCCCGCACCCGGCTATGTTTACCGACGACGTGATCGACGCGATGGCCGAGACCCCGAACGTTATGCCCGTTCTGCACATGCCGCTGCAGTCCGGCTCCGACAAGGTGCTTAAGGACATGCGCCGCTCCTACCGCTCCAAGAAGTTCCTGAACATTTTGGACAAGGTGCGCGAGCGCATCCCGAACGCCGTGATCACCACCGACATTATTGTGGGCTTCCCCGGCGAGACCGAAGAGGACTTCCAGGAGACCCTGAAGGTTGTGGAGCAGGCTCGTTTCTCCTCCGCGTTCACCTTCCAGTACTCGATCCGCCCCGGCACCCCGGCGGCGACCATGGAGAACCAGATTCCCAAGGAGGTCGTGCAGGAACGCTACGAGCGTCTGATCGCCCTGCAGGACCGCATCGCCGGCGAGGAGAACCGCAAGCAGCTTGGCAAGACCGTCGAGCTGATGGTCGTGGCGGAGGCCGGCCGTAAGGCTGAGCAGACCCACCGCCTCTCGGGCCGTGGCCCGGACCAGCGCCTTGTGCACTTCTCGGTGCCCGAAGGTTGCGAGACTCCCCGCCCCGGCGACATGGTGACCGTACCGATTACCGAGGCTGGTTCCTTCCACCTGATTTCTGACCCGACCGCTGAGCAGTACCAGCTGCGCCGCACCCGCGCCGGTGACGCGTGGGACCGCTCCCAGGCTGACTCTTGCGGTACCGGCACCACCCAGGTGCCCGGTGCGCCGGTGGGTCTGGGTATGCCGACCATCGGTCTGCGCCCCTAAAACCTATAACGAATCATGCGCCCTGTTCTTCGGGCCCTTATCCTCACCGCGAGTGGGGGTGAGGGAACCGGTAGAATGGGGCGCATGACTATCTCCGAAACTCTGCCCGTTATCGCTATTGTGGGCCCGACCGGCACCGGTAAGAGCGCGCTCGCCATCGAGCTGGCTCTGCGCCTGAACGGCGAGTGCATTAACGCCGACTCCATGCAGTTCTACCGGGGCATGGACATCGGTACCGCGAAGGTCACTGCGGAGGAGATGCGCGGCGTCCCGCACCATCTGCTGGACATTATGGATGTGCGGGATGAGGCGTCCGTGGCGGAGTTCCAGGAGCGTAGCCGTGAGTTGATTGAGCAGATTCGCGGCCGTGGCCGCTACCCGATTCTGGTGGGTGGTTCCGGCCTGTATGTGCGCGCCGCCCTCGATAGGTTGGAGTTTCCCGGAACGGATGCACGGGTGCGTGAGCGTCTGGAGGAGCAGGCACGTACCGAGGGTATTGGTGTTCTGCACGCCCGCCTGGCGGAGGTCGACCCGGAGTCGGCCGCGCGCGTGAAGGATGAGCGTCGCATTATTCGTGCCCTGGAGGTGTTCGAGGTGACGGGCCGCCCGTTCTCGGCGTTCATGCCGGTGCGCGAGTACGTGACTGAGAGTATTCAGATTGGTCTGGATATGGATCGTGCCCTGTTGCACGAGCGTCTGCACCGCCGCGTGGAGCTGATGCACGAGCAGGGTCTGCTCGATGAGATTCGCACACTGAACGAGCAGGGGTTGCAGGAGGGCAAGACCGCCTCCCGCGCGATTGGTTACGCGCAGTTCGCTCGCGCCCTTGAGGACGCGGACTACAGTGTGGAGCAGGCGATTGAGGATACAACGATTGCTACCCGCCAGTTTGCGCGCCGCCAGCTGACTTGGTTCCGTGCGGACCCGCGTGTGCACTGGCTGGATGCGCTCTCACCCACCCTTGCAGATGAGGCGGAAGCCATCATCCGAGGAAGTACCCGATAAGCCACAATAACGAGCCGTAGCCAAACAGATACCCCTTCGAACCGGTCGGCGCGGTAAAATCATTGACGGACTGGTCACCAACTTTAAGGACAGCATATGAGCGAGAACCCTTCCATCTGGGGCGAGCTGGCAGGCCTAACCCTCACCAAAGGTCACGGCACCGGTAACGATTTCGTCTTCGTGACGGACGAAAACGCAGAGATTGCCCTCACCCCCGAGCTGGTAGCCCGCGTCTGCGACCGCCACTTCGGCATCGGCGCGGACGGCTTCATTCGTGCTGCCCACAGCACCGCCTCCCGCGCGGGTCAGAAGCTCCTCGAGGAATACCCTGACGCTGTGTGGTTCATGGACTACCGCAACGGTGACGGCTCTATCGCAGAGATGTGCGGCAACGGCGTGCGAGCCTTCGTAGAGTACCTGCGCACCGAGGGCCTGATTGAGCTTGAGATTGGCCAGACCGTGCAGATTGGTACCCGTGCCGGCGTGAAGACCGTCGCCCGTACCGAGGAAGGCTACGCGATTGATATGGGCCCGTGGAGCTTTATTCACGGTGACGCCGCCCGTGAGGGAGGCGAGGACTGCCTGGTGTCTGCACGTGGCCTGAAGACTCCGCGTGCTGGCCTGTCCATCTCGATGGGCAACCCGCACACCGTGGTCATGCTCGGCTCCGAGGGCAAGCTGGACGGCCTGGACCTGCACAGCCAGCCGCAGGTCAACCCCGTGCCTGCAGATGGCACGAACGTCGAATTTGTGGTTCCGGTCGATTTGGAAAACGACGGTAGCACCCACGTGGGCGCTATCCGTATGCGTGTGCACGAACGCGGCGTGGGCGAGACTCTGTCGTGCGGTACTGGCGCCTGCGCGGCGGCTGCGGCGACCCGTTTCTGGGGCGGCGAGGAAGCACCGGACGAATGGCTCGTACACGTGCCCGGCGGTACCCTCGCGGTGACTTTCGTGCTGGGCCCGGACGACCTGGAGCATGTTGTCTTGGCTGGTCCGGCGCAGATGGTTGCGACCGTCGTGTTGCGATAACGAACAGTCCTAGGTAGAGACTTGATATAGACAAACGGCGGGTGTTTTCTGAACTTGTTGTCAGAAGACACCCGCCGCTTTTATGTTTTTTAGCAATCTGCGCTACAGGTTTTAGTCCTCGTAGCGGTGCACCTGCAGAATACGGAAGCCCTTCGCCGTTGCGTAGCGTGACACCTCAAACTCGCCTGGGTACAGCTCGTCCAGCTTCGCATCCAGCCACTTCTGCAGTGAGTCGGAGCCGAGGTTCTTCTGCACCACCAGGTATGCCTCCCCCTCGGGGGCCAGGCGTGGCAACCAGGTCAGCAGAATCTCGTGTAGAACCTCCTTGCCTACGCGAATTGGCGGATTCGACCAGATGGTGTCGAAGCGCAGCTCGGGGTCCACTGAGTCGGGGGTTCCCACGGTGACGTTCGGTAGTCTGAGCGCAGCGGCGTTGTGCTCAGTCAGGCTGATGGAGCGGGAGTTGACGTCCACGGCGTGCACCTGAGCCTGCGGGGCGAGCATCGCCAGGGTCAGGGTGATGGGGCCCCAACCGCAGCCGATATCAAGGAGGCGCTCGCCGCGGGGTTCGGGCGCCTCCTGAAGCAGGATGGCCGTGCCCTTATCGATGCCGGAGGGGCTGAAGATGCCGTTGGCGGTGGTGACGGTGACCTTGCGGCCTACCAGCTCCACCTGCACGGGGCGGGGCTTGAACTCCGTCTCGGGGATCTCAGAAAAGTAATGCTGCTCGCTCATGCTATCCAGTGTACCGGGCGGCCCGCGCCTTCCGGCTTCCGGGGCCGAACGGCGCCCCGATCCTGCCTGACGCTCATGGCCCGCACACCGCCGTGCCCGCCTGCACGCCCTGAGCGCACAGGTGACCAAACCCCCTACCCGAGCGGGGCAACGGCGGTAGAATGGAAGGCGTATGACTTCTAAGAATAATTCCGTATCCGAGGCCGAGAAGCTGCCGAGCGACGAGCAGCTGCGCCGCACCGTGGACCGCGTTCTGGGCCGCTCCCAGTCCGCCCCCTCACTGACCACCTACGATGCCGCGGGCACCGCGCATCACGAGAGCGCGCCGACGCGCGGTAGCCACCGCGTGCTCGACACCCGCGCGCGTGAAATCTCCGATGTTCAGCGCGAGCACTCCGAGTTCGATGGAGACCAGGAAGACCTCGCCGAGCGCCGCGCCCTGCGCCGAGTAGCTAACCTCTCCACCGAGCTGGAGGACGTGACCGAGGTCGAGTACCGCCAGCTGCGCCTGGAGCGCGTGGTGCTGGCCGGCCTGTGGACCGAAGGCACCGTTGAGGACGCCGAGAACTCCCTGCGTGAGCTGGCCGCGCTGGCCGAGACCGCAGGCTCCGAGGTGCTGGACGGCCTGGTTCAGCGCCGCCTCAAGCCCGATCCGGGCACCTTCCTCGGCTCCGGCAAGGCCCTGGAACTCAAGGACATCGTGGAGGCCACCGGCGCCGACACCGTGATTGTCGACTCCGAGCTGGCTCCCTCTCAGCGTCGTGCCCTCGAAGACATTGTGAAGGTCAAGGTCATTGACCGCACCGCCCTGATTCTCGACATCTTCGCTCAGCACGCTAAGTCCCGCGAAGGTAAGGCACAGGTTGAACTGGCTCAGCTGGAGTACATGTTGCCGCGTCTGCGTGGTTGGGGTGCGTCCCTGTCCCGTCAGGCCGGTGGCCGTGCCGCCTCCGGTGAAGGCATCGGTTCGCGTGGTCCCGGTGAAACCAAGATCGAGATGGACCGTCGCCGCCTGCGCGCTCGCATGGCCAAGCTCAAGCGTGAAATCGCCGCGATGGCGCCGGCCCGCGAGACGAAGCGCCTGAACCGCCGCCGCAACCGCGTGCCCTCGGTGGCTATTGCCGGTTACACGAACGCCGGTAAGTCCTCCCTGCTGAACCGTCTGACCGATGCCGGCGTGCTCGTGGAGAATGCCCTGTTCGCAACCCTGGACCCGACCGTCCGTAAGGCGCAGACCCCCGACGGCATCGGCTATACCCTCTCCGACACGGTGGGCTTCGTGCGTTCGCTGCCGACCCAGCTGGTTGAGGCGTTCCGCTCCACCCTGGAGGAGGTTGCGGACGCCGACGTGATCCTGCACGTGGTGGATGCTTCGCACCCCGACCCGGAGGGCCAGATTCGCGCGGTCCGCGAGGTCTTCGCCGAGGTGGATGCCCGCCACATCCCCGAAATCATTGTGCTGAATAAGGCGGACGCCGCCGACCCGTTCGTGCTGGAACGTATGCGTCAGCGCGAGCCGGAGCATGTGATTGTTTCGGCGCGTACCGGTGAGGGCATCGAGGAGCTCAAGCAGAAGATTGCGGACACGATTCCGCGCCCCTCGATTGAAGTCAAGCTGCTGATTCCTTACAACCACGGTGAGATTATTTCGCGCCTACACGAGTGGGATGCCGAAATTAAGAGCACCGATTTCGTGTCGGACGGCACGTTCGTAGTTGCTCTGGTCCGTGAAGATGTCGCCTCGGATCTGGCCGAGTACGTGCTGGAGGGCGACCTGCTGGAGGTCCTGGAAGAGGAGCTGGCTGAGGCCCGCGCCCTCACAGCCGAGGCCGATACCGCCGAGACTCACTAGGAACCGGTCAACGTGACGCAGAAGACGACGGGACGCACCAGCGCGCCCAAAAACGCCTCCGGGGCCGCCCCAGAATCCACAACCGACAGTACCCGATTCACCGGGCAGGAGCTTGAGACCCTGCCCGGCGCTAAGGACGTCCTGAACCTGCTCGACGAGGTTGTGGAGGCCACCGGTGGGCAGAAACGTGAAGGCCAGCGCACCATGGCGGCGCATGTGGCGCAGGCCCTCGAATTGCAGAGGCATCTGTTGGTTCAGGCGGGTACCGGCACCGGTAAGTCTCTGGGCTACCTGGTCCCGGCCCTCGCACGCGTGGGGGAGTCCGACCAGCCAATTGTGGTAGCGACTGCGACCCTGGCCCTGCAGGCGCAGATTGTCAACCGCGACATCCCGCGTCTTCTGGAAGCGCTGGAGCCGCGCCCGGAATCTCAAGCGCAGGTGGCTCTGCTCAAGGGCCGCAATAACTACCTGTGCCTGCACAAGCTGGAGGGCGGCTACCCCGAAGACGAGCCGGATGCCCTCTTCGACATGCCGTCTTCGACCTCCCGTGTGGGCGAGGAGGTCGTGCGCCTGCGCGAGTGGGCTGACCGTACGGAGACCGGCGACCGCGACGAGCTCAAGCCCGGCGTGTCCGATCGCGCGTGGGCGCAGGTGTCGGTGAGTGCCGCCGAATGTCTGGGCCGCCGCTGCCCTCTGGTGGAGGAATGCTTCAGCGAGATGGCGCGTAGCCGCGCCGCTGAGGCTGACATTGTCATTACGAACCATGCCCTGCTGGCAATTAACGCTTTCGAAGGCATGAAGGTTCTGCCCGAACACGAGACCGTCATCATTGACGAGGCCCACGAGCTGGTGGACCGCGTGACCGGTGCGGTGTCTGGTTCTTTGACGGTTGCGATGGTTCACCGCGCCGCCCGAGGCGTGAAGAAACATTCTAAGGCCGACTCCGGCGCCCTGGAGATGGCCGCCGGAACCCTGGAAACCGCGCTGGAGGGCCTGCCTGAGGGCCTGTTGAAGGGCTTGGATGGTCGCCTGCTTACGGCCCTGTCCGCTGTGAACGATGCGGCCCGCGCCGCACTTTCCGACACGAAACCGGACGGCCAAGAAGTTGACGCAGGCCTGCAGATGGCCCGTTCCCGCGTTTCGGAGGTGCACGAGGTGAGCAACCGCATCCTGGAAGCCTCGGCTGAGCAGGACGTGCTGTGGGTTTCGCGTCAGGGCGGTTGGGAGAACGGCCGCTACGTGGCTGCCTCCGATACCGACCCGGCAACCCTGAATATCGCCCCGCTAAGCGTTGGCCTGCAGCTGCGCGACGGCCTGTTCACCGACCGCACCGTGATCCTAACGAGCGCGACCCTGACAGTGGGTGATTCCTTCGACGTTGCCGCCGGTGCCCTCGGTTTGCAGGGGGAGGGCGCTCCCCGCTGGACGAGCATCGACGTGGGCTCGCCCTTCGACTACCGCAAGCAGGGCATCATGTACGTTGCTGGGGACCTGAAGCCTCCGGGATTTGGCGTGCACGAGGGCCAGCTGGAGCGACTTCGCGAGCTGTGTGAAGCGTCAGAAGGCGGTGCCCTGGGCCTGTTCTCCTCGAAGCGCGCCGCCGAGCGCGCCGCCGAGTACATGCGTGAGCACAGTGACCTGAACATTCTTCTGCAGGGTGAGTCTTCGCTGAAGGCCCTCGTGGAGGAGTTTAGCGAGGACGTCGACTCGTGCCTGTTCGGCACGATGAGCCTGTGGCAGGGTGTGGATGTCCCCGGCGATTCCTGCCGCCTGGTGGTGATGGACCGCATCCCGTTCCCACGCCCGGATGACCCGATTGCGCAGGCTCGTACGGAGTCGGTGAACCGTCACCGCGGCAACGGCTTCATGGCCGTCTCGGCGCATCACGCGGCTATCCGCATGGCGCAGGGCGCGGGTCGCCTGATTCGTTCGGTAGACGACCGCGGGGTTGTGGCGGTTCTGGATTCGCGACTTGCGACGAAGCGCTACGGTGGCTACCTGATGAAGGCTATGCCGCCGATGTGGCCCACGCAGAATAAGCAGGCCGTGGTGGGGGCGCTGGCCCGCCTCTCGGAATCTATTGATAGATAGTCTTGACCCGACGTGTGCTGAGTGGGGGACTGTGCTTAGCGGATTCCCGTGTGCTGAGCGGCCGCGTCTTTCCCCACCGAGCTAAGCTAAGATCTCCATCAAGCTACGGGAAAAGTCGAAAGCCCCGGTATTCGCACGTTTGTGAACTGCCTCCCGTTTCTTGGACAACGAAAATAAAGTCCAAAGAACGGGAGGCT
>OCPI01000518.1_pt1 | contig 13228 bp, 8 predicted proteins | sample 1476291 | NCBI WGS metagenome assembly OCPI01 (sample SAMEA2580054, study PRJEB22360) | human gut metagenome | reverse complement strand
ACCAGGTGTGGTGCGCCGGCCGCAAGCTGAAGTAAGGCGCAGCCGCAAGGCGTTGATTGCATTCGTCACGGGAAACTGTGATAGGTCGCGATGAGGGCCGTCTGCATATGCAGGCGGCCCTCATCTCATGTACAGCCTTGTCGCCCCCACCTCTTCCGGTCTCATAATGTGGGCATTGTGTGGCGGATGTCGCAAAATACCGGAATAGTTGCAATTCCAAGGGTTATTCGGCCACAAGCCGCACCCTTGCACATCCAGCCGATTCGTATGGAAACACATGGCTAACACAATAACCCCATAGTCTTGGTGACCGTGCCAATGAAGACGGCGCGGAGAGTAGTTAAGGAAGAGGTATTTCCCTTGAAGAATCATCGCAAGTTTTTGGCGGCTGTCGCATCCATCGCGGCAATCGCATCGCTGACCGCATGCGGCGGCGTGAAGGACGCCAATACGGCGAGCGGATCCGCGATCACCATCGGCACCACCGATAAGATCACCAGCGTGGATCCCGCGGGCTCTTACGACAATGGTTCGTATGCCGTGCAGATTCAGATTTTCCCGTTCCTGTATGCACAGGATTACAATACGTCCGAATTGAGCCCGGATATCGCCGCCGATGACGGTACATGGAATGATGACGGCACCGAATTCACCGTAAAGATCAAGGAAGGGCTGAAGTTCGCGAACGGTCATGACCTGACCGCATCCGATGTCAAGTTCTCGTATGACCGCATCAAGACGATCAACGACGCGAACGGCCCGAGCTCGCTGCTCGCCAACGTCGAATCCGTCGAGGCTCCGGACGATACCACCGTCGTGTTCAAGGACTCCGTGCCGTTCGATGTGACGCTCAAGCAGGTCATGTCCAGTCCGGCCGGACCCATCGTCGACGAAGAGGTCTTCGACGCCGACAAGCTGACTGACGCCGACACCATCGTCAAGGGGAACGCGTTCGCCGGCCCGTACAAGCTCACCGCGTTCAAGATGAACGAGACCGCGTCCTACGAGAAGAACGACAGCTACAAGGGCCTGACCCCGGCCAAGAACGACGCCATCCAGGTCAAGTACTTCGCCGACGCGTCCAACCTCAAGCTCAACGTCCAGCAGGGCCAGATCGACGTGGCCTTCCGCTCGCTGACCCCGACCGACATCGAGGACCTGTCCAAGGACTCCAAGGTCAAGGTCGTCAAGGGGCCGGGCGGTGAGGAACGCTTCCTGACCTTCAACTTCAAGATCCAGCCCTACGGCGAGTCCCAGTCCGACGCCGACGCCAACAAGGCCAAGGCCGTGCGCCAGGCCGTCGCCAACCTCATCGACCGCGATGAGCTGAGCAAGAAGGTCTACAAGGGCACCTACACCCCGATGTACTCCTTCATCCCCGACGGACTGTCCGGCCATGACGACACGCTGAAGGCCGCCTATGGCGACGGTGAGGGCAAGCCCGACGCCGCCAAGGCCAAGAAGGTGCTGGAGGACGCCGGCGTTTCGACCCCGGTCGACCTCAAGCTCCAGTACAACGGCGACCACTACGGCTCCTCGTCCGCCGACGAGTACGCCGCCATCAAGTCCCAGCTGGAGGCCGACGGCCTGTTCAAGGTCGACCTGCAGCAGACCGAATGGACGCAGTACAACAAGGAACGCGTCGTCACCGAAGACTCCGACGGCTCGTACCCGGTCTACCAGCTCGGCTGGTTCCCGGACTACTCCGATCCGGACAACTACCTGTCCCCGTTCTTCCGCGACGGCAACTTCGTCAACAACGGCTACTCCAACAAGGAAGTCAACGATCTGATCGTCAAGCAGGCAGGCGAGAAGGACGCCACCAAGCGTGAGGAGATCCTCAAGCAGGTCCAGGCCCTGGAGACCGAGGACCTGTCCACCATCCCGCTGCTGCAGGGTGCCCAGGTGGCCGTTACCGGAACGAACATCAAGGGTGTCGTACTCGACGCCTCGTTCCGCTTCCGCTACGCATCAGTGACCAAGTCCTGATCCAGTCCCGGCTCCCGCCGACGCGGGGCGACGCCCGTGAAGCCGGTCATGGATGGTGCAGTTGACGCCAAGCCATCCATGACCGCCGCGGGCGATCCCACACGCCGCGGGAGCATCATCCGTATTCGATCGTTTTTCCCAGAAGGAGCATCGCGTGTCCGAAAGCGCCACGGCGTCGGCACCTGCGAAGACGCAGCCGAAAGCCAAGAAAAACCGTTTGTCCAGTGGGTTTTTCCGTTTCGTATTGACCAGATTCCTGCTGATCATCCCCACTGTATTCATTCTCGTCACCATCGTGTTTTTCGTGATGCGTGCCACCGGCGACTCGATTTCCGCCGCCATGGGCGGACGCCTGACTCCCGAAGAGCTGCAACGCCGTATCCATGCCGCCGGCTATGACCGTCCGCTGGTCGTGCAGTACCTCGACTATCTTGGCGGGCTGCTGCGCGGCGATCTGGGCACCACGCTCACCGACAACCAGCCGGTCACCACCATCCTGACCCGCTACGGGGCGGCCACGTTCGAGCTCGCGTTCCTGAGCCTGATCGTCGCTCTGATCGTCGGCATCGGACTGGGCCGTCTCGCCGCCAGGCGCCGCGACCACGCCGCCGATGCGGGCATCCGCGTGTTCGCCATCCTGTGCTATGCGACGCCGGTGTTCTTCCTGGGACTGATGCTCAAGCTCGTCTTCGCGGTGTGGCTCAACGTGCTGCCCCCATCCGGTCGTTCCAGCTTCGCCAGCGACATGCAATTCCAGAGGCTGGTGTCGCCCACGGGCTTCTACATCATCGATGCCTTCCAGCTGGGTGACATGAGCGTGCTGGTCGATGTGCTGCGTCACGCGGTGCTGCCCGCCCTCGCGCTGGGTCTGCTGACCGCAGGCGTGTTCATCCGTCTGGTGCGCACCAACGTCATCTCCACGTACACGTCCGGCTACGTCGAGGCGGCGCGCTCCCGCGGCGTGTCGGAGGGCCGTCTGCTGTCCAAGCACGCCTGGCGCCCCGCAATGATCCCGATCATCACGGTCATGGGCATGCAGATCGCGCTGATGCTCGCCGGCGCGGTGCTGACCGAGACCACCTTCGAGTGGAAGGGTCTGGGATTCATGCTGTCCCAGTACCTCAAGCAGCGTGACTTCGTCGCCGTGCAGGGCATCGTGATCCTAATCGCCATCATCGTCGCCGTGGTCAACTTCATCGTTGACGTGATCAGCGCGCTCATCGATCCGAGAGTGAGGTACTGACATGACCGAAAGCACTGCAACCAAAGTCGGCGTGCCCGGCGACAAGCGGCTCGGCGACCTCAAGGTCAACAAGCCGGTGCCATGGTACGGCAAGCTGCCGGTGGTGCGCGACCTGAAGATCGCGGTCGGCTGGCAGAAGGCCATGCTGGTCACGGGCCTTGTCATCACCGGCGTGTTCCTGCTCGTGGCGGTCTTCGCCCCGCTGATTGCGCCTTACGGATACTCGCAGATCAAGGATGCGGACGGCGCGTCGTTCCCGACGCAGGCCGCCCCCTCGTCCAAGCACATCTGGGGCACCACCGTCGGCGGATTCGACGTGTTCAGCCGCACGGTGTGGGGAGCGAGGACCGCGGTCATCGCCATCATCGTCGCCGTGCTGCTGTCGATCTTCGCCGGCGTGCTGCTCGGCCTCATCTCCGGATATTTCGGCGGATGGGTCGACCGCGTGCTGGTCGTGATCGCCGACGCCATCTACTCGTTCCCGTCGCTGCTGCTCGCCATCCTGATGGCCATCATGATCTCCGGCGGCCAGTCCGGCCTGTGGAGCGGCATCCTGGCATCAGGCATCTCCATCACCGTGGTGTACATCCCGCAGTATTTCCGCACCATCCGCGCCGAAGTGGTGCGCATCAAAGGGTCGGCCTACGTCGAGTCGGCGAAGGTCGTGGGCGCCTCCACATGGCGCATCATGACCAAGCACCTGCTGAAGAACTCGACGCGCACGCTGCCCGTCATTCTTACGCTCAACTCGTCCGAGGCGATTCTGACACTCGCCGGACTGGGCTTCCTCGGCTTCGGCATCGAGCCGACGTCCGCGGCCGAATGGGGGTATGACCTGAACCGTTCCGTCGCCGACGTCACCGCCGGCATCTGGTGGACGGCCGTGTTCCCCGGCATCGCCATCGTGCTGATCGTGCTGGGTATCACACTGGTGGGCGAATCGCTCAACGATCTGGCGGATCCGCGTCTTCGTGCCCGCAAGTCCGCCGGCGAGGTCATCGGATCCATCGAAGACACGTCCGTCGACCCCAGTGAGAAGCCGAGCGCCGACAACGAGGTGATCGCGGAGCTCAGATCCGAAGGCAAGCCCCAGGTCAGTGTGGAGAACCCTGCCATCGCGCAGGTGATGGAAAAGGAGACCGACCATGAGTGACTCGACCAACGTCAAGGACACGTCCGGCAATCTAGCCGAAATCGAGAACCTCAGCGTCTCGTTCATGACCGATGCGGGCTCCATCAAGGCCATCGACAAGGTGAACTTCACCATCCCGCGCAAGACCGTGGTCGGCGTGGTCGGCGAATCCGGCTCCGGCAAGTCGGTGACCGCCCGTTCGATCATCAAGCTGCTGCCCGAGACCGCCACCACGTCCGGTGCGATCTACCTGTCGAACCGTGCCGACTCCGAATGTCTTGACGTGCTGAGCCTGTCCGGTGAGGATCTGCGCCGCATGCGCGGCTCCGAAGCGGCCATGGTGTTCCAGGAGCCCAACTCGGTGCTCAACCCGGTGTACACCATCGGCTGGCAGATCGAGGAGGGCCTGCGTGCCCACGGCATGAAAGACAAGAAGGAGCGCCGGGCGAAGGCCATCGACATCCTCAAGAAGGTCGGCATCCCCGAGGCCGAGACCCGCATCGACTACTATCCCCACCAGTTCTCCGGCGGCCAGAAGCAGCGCATCGTCATCGCGATGGCGCTGGTGCTCAACCCCGGGCTGATCCTCGCCGACGAGCCGACCACCGCGCTCGACGTGACCGTGCAGGCCGAAATCCTCGACCTGCTGCGTCTCGCCCGCGACGAGTTCGACGCCTCCGTGCTGATCATCACGCACAACATGGGCGTCATCGCCGACATCGCCGACCAGGTGGTCGTGATGTACCGCGGCCATGTCGTCGAGCAGGGCGATGTGGAAAGCATCTTCTACCATCCCAGCCATCCCTACACCCAGCGCCTGCTGGCTGCGGTGCCGCGCATCGGCCAGAAGCTGGTCGTGCGCGATGTCGACGGCAAGCCGATCGACCGCACGTCGGATTGGCATGACGAGCCACTGGCCGTCGAGGCGAAGGGACTGACGATCACGTACCCCGGGCACCTGATGCAGCCCGACTTCGTGGCCGTAGACGGCATCGACTTCGCGATCCACCGTTCCGAAGTGCTCGGTCTGGTGGGGGAGTCCGGTTCCGGGAAATCCACCACCGGCCGCGCGATAGCCGGCCTGCAGAAAGTGAGCGGAGGCTCGCTCAATGTGCTCGGCGTCGAGATGAACGGCGTCAGGGAGCGTGATTTCAAGCCCAAGCGTGCCGACATCGGATTCGTGTTCCAGGATCCGGGCAGCTCGTTCAACCCGCTGATGACCATCGCGGAGAACGTCGCCGAACCGCTCATCGTGCACCGCAAGTACTCGTCGGTCGCTGACGCGAAGGAGTACGTGGGCGACCTGCTGGAGATGGTGCAGCTGCCGAGGGCGTACATGAGCCGATTCCCGCACGAGCTGTCGGGTGGCCAGCGGCAACGCGCCTCGCTGGCACGCGCGCTGGCGCTCAAGCCGTCGCTGCTGATCGCCGACGAGCCGACGAGCGCGCTCGACGTGTCGGTGCAGGCCAAGGTCCTTGAACTGTTCAAGAAGCTGCAGGTTGAGATCGGCTTCGCCTGCCTGTTCATCACCCACGATCTGGCCGTGGTGGACATGCTCGCCGACCGTATCATGGTCATGCACAAGGGACGCATCGTCGAGCACGGCGACGCCGACGACATCATGCAGCGGCCGAGCAACCAGTACACGAAGAAACTGCTCGCCTCGCTGCCGGTTCCCGACCCGCGCGAACAGCAGAAGCACCGCGCCCACCTGCACGAGCTTCTGGCCGCCGAAAACGCGGCCTAGCCGCTAGCCCCAGCAGGATTACCGGTTCCGCCCCGCTGGCGGGAGGATACATATCGACTCCGCGCGAACGTCGTATGGGCGGGCGTGGTGCGACTAGTATAGGGAAGGAATTGTCAGTCGGTTTTCGAACGACACATGTTTTCGAACAGTACGAAGGAGCGTCACACGATGAGCGAAGTCATCACCGAGAAGGACAAGGAATACGAGGCCCGCGAGGAGGCGAACGCCCCCGGCGCGGATCAGGCGATGAGCGACCGTGTGAACAACCGTTCGCTGCGTCCCAATTCCAGCGCCTTCATTGATTTCATGAAGACCGGTTGGGACGCCAGCGAACCGGAGATCGAGCCGCTCGAATCCTCGAAGTTCACGCCGGCGCGACTCGCCGCACTGGGCAAGGCGTTCCCAGGCGAGCGTCTGGTGATTCCGGCAGGCAGTCCCAAGGTGCGCAACAACGACTGCGATTACATGTTCCGCCCGGACACCACCTTCGCGTACTACACCGGCCTCGGCCAGGATTACGAGGCGGGTGCCGTGCTGGTGCTCAACCCTCTCGACCCGGATTCGCCCGAGGCGAAGGCCGGCAAGACGCATGAGGCCGAGCTGTTCGTCGCCCCGCGCGCCGACACCGCCACGCAGGACTTCTTCATGAACGCCCATTACGGCGAATACTGGGTGGGTCCTCGTGCCGGTCTCAAGGAAATGACCGCGATGACCGGCATCGAGACGCACGACATCGCCCAGCTGGCTGACGCGCTGTCCAAGGACGTCGGGGCCGAGGCCGGTGCGGTGCGCGTGCGCGTGATCAGCGACGCCGACCCGCAGGTCACGTCACTGGTCGAATCGATCCGTGAGGCCAACGGCTATGCCGACCCGGACAAGAACAACGCAGCCGACGACAAGCTGCACGAGTTCGCCGCCGAAGCCCGCATGGTCAAGGACGAGTACGAGATCGGAGAGATGCGCAAGGCCGTCCAGGCCACCAAGCACGGCTTCGACCACATCCTTGCGAAGCTTCCCGAAGCGCTCGACAAGCCGCGCTCCGAGCGCATCCTCGAAGGCGCGTTCAACGCGGTGGCCCGCGAGGAGGGCAACGCGCTGGGCTACGATACGATCATCGCCTCCGGCGAGCACGCGCCGATTCTGCACTGGATGCGCAACACGGGCGTCGTGCGCAAGGGCGACATGCTGCTCATCGATGCCGGTGTGGAGGTCAACAGCCTGTACACGGCCGACATCACCCGCACGTTCCCGACCAATGGCAAGTTCACCGATTTCCAGCGCCGGCTCTACCAGGCGGTGCTGGACTCCCAGCAGGCCGGCTTCGAGGCCGCCAAGCCGGGTGCCACGTACTCCGACATCCATCACGCCTGCATGCGCGTGATCGCGCAGCGCCTGCACGACTGGGGGCTGCTGCCGGTGGACGTCGAGGAATCGCTGTCGCCCGAAGGCCAGCAGCACCGCCGTTGGCTCGCCTGCGGCGTGGCGCACCACCTCGGGCTTGACGTGCACGATTGCGCACAGGCCCGCTACGAGTCGTACCAAGGCGCGAAGATCGAGCCTGGCATGATCTTCACCATCGAGCCCGGCCTGTACTTCCGCGAGGACGACCTGCTGATTCCGCCGGAATACCGCGGTATCGGCATCCGCATCGAGGACGACGTGCTGATGACCGAGAACGGCCCCGAATGGATTTCCGCGGGCATCCCGAAGCGGCCCGACGACGTCGAGCAGTGGATGGCCGACATGGCCGCAGGCTCCAAGGCCTGATTGTTCCGATACGATGCCGCCCCTTTCAACGGGGCGGCATCGTCGGTTGTACGCAATACAAGGAGGAATGCCCATGCCAACACCCGAATTCGTATTGGAGTTGCGCAAGAAGATCGGCCATGACCTGTTGTGGCTCAACGGGGTCACCGGCTGCGTGCTGGACGACCGGGGCCGCCTGCTGCTGGGCCGTCGCTCCGACACCGGCGAGTGGGCCATGGTCTATGGCATCAACGAGCCCGGTGAGCAGCCGGCGGATACGGTGGTGCGCGAGATCAGGGAGGAGACCGGCATCGACGCGGTCGTCACAGATCTGGTCGCCGTCACGTCGTCGTCACGCGTGATCACCTATGCGAACGGCGACAATACGATGTACATGGACCACTCGTTCCTGTGCGCTCTCAAGCCCGGCGGCAATGCCGAGCCGTATGTGGGGGACGAGGAAAGCCTGAACGTGGGCTGGTTCGAACTGGATGATCTGCCCGAGCCCCTGGCCGCCAGCACTGTGGAGCGGCTGAAGCTGTTCCGGCGCTATCTCGACAACAAGCGCCGGGGTGACGCCCACGCGCTGTTCGTCGCCGACGGGGTGCAGCGCTAGCGGCGGGTCTGTTTGCGTCTCTAAGTGCGCGCCGAAACGACAAGTGCGCGAACATAGGGACGCAAACCAGGCCATTTGCGTCCCTAAGTGCGCACGGTTGTCGTTTCGGCGCGCACTTAAGGACGCAAACGAGCGCTACACGGTCGTCATAGGGGCTGACCGGTGTGACGTGCCGTCCGTCTCACTCGTCTTCCATGTCGGCGAGCTCATGCGCCGGGCAGGCAAGCGCAAGCACGGCCGTGGTCGCTATGAACGCTACGCCACTGAGGATGATTGCCCGCATGATCCATCTCCTATCGCGTGGTCTTCCCATCGGAGAGCCGAACCTTTCCTTATCAAGTACAGAACCATATAAGAGCTCGTTTCATGGGTCAGGTCATACGAACGGTCAATTTTTGGTGACGACTTCGTGAATTACGCCGTCATCGTGCCTGCGATTGGCGTCGCAATGACGCGGCGGCGACCTGCTGACCGGATATTGCCGTCGGCATATGACAGGACGACCATTAGAATGGCGTAACGGAACCATTGACGAGCAAACGAGGTCGATATCAGCATGTCTTTTGAGCATCCGAACCGCAACAACGAGTCCATCCGCGACGTGGAGCGCGACATCATGCGCCGCCCGCCGGAGCACAACACCACGAATCTGGATCTGGACCGGATGAACCTTATGCTCGACGTGCTCGGCCATCCGGAGCACTCATTCCGTGTGATCCACGTCACCGGCACGAACGGCAAGGGGTCGACCGCCCGCATGGCCGAGGCCCTCTGCCGGGCGTATGGGCTGCGCACCGGCCTGTATACGTCGCCGCATCTGGAACGTATCAACGAGCGCATCGCCATCGACGGGCAGGAGCTGAGCGATGACGATTTCGTGGACATGTGGGATCAGATCAAGGATCTGGTCGCCATTGTCGACGCGAAGATGGCCGAGTCCGGCCGTCCCCCGATGAGCTTCTTCGAGGTGCTGACGTCGATGGCCATCTGGAAGTTCGCCGACGCGCCGGTCGACGTTGCCGTCGTCGAGGTCGGCATGGGCGGCCTGTGGGACGCGACGAACGTGCTGGACGCGGACGCGGCCATCATCGGCCCGGTCGACATGGATCACATGCAGTGGCTTGGCGACACCGTCGAGCAGATCGCCACCGAGAAGGCCGGTATCATCAAGCCGAACTGCACCGCCATCATCGGGCCGCAGCCGCATGAGGAGCGGGTCATGCCGATTCTGATGGAGGCCGCCGAGCGCAACCATGCGACGCTGGTACGCGACGGCTATGAGATGGAGGTCACGGACCGCGTGCCTGCGGTCGGCGGCCAGATCGCCACGCTGCACACACCGAACGGGGTGTACGAGCAGGTGCCGATCGCCAAGTTCGGCGAGCACCAGGCACACAACGCGCTCGCCGCGCTCGCTGCCGCGGAGGCGGTCATCCCGGTCAACGGGCCGTTGAACGGCGACCTGGTCGGGCAGGCGCTGCAGGGCGTCAAGGTGCCCGGCCGCATAGAGCAGATCCGCACGTCGCCGACGATCATCCTTGACGGCGGACACAACGTGAACGCGGCCGAGGCGCTGCGCAAGGCCATCGAGGAAAGCTACGACTTCACACAGCTGGTCGGCGTCGTCGCGATGATGGGCGACAAGCAGGTGGAGGAGTATCTCGGCGTGCTGGAGCCGATCCTGAGCCAGGTCGTCGTCACCGAGAACTCGTGGCGCGACCGCGTCATGCCGGCCGAGGAACTGGAGAAGATCGCCGTCCAGGTGTTCGGCCGCGACCGTGTCATCCGCGAGGACAGCCTGCCAGACGCCATCCAGAAAGCGGTCGACATGGTGGACGTCGAGGATGAGACCGGAGTCGGCTACGGCCGTGGCGTGCTGGTCTGCGGCAGTTTCGTCACCGCCGGAGACGCGCGCACGCTGCTCAAGGAGCGGATGAACGCCGACCTCGCCAAGCCGAAGGCCGAGCGTGTCAATCCCTCGGTGGGCGAGCCCGAGCCGCGCACCGGCGCCGGAGACCCTGCACGGTCCGGGGTGGAATCGGACGCCGACACGGACTTCGCCACCGATGCGAACCCCGATTTCAACGAGAACGACTTCGGCGATTTCGGCTTTGACAAGGCCGCCAAGGAGGCCGCCAAGGAGGCGGATGCCGCCGACGGCGGTCCCAAGGGCGGACAGGCCTAGTTGACATGTATCTCAAGGAACTCACGCTGCGCGGCTTCAAATCGTTCGCATCCGCCACGACGCTGCGATTCGAGCCGGGCATCACCGCGGTCGTCGGTCCGAACGGTTCCGGCAAGTCGAACATCGTCGACGCGCTCACCTGGGTGATGGGTGAACAGGGCGCGAAGAACCTGCGCGGCACGTCGATGGAGGACGTGATCTTCGCGGGAACGTCCTCCCGCCCGCCACTCGGCCGCGCACAGGTGAGCCTGACGATCGACAACACCGACCACACGCTGAACATCGACTACAGCGAGGTGACGATCAGCCGCACCATCTTCCGCAACGGGGGTTCCGAATACGCGATCAACGGCTCGGCCTGCCGTCTGCTCGACATCCAGGAGCTGTTGAGCGACACCGGGCTCGGGCAGCAGATGCACGTGATCGTCGGGCAGGGGCGGCTGGACGCGATTCTGAGGGCCGATCCCAGCGGCCACCGCGCGTTCATCGAAGAGGCCGCGGGCATCCTCAAGCACCGCAAGCGCAAGGAACGTGCGCTGCGCAAGTTGGCGAACACTGAAACGAACCTGTCGCGGCTCGACGACCTGCTGAGCGAGATACGACGGCAGCTCGGGCCGCTTGGCCGGCAGGCGCGTATCTCGCGCAGGGCCGACAGCATCCAGGTGACGTTGCGCGATGCGCAGAGCCGCCTGTACGCCGACGATGCCGTCGCCGCGATGGCGAAGCGCGACGCGGTGCGCGGCGAGCTGGCTTCGGTGCGTCACGACCTGCAGGCCGCGCAATCGGAGCTCGTCCGGGTCAAGGTGCGCATCGAACAGATCGAATCGCTGAGCGCGCAATCCAGCCCGGCACTCGCGCGAATCAACCAGACCTGGCATGAGATGTCTCAGATACAGGAACGGCTGAAATCGTTGTCCTCACTGGCCGGCGAACGCGGACGGTCGCTGCTCGGGCAGCTGGTGACCTCTCTCGGCGAGGACCCCGACATGCTGAACAAGCGGGCGGAGGAACTGGAATCGCAGGCGCGGCGGCAGTCGGAGACAGTCAACGACATGCGCATCGCGCTCGACAAGGCGATACAGGAGCGCGCCGACGACGAGAAAAAACTCGCCTCGGTGCGGCAGACCCTGGCGGAGCTGCGCAAAAGCGCCCAGCAGCGCGACTTGCAGATCGCGAACCTCAACGCGCTGATAGCCCGCGAGGAGGCGGCCTCCGAACTTGCAGACACACGCGCCAAGGATTTCACCGCGCAGCGCGAAACACTCCAGACCCAGTTGTCGCAGGCGCGCTCGCAGTGCGAGTCGTTGGAACGCGAGGCCGACAACGGCGACGATGACGGCGGCAAGGCGCTGGAACAGGCGCGGGCCGATCTCGCCAAGCGGCAGGAGGCGCTTGACGACGCGCTCGCGCGGCAACGGGACGTCGACGGTTCGATCATCACGCTGCAGGCCAAAGCCGACGCGCTGCGCGACACGCTGGAATCGCGCAACGCCTCCGGCACTCTCGAACAGGACGATCAGGTGGCCGCGATGGGGCGGCTCGCCGATTTCATCCACGTCGAGGAAGGCTGGGAGGAGGCCATCGCCCACGCGCTGGACGCGTTCTCGGGCGCCATCGTGGTGCCGGGGGAGCGCAACCTCCTGCATGCGCTGCGCAAGGCGAAGCAGGATCGTCTGGGCAAGGCCGTGCTCGTGATGTCCGACGCGGCTGAAAGCGGTGCCGGTGCCCCGGAACAGGTGGCCGTCGCTGAAGAGAACGATGGTTCGCCATATCGGACGCCGTGTGCGGCCGGCACGATGGTGTCGGCGAATCCGGATGCACCGAACCCGGGCCGAGCCGCGGGGGTCGTCGGCGCGGTGCGGCTGCTGCTCAACGACGTCGTCGCGGTCGAGACGATGGATGAGGCCGTGCGGATGGTCCACGACGGCGGATGGGCGCAGGCCATCACCCGCGACGGGGAGGTCGTCAACCCGGTGGGTGCCGTGGGCGGTTCATCACTGTCGCAAAGCGACCTGTCCTTGGCAGCGAGGCGGGATAAGGCGCTGAAGCGGATTACGGTGCTGCAAGGGCAGCTGGACGACATCACGCGGCAGGTTGGCGAGGCCCGTCAGCGGCGGGACCGGGGGCGAGTGCTGGTCGACAAGGAATCGCAGCGGCGCATTCAGGCCAAGCTCAAGTCCGAACAGGCCGCGAAGGCGTTGCAATCGGCCGAGTCGCGGATGAAGGGCGTGGAACGTCAGGCCGCGGCGATCGAGGAGAAGCTGCGCGGCAGTGTCGAGGAACGCCGGAGCCATCAGTTGAAGCTCGACGATTTGCGGCGGGCGCTCGCCGCGATCCGGGATTCCGGCGCGGAACATGCCGACGTCGACGAGCTGGGGGAGCGCGAGCATCGGCTGGAAGCCGCGTTGAACGCTACCCGCGAGCATGAGGTCACCGCGAAGATCGCGTGGACGGAGGCGGAACGCAAGGTCGAGTCGTTCAAGCGGCAGGCCGGGCTGTTGCGCGACAACGCCGCGGAGGCCGCGCAACGACGCGCGCGCATCGAGGCCATGAACGAGCGTCGCAAGGCG
>OCPI01000509.1_pt1 | contig 13485 bp, 10 predicted proteins | sample 1476291 | NCBI WGS metagenome assembly OCPI01 (sample SAMEA2580054, study PRJEB22360) | human gut metagenome | reverse complement strand
AGTTCGCGTCCGATCGCGCGTCCGTGCGCCAGTCGGGGGCCGAGGCGATGGGCATCGACCCGGCGCGTCCCATGGTGCTGGTCACCGGAGGGTCGCTGGGCGCGGTCAGCCTGAACAGGGCGGTGGCATCCAGTGCCGCGGTGCTGCTCGAACACGCGCAGGTCGTCCATCTGACCGGCAAGGGCAAGATCGACGAAGTGCGCTCGTTGGTGGGAGAGCGCGCCAATGCCGGGGTCTTCACCGGTGTGGGCCCTGATTCATACGGCAAGGGCGACTATCATGCGGCCGAATATCTGGAACGCATCGATCTGGCGTTCGCATGCGCCGATCTGGTGATTTGCCGGTCCGGGGCGGGATCGGTGTCCGAGCTCGCCGCCCTGGGCCTGCCTGCGGTGTATGTCCCGTTGCCGATCGGCAACGGGGAGCAGCGGTTCAACGCGCTTCCCGTGGTCAAGGCCGGCGGCGGGCTGATGGTGGCCGACAAGGATTTCACCGCGCAGTGGGTGCAGTCCCATGTGCCGTCGCTGCTCGCCGAACCGGACCGGCTGCGCGAGCTGGGCGACAAGGCATGGGAGTACGGCATTCGCGACGCCGCCGACACCATGGCCCGTCGCGTGCTTGAACTGGCGTAATGCGGCGCTCTGATTGGCGTCGGGTATGACCATAATGGTGACCAGCATGAATCATCAAGGAGAATCTGCAGTGTCTGAAGCGCAAACCAATGCCACCCCTATCGTCCTCGACCCGATGAGGGTCGCGTTCGCGCCCGACGCGACGGTGTTGCAACTGGGAAGGACCCATTTCATCGGCATCGGTGGCGCCGGTATGAGCGTGCTCGCCGAAATGCTCCATGAGCGTGGCGTCGACGTCGACGGTTCCGACCGTGAGGAAGGCTCGAAGACCGAACGGCTGCGATCCCTCGGCATCACCGTCGAAATCGGCCAGCAGGCCGACAACGTGCGTGGCGCCGACACCGTGGTGTACTCCAGCGCCATCAAGCCCGACAACCCCGAAATCGTCGCGGCGCACGAGCGGGGCATCCGCATCGTGCATCGCAGCGACATCCTGGCGTTGCTGATGAACGGCCGCCGGGCGGTCACCGTCGCCGGAGCGCATGGCAAGACCACGACAAGTTCGCTGCTATCCCACATCCTCGTCCATGCCGGAACCGGGAAGCTGGCCGATCCCAGTTACGCCATCGGCGGCACCATCCAGGCACCCGGGGGAGCGGTACTGGACGGCGGGCATGCCGGACGCGGCGACGTATTGGTCGCGGAGGCGGACGAATCCGACGGCAGCTTCTGCAAGTACCGTCCCTCGATCGCGGTGATCACGAACGCGCTCGCAGACCATCTCGACCATTATGGCGACGAGGCGCATTACTGCGCCGCGTTCGTCGACCATGCGGGGCATGCAAGCGGACATGTCGTCATGACGGGCGATGACGAGGGTGCCGTGGCCGTGCTGCGCGACCTCGACCCGTCCGTGGCCCGTCGAACGATCGTGTACGCCACCAAGGATGCCGACCAGATCGGGGACCTGCGCGGCGCCACGCTGGTGCGCATCGATGCCGAGCATGAGAGCGCCGACAGCGGCCGGGAGACCTTCACCGTCCATGTGCCGGCGTCACTCGCGTCGGTCTGCGGCTGTGGCGACGCCGATCTGGCGTTGCCGGTCAGCCTCGCCATCCCCGGCATGCACAACGCGCGCAACGCGACCGCGGCCATCCTGGCCGCGATGCTGTTGGGCGTGACACCCGAGGCCGCAGCCCAGGCCGCCTCGACGTTCCTCGGAGCCTCGCGCCGGTTCCAGGTGCGCGGCGAGGAGAACGGCGTGACGGTGGTCGACGATTACGCGCATCATCCCACGGAGATCAGCGCGCTGCTCGATGCCGCCCGGCGCCGGTACCCGCGTTCCGTCATCCGCGTGCTGTTCCAGCCGCACCTGTTTTCGCGCACGCGTACGTTCGCCCACGAGTTCGCCGAGGCGCTGTCCAAGGCCGATGACGTCATCGTCACCGGCATCTTCCCCGCACGCGAACTGCAGCGGGACTTCCCGGACGTTTCCGCCATGACCATCGTCGATGCCGCGCAGGACGTGCCGCACGCTTCGGCGCAGGGCGACGGGACGTGGATCAGCGCGGTCGACGACATGCAGGTGGCGGCTCAGATGCTGGCGATGCGCTGCCGTCCCACGGACGTGGTGTTCACCGTCGGCGCGGGGGACATTACCGCCATGGGCGCGGTGATCCTGCACGCACTGGGGGCCCGGCACAATCTCGGTGACCGCTGATGGCACGGCGGGTCGTTTCCTCACATGGCGATGCCGGTCGTGAGGCCGGGCAAGGGTCCGGCTCGCGCAAGCCGCGCACGACGGCAGACAGGGCCTCATCGTCGGGTGCCGAAGCCAATCGCGTCACCGTGACACGGGAACGCCAGACCAGGAAAAAGCCTCGCACCGCGTCGAATGACGTGTCCCGGAAGGCTGCATCCGGAAAGGCGTCGCCGGGGAGAACCACGGTCGGGAAGGCGACGGGCCGGCAGATGACGTCCGGCAGGAAGTCGGAAAAGGCCTTAGGAAAGGAGACTTCCCGACAGGCAAAGGGCGGGAAAACAGTCTCCCGAAAATCGAGGTTCGGAAAGACGGCGTCCCGGAGCGTTTCGTCGTCCTCGTCCCGGTCGGTATCACGCGCCGAAGGTTTCGTCGACGCGCGTCGCCTGCACAGCGAGGATGTGGTCAAGAAGACGCTCGATGAGAACGTCGGCGTGCTCGGCGTGGCGACCCGTCCCAAAGTGCTGGATTTCGACGCGCGCCTGAAGGAGCGGAAGAAGGCGGGCACCCGGGTCGCCGCCATCCGCGTGCTGATTGTGATATTGGCCGCGGCGCTGGTGTCCGCGCTGATCTGGCTTCTGTTGTTCTCATCCGTGTTCCGTTTGGAAACCTCGCAGATCAGCGTCAGCGGCGGCAACGAATGGGTGAGCGAGAAGGATGTGCTGGATATCGCGAACCAGCAATCCGGCAAATCGCTGTTCCTGGTCTCCGCAGACAAGGTCAGCTCGCAGCTGAAGAACATCCCCGGCGTAACCCAGGCGAACGTCGTCAAACGGTATCCGCGCTCGCTGGAGATTGACATCAAGGCGCAGCAGCCCGCCGCCATGCTCAAGGAACCAGATGGAACCCTGGTGGCGGTCGACCGCAAGGCCCGCGTGCTCAACGCGGTGGGCAAGGCGTCCATGAAAGGTATTCCGGTCATCGAGGTGAGCTCGGTGGACAACGGTCTGAACAGCCGCGCCGTCAAGGAGGCACTGACCATCCTCGGCGGTCTGCCCGACACGATGCGCACCGTCATCACCAAGGTGAGCGCGAAAACGCAGGATTCCATCACCACCGAGCTGAGTTCCGGCAAATATGTCGTCGTCTGGGGTGATTCGTCCGAGTTGAAACTCAAGTCGGCGATCGTCGACAAGCTGCTCAGCGACCCATCGCTGATAGGAGACAAGCATCAGATCGACGTGTCGGCCCCGAGCCGACCCATCATCAAATAGCGCGCGTTTCGCCGTGGGCAGGACGCGAAACGCGGGTGAAGATACGAAAAAAAACGAAAAGGGCCGCGTGATCGTTGGAATCATGAGAATACGAAAAGGGCCGCGTGATCGTTGGAATCATGCGGCCCTTGGCGAGTGGAGCTGCGGGGAATTGAACCCCGGTCCGATGACCGAACCCTCAGTCTTCTACGTGCGTAGTCTGCTGGCCATATGGCGGTTTTTCTGCCCCCATCGATGTCGCAGACAACTGATGGCGGGCATATCCGCAGTTAAAGTCCCCGAATCACCCTGTGGCTCAATGATTCAGGCGAGTCTTCTAAACGACGCTCAGCATCCCCCCGAAGACGAGAGGGAGTGAACGGAGCGGCTGCTCACTGTTTAACCCTGGCGCGAAGCTCAGGCAGCGAGAGCGAACTCAGTGCGGTTAGATTTAGCACTTATTCTTTTGCAGGGGACATCCACGAGCGGACCCTGCGTTCTCGGCACGCTTCCCTGCGACGAACAGGTCACCGTCGAAACCGATCAGCCCCGATATTGAATTATCAATTCGCATTCCGGTTTATGACCGGACATTTCATTATATCCCGGCTGCTCGAAAAAGCAAGTCGGTCATCAGTCGGTCACCCATACGCGCTTGGTGCCGGTCTGGACGCGCTTGGTTCCCGTCCCGCACCTTTTTCGTGCCGGACTTGATGCTCTGCACCTGATACGAGCCGTGATCCTCCTGCCGGGTCCCGGCCTGGATCTGCTTGTCCTGCCAGACCTTTTCGTACCGGTAGTTGTCGGGGAGGCCGGACTTGAGCAGGTAGTCACCGTGCTCCTCGAACGCGGGGTCGTTCGCGTTCGCAGTGAACCCGTCGTGTTCAAAGATGGCGCGTCCGGTTGGCACCTGCACCCGTTGCGTCTCATAGACCGGCCGGGTCTCCCAGCGCCCGGAGGGGCCGCCGTTCGGGCCGCTTCTGTCGGGCTGTGCAGTGGAATCGAGCTGTGCGGATTTGCCGTCGGCATTGTCGGCATCGGTGCCGTCCTTACGGATATTGTCCCCGGTTGCTTCGTTTTTGCCGCCGGGGCCGGACACCCCCCGGTTTCCGGAGAGGTTCCCTGTTCTCCGGAGGCGACGGTGCCGGCCGGCTTCGGTGGACGCGGCATAATCGCGTGTTCGTTCGCGCTTATGGTTTTTTTGGGGGGGGGGTATGCCGTGGTATGCCCAGTTCGGATGCGGTGGCGGTGGGTGCGATAGAATCCGATACATGAAAGTGGTATTGCAGCGTGTGTCGCAGGCGTCGGTCGATGTCGTCAATGAGCTGGGGGATTTGGATCCCGCGTTCGACCTTCAGCAGATCGGTCCGGGGTTCCTGCTGCTGGTCGGCGTGACCGATGAGGACGGCGATGACGAGATCGCATGGCTGGCGCATAAGATTCTGCGTCTGCGCGTGTTCGAGGACGAGCAGGGCAAGATGAACCGGTCGATCCAGGACATCGGCGGTGAGATCCTGTCCGTGTCGCAGTTCACGCTGTTCGCCGACGTGCGCAAGGGGAACCGGCCGAGCTTCGTCGACGCGGGCAAGCCGGAACATGCCGACATCATGTGGATCAAATTCAACGAGGCGCTGCGCTCCGGGGGCGTTGCAGTACGCGAGGGGCGTTTCGGCGCCCATATGCGCGTCGGCCTGGTCAACGACGGCCCGGTCACGATCGTCATCGACACCGCCGACCGCCATTGATCGGTCGGGCCGCGGCTGCGCCGTCACCGTGCGAGGGTACCGTCCCGCGTGACGGTGCCCGTGACGCAACCCGTGCAACCCGCGCGGAGTATTGCCGTGTCCGTGTCGGTTCTCGAATATGCGAAAACCCACCCGACCGGCTGCCGGTCGTAACCGGTCAGTCAATCGGGCGGGCTTTGCGGGGCGGTCAGTCAGCGCCGAAGCACCTTGACCCCATCAGGCTTCCACGGGTTTCTTGCCGCTTTCGAGCACCTTGTAGGCGAAGCCGACGACGAGTACGTAGAGGCAGCCGATGGCCATCACGAGGATGCCGCCGAACTGACCCGCGACGTCGGCCGCGGCACCCATGATGGGCGGGAAGATCGCGCCGCCGATCAGGCCCATGAGCATCAGGCCGGAGATCTCGTTCTGACGGTCCGGACGGTACATGAGCGCGTGGGAGAGGAACAGCGAGAACACGTTCGAGTTGCCGAAGCCGACGAGTGCGACCGCGACCCAGAACAGCCAGACCGGCGGATTGGTCGGCACGAGCGTGAAGATCGCGAAGCAGATGGCGGAGAGCGTCATGATGACGCCGCAGATGCGCACGCCGAGCTTGTTGCTGATCTTCTGGAGCACGATGCCGCCGGTGAAGCAGCCGATCATGCGGGCGACGAAGTACACCATCGTCGCGGAGGACGCGATGGCTGTGAACGTGTCGCCGGTGTGCTCGGTCAGGATGCGAGGCGCCTGCGCGTTGATGGCGACGTCCACGCCCACGTGCGCCACGATGCCGAGGAAGCACAGGAGCACGATGCGGTCGGAGAGCAGCAGCTTGAAGCAGCGGCCGATGGTAGTGGTGCCGGCGTCAGGCGCGGGCTCCTCGATCTTGTCGAACGCGAGCAGCACGTAGCCGAGGATGCCGACGATGAAGTAGATCACGAACAGTATCCACCACATGCCGACCTGCTTGCCGTCAGCGTTGGTGTAGGTGAAGGCGGAGATGCTGTTCGCGCCCCACATGGCGATCCACGGGGCGAACAGGGAGGCGAACGCCTTGACGAACTGGCCGAGGGTCAGCGTGGAGGCGAGCTTATCACCCTTGACGAACACGGTCAGCAGCGGGTTGAGCGACACCTGCATCAGTGTGTTGCCGATGCCGAGGAACGCGAAGGAGATGACGATGAGCACCAGCTGCACGGTGGACTTCATCGGGCACAGCAGGTAGGCGATGATCGGCAGTGCCATGGCGACGAGCGTCACCAGGATGGACCACAGCACGGTCTTGCGCCGCCCGATCTTGTTCATCAGGATGCCGGTGGGCACGGAGAAGATCAGGAACCAGAAGAACACCATGGTGGTGAACAGGTTGGCGGTTCCGTCGGCGAGACCGAACTCGGCCTTCACGTAGTTCGTCGCGGTGCCGACCAGGTCGACGAAGCCCATGACGAAGAAGGCGAACATGACAGGCAGGATCTTGGCGAATCCCGCGTTGACTGGCTTGGTGGTTTCGTTGCTCATTGCGATGTTTCCCTTTCTCTGATAATGAGCTGTGATTATTTGATCGTCGGTGCACCCTGCGGGCGTGTCACTGCGCGGCCTGCGCGAGGTAGTCGGGCATGGTGTCCGGGTACTCTGGCCAGGCGCCGTTGGCGGTGCAGACGTACGCGGCGGTGTTCACGGCCTTGCGGTGCGCCTCGGCCAGCGTGTCGCCGAGCAGCGTACGGGCGGTGAACGTGCCTGAGAAGGAGTCGCCGGCGCCGACGGTGTCGACGACCTCGACGTGCGGGGTGGCCAGCGTGGAGGACTCGCCGTTCTTGGAGATGATGGTGGAGAACGTGGAACCGCCGGTCAGGATAACGTAGTCGAGGCCGTACTCGCTCATGAACCAGCGGCAGGCGTCGTCATCGGAGGTGCCGCGGATGTCGAACATGTCGCGCAGGAGCAGCAGTTCGGCGTCGTTGATCTTGAAGACGGTCGCCGCTTCAAGCAGCTCCTCGATGAGCTCCTTGGAGTAGTGGTCGCCGCGCAGGTTGATGTCGAAGAATTTCATTGCGCCCGGCTTGGTGTGCTTGAGCAGCTCGATGATGGTGTCGTGGGTCTCGGGGGAGCGCAGGGCCAGCGTGCCGTAGCAGATGGCGTCGGCCTGCTCCACGACCTCGATGAGCTGGCGGGTGAGCAGCAGGTGGTCCCAGGCGACGCCCTTGACGATGGTGTACTCCGGGATGCCGTTCTTCAAGCTGACCTCGACAGTGGAGGTGGGCCATGCGTTGCGCTGGATGATGGAGTGGATGCCGGCCTTCTCGGCTTCGGCGAGCAGCTCGTCGCCGAGCGCATCCTCGCCGACCGCGCTGATTGACCAGCCGTCGGCGCCGTTCATCTTCGCGTGGTAGGCGAAGTTGACGGGGGCGCCGCCTGCGCGCTTTCCGCTGGGCAGCATGTCCCACAGGAGCTCTCCGAGAGACAGAACGATGGGCTTGGTCATGATGGTTTCCTTTCCGGGATGGTTGCTGTGGTTGTTGTGTTGTTGTGTTGCTGCGGGGTCCTCCGTTGTGGGGACCCCGGAAATCCGTGATGTTCCGCGGGCGGTCACGACAGTTCGAAGAACTGTGACGGGTGGTCGAGGAACTGGTTGATGGCTACGGCCGCGGCGCCGTTCAGGGCGGCGTCCGCGGGCAGGGCGGACAGGGTGATGGCGGTGGTGTCGTCGAGCTCGTGGATGACGTGCTTGTCGATGACCTTGTGCACTTCGTCGAGCAAGAGCTGCCCGGCTTCGGCGACGATGTCGCCGATGACGATCTGCGAGGGGTTGAAGGAGTTGAAGATCGTGATGCAGCCGAAACCGACGTACCGTGCGACCCGCTTGATCAGTGCGATCGCGCGCTTGTCGCCGCCGCGGGCCAGTGCGAACAGCGCTCGGCATGCCTGCAGGTGGGTCATCGTGCCGGCATCGGCGATCAGATCGTCTTCCTTCAGGATCATCTCGTGGATCGCGGGGGTGGAGCAGTAGCGTTCGAGGCATCCGACGTTGCCGCAGTCGCACGGCTTGCCGTTGATGTCGATGCTGACATGGCCGATTTCGGTGGCCGCTCCGAGGGCGCCGTTGATGATGTTGCCGTGGTCGATCACGCCGAGGCCGACGCCTTCGCCGACGAGGTAGTAGGCGAGGTTCTCGGTGGTGATGGTGGGATCGAACAGGTATTGGGCCATCGCGCCGGCGCGGGCGTCTTGCTCCACGAACACGGGGACGGTGAACGCGTTGCTGAATTCGTGGATGAAGTTGACTTTCTGCCATCCGCGCATCGAGGACACGACGGCGGTGCGTCCCACGTTGCGCAGGTAGGGGCCGGGGACGGCCATGCCGATGGCGATGATGCGTCGGTCGGTTTCGATCAGCGAACCGATGGTGTCGTGGAGCTGCATGATCGCCGAGTCGATGGTGTCTTCGGTGACTTGGGGCAGTTCCTGCACGGTCAGCGGTTTGCCGGCGAGGTCGAACACGCCGAGCTGTACCAGGCTTCGCGCGAATTTCACGGCGATGACGTGGAATTCTGCGGTGTCGAGAGTGAGCCCGATGGAGCGGCGGTTCTTGCGCCCCTCGAAATCGCCGGTCTCCTTGATGGCGCCGGCTTCTATGAGCTTGGCGGTGATCTTGGTGATGGCGGCGGGGGTGAGGTCGAGGGCTTTGGCGATCTGCGCGCGAGAGCTGATGCCGTGCTGGTACAGGTGCTGCATGATCCGCGAACGGTTGGTTTCGGACACTGATGCCAGGGTTGCGTTGGCGATGGTGTTGGTCATCACTGCTCCTTCGCTGTCGTGCCGTGTGCGCGGTCGTTGCGTGTTGTTGTCATGCTCGTCATTGAATATGAACGATGTTTATATATTAACACTGTTAATCAAAAAAGGGGAGGCGCGCCGTTGTTCGGCGTGTCGCGCTTTGTACCACGGTTTGCGCGTGTCGGGGCGTGGGATGGTTCGGGTGCCCTCGTGCGGGATGGTACGGTGATAGACAAGGTATGTGACGCATCGAAGGAGATGACAATGACGGTTGAAATCGCGGTGCAGGACGTGGAGGGCGCCCGCATCGCACATGAGGAGGGGGCGGATCGCGTCGAACTGTGCGCCGCTCTGATGGGCACGGGCGGGCTGACCCCAAGCTTCGGCATGATCCAGGCATGCTCCCATGTCGGCGTACCCCAAGGCGTCCAGGTGCTGATCCGTCCGAGAGGCGGTTCGTTCGTGTTCACCGATGAAGAGAAAAACGTGCAGATCGCCGACGTCCGTTCGGCCATCCTCGCCGGGGCGTCCGGCGTCGTCGTCGGAGGCATGACCGAGGACGGGCGCATTGACGTGCCGTTCACCCGCGCGCTGGCCGAGGCCGCCCGCAACGAGGCCGTGCGCTGCAATCGCAAGGTGCAGGTCACGTATCATCGTGCGTTCGACATGCTCGACGATCAGTTCGCCGCGCTGGATACCCTGATCGAACTTGGCTTCACCCGCGTGCTTACCTCGGGTGGCGCCGCATGCGTCCCGGATGGTCTGGGCCGCCTGCGGGAGCTGTCCGAATACGCCGCGGGGCGCATCCAGATACAGGCCGGCGGCGGTGTGACCGTCGATCTCATTCCCGCCTTGAAGGAGACGGGCGTGTCGGCGATTCATTTGTCGGCGAAACGCACGATGACATCGGATGGGGGCCCCGGAGGCGGAGGCAATGGCGTCATGGTATGCCGCACCGATCGGGATGTCGTGCGTGCCGCAGTCGCCGCCGCGCGCTGAAAATCCAAATCCTCCCGCTGGCGGGAGGCGGCGCGCAGCCTGATCAGCGGTTTTCCAGGTAATCGTGGAGGACTGATAGGGCTTCGCCACGCAGGGTGATTTCGCCCTCGCACTCGCATCGGCGGATGATGGTCCGCGTGTGGAACGACGAGCCGGTCAGCAGGTCGAGCTGCGCCTGCGCGGCCGACAGCAGGGTGTCGTTGACGATGTCGCTCTGCCCGTACACGCACACGTCGGCAAGGTCCAGCAGTCCCACGGGCATGGACAGCGCCGTGCCCAGATAGGTGCCGGCCTCGCGCAGGATGCTCGCGCGCATCCGTTCGTCGCTGCGCTGCAGCCGTGCGTGCAGCGAGGTCGCCGAGACCAGGCGTTCGAGGCACCCTCGCTTGCCGCAGGCGCACGGAGGGCCCTGCGGGTCGAGGGAGATGTGGCCGATCTCGCCGCCGGCGTGGTTCTCGCCGAACACCGGCACGTCGCCCAGCAGCACGGCGCCTCCGACGCCACGGCGCAGGCGGACGAACATCATATTGGGGCCGCCCTTGCCGAACAGTCGCTCGGTGAACATGGCGGCGGTCGCGTCGTTGTTCACGGTGACGGGAAGTGAGAAACGCCGTTCGATGGGCGTGCGGACGTCGACGTTGCGCCAGCCGAGCAGCGTGGAGCGCTTCACCAGGCCGTTGCCGTCGACCACGCCGGGCATGGCGAGCCCGATGCCGATGACGTTCTGCGTGGCGGCGTGCAGGGGAGTGATGACCTCGTTGATGGTGTCGAAATCCACATGGTTCACCGCCCGCAGCGCGTGTTCCACGTGCATGACCGGCTCGCCGAGCAGGTTCGTGGCCTCGCCCTGGATGAGATGCGGCTGTGACAGGTCGATGCTGATGATATGCAGCGTGTCGGGGTCGACGCTCAGCAGCGTGCCTCGCTTGCCCTTGCCGCCGTTGGACTCGCGGCCGTTCTCGCGCAGCAGGTGACAGCTGAGCATGCTGTTGACCACATCGGAGACCGCCACGCGGGACAGTCCCGTGCGCCGCCCCAATTCGGCGCGTGAAAGTTGGACGTCGGGGAACAGCAGGCTGAAGATCAATGACCGGTTCGTGCGTCTTGCATCGGCGGGACTTGCCTTGCCGCTCTGTCCCGGGTTGTGGGGGCCCCATATCCCGGATTGCTGGTAAGCGGTCATAAGTCCCTGGATCCTTTCCGTGGCTCTCCGCGAGACCATTTCCGGTCACGCAATGTTCATTCTACGGTCGCTCATGTTCAATGTCCGTTGTGTCGCCGAAGATGCGGATATACACATTAGTTAGTATCATTAACAAATAGCGGATGCGCATGTCACGGGAAACGCAAGAATCGCGTGACGGCACGGCTGGTCGCTGATGACAACGGGGTGGCCGAACCGCTGAAGAATGAACAACACAAGGAGGTTGCACATGCCTGAAGTGATTATCGTGAAGGATCAGGATGAGGCCGGCGAGCTGTACGCCCGCTGCGTCGCCGATCTGATCAAGGGCAAGCCGGACGCGGTGCTGGGTCTGGCGACCGGTTCGAGCCCGCTGGCCGCCTACCGTCACCTCGCCGCCATGGTGAAGGCCGAGGACATCGACGTGTCGAAGGTGCGCGGTTTCGCGCTTGACGAGTACATCGGTCTGCCGCTGACCCATCCGGAGTCCTACCACAGCACCATCCACCGCACCGTCGTCGAGCCGCTCGGCCTCGACCCGGAGAAGGTGCACGTGCCCGGTGACGTGCTCGACGGCGCCCCGCTGGAGGACGGCGAGCGTATCGCCCACGCCGGCCCCGAATACGATGCGGCCATCGAGGCCGCGGGCGGCATCGACGTGCAGATCCTCGGCATCGGCACCGACGGCCACGTCGGCTTCAACGAGCCCGGCGCGTCGCGGGCCTCCGGCACGCGCGTCAAGACGCTGGCCGAGCAGACCCGCGTCGACAACGCCCGCTTCTTCGACGACGACATCAACCAGGTGCCGACCCACTGCATCACGCAGGGCATCGGCACGATCCTCAAGGCCCGTCACCTGGTGCTGCTGGCCTTCGGCGAGGGCAAGGCCGAAGCGGTCGAGGAGACCTGCGAGGGCGGCGTGAGCGCCTTCTGCCCGGCTTCCGCTCTGCAGCTGCACCCGCACGCGACGATCATCGTCGACGAGGCCGCCGCCTCCCGCCTGCGCCACAAGGACTACTACAAGTACGCCTTCGAGCACAAGCCGGCTTGGCAGGGCATCTGATCAGCGCCCTGACAGGCATATCGATATGCGCTCCCGAACCGGGGCGCATGACGGATGGGTTCCCCGTCTGGGGGACCCATCCTCGCATGGGGCGGTCATCATCGCGCCCCGAATCACATACAAAGAGGTAGGACAATATGACTCAATCACGAGAACAGATCGTCGCGCGGGTGACTGATGCGCTGAAGGGCGAGGCGGGTCGCGTCGCCGTTCGCGGTGCCCGCAAGGTGGATGCGTGCGGCGTCCAGGATCATTTCTGGCTGACCGCGGCGGACGGTGTCATCGTCGCCACCGGCACCGACGACGAGGCGTTCGAGTCGGCGTGTCGTTCCATCGGCCTTGATCCGGCCGACGAGACGGCCATCATCGATGCGGCCGGGCAGCTGATCACCCCGGGCTATGTGGACATTCACGCGCATGGCGCATGGGAGCATTCCTTCGATGACGGTCCGGAAGGCATCGACATCGCGCGTGCCGGCCACGCCGTGCACGGCACGACCAGGCAGGTGCTGTCGCTGATCACCAATCCCATCGACGTGATCTGCGCGAACCTGAAGAACGTTCGCGCCAAGATGGACGAGCGCCCCGACGTGCTCGGCGCCCATCTCGAAGGTCCGTTCCTGGCGCTCGCCCGCAAGGGCGCTCATGATCCCGAGTGCCTCAAGGACCCGGTTCCCGAGCTCGTCGACGAGCTGCTGGGCGCTGCCGACGGCTGCATCCGCCAGATCACCATCGCGCCCGAGCTGCCTCACGGCATCAGCGCCATCAAGCAGTTCACGAAGGCGGGCGTCGTGCCGGCCGTCGGCCACTGCGACGCCGATTACGAGACCGCCAAGGCCGGTTTCGACGCCGGCGCGGGCATCATGACCCACATGTTCAACGCGATGAATGGACTGCACCACCGCAAGCCGGGCCCGATCCCGGCGGCCGTGGAGGATCCGCGCGTCACTATCGAGCTGATCAACGACGGCTTCCACGTGCAGGACCCGATGGTCAAGCTGGGCTTCGAGTTCGCACCCCACCGCACGGCGTTCGTCACCGACGCGATGGCGGCCACCGACTGCCCTGACGGCCCGTACAAGCTGGGTGCGCTGGACGTGAACGTCGTCGACGGCCACGCCCGTCTGGTGTCGAACGGTGCCATCGCCGGCTCCACGCTGCTGCTTGAGGTCGCCGTGCAGCGCGCCGTCAATGAGCTGGGCATCTCCCCGGTCG
>OCPI01000508.1_pt1 | contig 13498 bp, 8 predicted proteins | sample 1476291 | NCBI WGS metagenome assembly OCPI01 (sample SAMEA2580054, study PRJEB22360) | human gut metagenome | reverse complement strand
GCACCTGCGTCGTAGAGATGCTCGGCCACGTACTCGAAGAGCAGGGTGCGGGCGAAGGGCGAGGGGGCCTCGGTCTCCACCTCCATTAGGGCGATGCCGCGCGACTGCAGGGCGCGGTGTACCTGTAGCAGGGCCGGCAGGTCGTACACGTCCTGCAGGCACTCTCGGGCGGTTTCCAGCAGGATGGGGAACTCGGGGTACTTGCGGGCTACGTCCAGAAGCTGCGCGGCACGCTGGCGCTGCTGCCAGAGCGGCGTGCGCTTGCCCGGATTACGCCGGGGTAGTAGCAGAGCTCGGGCCGCGTTCTCGCGGAAACGCGAGCCGAAAAGGGCTGAATCGGCCACGCTATCGGTGACGATGCCCTCCAGCTCCTCGGGGTCGAAGAGGAAGAGGTCGGCCCCGGGTGGCACGTCCTCCATCGCGGGCAGGCGTAGGATGATGCCGTCATCGGCCGCCATGACCGAGGCGTCTACACCGTAGCGCTCGATGATGCGGGCACGCACCGCGAGGGCCCAGGGGGCGTGCACCGAGTAGCCCAGGGGCGAGTGGAGAATCAGCCGCCAATCCCCGAGCTCGTCGCGGTGACGTTCCACGATGAGGCGCCGGTCGGAAGGGACGGCGCCGGTGGATTCGCGCTGCTCGCGCAGGTAGGCCAGCAGGTTGTCCACGGCCCAGCGGTCCAGGCCGAGCTGTTCGAGCTGCTGGCGGGCGGCGGGTGTATCCGTGGCCTCCAGGGAGGCGAGGGCTCGGGTGAAGGCGCCCGTTTGCAGGCCCAGGGTGTAGGGGCGTCCGGCGCGGTCGCCGTGCCAGAAGGGCAGGCGCGCGGGCAGGCCGGGGGCGGGGGTGACGCGCACCGCGTCGTGGGTGATTTCTTCAATGCGCCAGCTGCTGGCGCCGAGGGTGATGACCTCGCCGGCTCGGGATTCGTAGACCATTTCCTCGTCGAGTTCGCCGACGCGCTTGGGGCCGCGTTCCTCGTCTCCGCCGACGAGGTAGACGGGAAAGAGGCCGCGGTCGGGGATGGTTCCTCCGCTCGTGACGGCGAGGCGCTGGGCCCCGGGGCGGCCCTCGATGCTGCCGGAGGGTGCCTGCTCGGTGGGGGTTCGGTCCCAGAGGATGCGCGGGCGCAGCTCGGCGAACTCGTCGGAGGGGTAGCGGCCTGCGAGCATTTCGAGCGTGGCGTCGAAGAGGGCGCGGGGTAGCTCGGTGTAGGGTGCGCTGCGGCGCAGGGCTTCGTACCAGGAATCGACGCTGATGGGCTCGAGGGCGCAGGCGGCTACGGTCTGCTGGGCGAGCACATCCAGGGGGTTGGTGGGGATTGCGAGCGGTTCGAGGGTGCCGCTACGCATGCCCGCGAGGGTCACGGTCGCTCCGAGGAGGTCGCCGCGGTGCTTGGGGTAGAAGACTCCGCGCGAAATATCGCCCACGCGGTGGCCGGCGCGGCCCACTCGCTGTAGGGCGGAGGCGACCGAGGGAGGCGCAGCCACCTGGATGACGAGGTCCACGTGGCCCATGTCGATGCCCAACTCGAGGGAGCTGGTGGCCACCACGCAGCGCAGAGTGCCGCCCTTGAGCGCCTCCTCGATGAGGGTGCGCTGTTCTTTGGAGACGGAGCCGTGGTGCGCGCGGGCCAGAGGAGGCACAGCCTCGGGGGAGTTCACATCAGTCTGTGCGGCGTACTCCTCGGGGTCGATGCCGCGGCGGGCGAGCTCTCGGTGCAGGTGAATGTCGTTGAGCGCGGCGGTGAGCTTTTCGGCGAGTCCGCGGGAGTTCACGAAGACGATTGTAGAACGGTTGTTCTCGATATGGTCGACGATGCGTTCCTGCACGCGGGGCCAGATGGAGGTCTCGGCGCGTCCCTCCGTCCCGCCTGCGGCCTCCGCGTAGGCTTCGGCGGGGTTAAGAACGGCGTTGAGGTCAAAGGAAGCCTCGGAACCGACCGAGGGTGCGGCGGGAAAGACCCCGATGGCGTCCTCGAGGGTGTAGCCGGGGGCAGAGAAGCTCTCTGCGGAAGGCTCGGTAGAAGGCTCGGCGGAGGGTAGGGTAGTGGGTGCGGCGGCGGAAAGAACCGGCTTCGAGGCGTTTCCTGTCGCCTCGCCGGGCCCGTAGAGACCCTGCCCGTACTCGTTTGCCCCACCGAGGGCTGCCATGTCGGGAACGGGAACGCTCAGGCTCAGGTCCCAGCGCTTGGGCACCGGCTTGCTAACGATGTTTACGGGTTGCACACCGCCTAGAAAACGAGCCACGGCGTCGGGATTCTCGATGGTCGCGGAGAGTCCGATGCGCTGGGCGGGTTCGGGCAGGAGTGCGTCCAGGCGTTCGAGGGAGACGGCCAGGTGTGCCCCGCGCTTGGTGGCGGCGAGGTTGTGAATTTCATCCACGATAACCGTGGTAACGCCGGCGAGGGTGTCGCGGGCGGCGCTGGTGAGCATGAGGTAGAGGGACTCGGGGGTGGTGATGAGGATGTCGGGCGGGTTGCTGATGAGCTGGCGGCGCTCGCGGGCGGGGGTGTCGCCGCTGCGCACGCCCACGGTGATGAGGGGTTCCTCCGGCACGCTTCCGGTGTCCGCGGTGCTCAGGCGCGTGATGCCGGCCAGTGGTGCCCGCAGGTTGCGTTCGACGTCGGCTCCGAGAGCCTTGAGGGGTGAGATGTAGAGAATCCGCGTGCCGCGCGGAGGCAGCGCGGTGCCGGGGACCTGCTCGAGGTGTTCGCGGTAGAGGGCGTCGAGGGACCAGAGGAAGGCGGCAAGGGTTTTGCCCGAGCCGGTGGGGGCGATGATGAGGGTGTTGTGGCCCTCGCGGATGCTCTCCCATGCGCCTTCCTGTGCAGCGGTGGGTGTGCTGAAGGTGCGGCGGAACCACTCGCGGACGGGGGCGGAGAAGGGGGAGAGTGCATCGGTCATGTTTCAATTATGACGCGTGTTACGGGTCACTTGATTTACGGGTGGTGCGGGGGTGATGATGGCTTGACAGGTAACATGCAGGCCCCATAATATTTTACCCGTAAAATAATTTGGGAACTCAGTAAAGGAACCAACATGACCCGCCTAAACGAAGAACAGCTCGTCGCACTCTTCCACGAGCCTCGCACCGCCTACTCCTTCACCGACGAGCCCGTCACCGACGAACAGCTGCACCGCATCCAGGAGCTCACCTTCTATGGCCCCAGCGCCTTCAACAGCCAGCCCCTACGCATTACCTGGATCAAGAGCCCCGAAGCCCGCAAGCACCTCATCTCCTACCTGGTGGACGGCAACAAGCCCAAAGCCGAATCCGCACCCATGATTGCATTGCTCTCGGCAGACCACGGTTGGGTCGAGAAGGCCGACACCTTCAACCCCCGCTCCGCGGAGTTTATTAAGGGCTACTACGCTGACGAAAACCTGGCCAAGCCCACCGCTGACCTCAATGCACACGTCCAGGCAGGCTACTTCATCACCGCGATTCGCGCCCTCGGCCTAGACGCCGGCCCCATGACCGGCGCAGACTTTGAAGGCCTGAAGAAGGAATTCCTGGCCGGTACTAACGAGCAGCCCTTCCTGGTGGTCAACATTGGCCACGGCCTCCCCGCCGGCTACGATCGCCCCGTGCGCTTTGGTCACGAGGACGTCACCCGCTCCGTCTAAAACGAGCGAAAACACAGCATAACATTCAGTTTTAGAGGTTGAGATATAGTTCAAGGGCGATTCCCCACAAAGATGGGGAACCGCCCTTGAACTATATGCGCACAAAATGTGCCAGAGATGTTGTCACATCTGCAACGCCGCGTTAGCGGGCACCAAACTGGCCCACGGACAGCTGCGGAACCGAAGAGGAACAAGCCGTCGTATCAAAGGGGACCGTGACGCCGTTCCGGTCGCCAGTGAGACCCACCAGGAAGCCCTCCACCTGCCGCGCGCCACAATTATTGCCGAAACGATCCGGATTGACCGAACGCATCACCACCGTGGTGCTATCACCCGGGGCGACGGTCACACCGGCAGGGTTCATAAACTCGGAAGAGTTAGAAGCCTCGCGTCCCACCCAATTACCCGAAGAATCAGCGTAAATCACGCGCGGGTAACCGCGCAGGGAACACGGCGAATCGGTGAAGTTCTGGAAGTACAGCGTGAGAGTGCGCGCACCGGGAGAGTTATCCGTCACGGCAACCGAAACATTCAAATCGTCCATGGTGCACTGCGCGGGCCCCTCAGCATTCTTCTTGCCGGAGTTATCGGATCGGTTCGAGTCGCCGCTATTACTACCACCGTTACCGCCGCCCGAAGAATTCGAACCCGAATCCGAGGAAGAAGAACCGGAATCCGACGAAGAATCCTGATGGTTCCCGGAACCGGAACCGCTACGGTCTTCGCCGTTATTGCTCTCGCCCTTCTCCGGAGGAAGATCCTCGTGCTTTGCCTCACCTGAAGACGACGAATGCTCGTGATTCTCCGAGCTAGAGTCCTCAGAATGAGCGGAGGAAGACTCCCCATGCTCCGGGGAAGCACTGTTGACAACTGTGATGGAGCCCGGGGCCACCGAAGCGCTAGGGCTCTCGGAGGCCACACGAATCGTGCCGGGCTTCACCGATGCGGAGGCACTCGGGTGCGCCGAGGTGCCCTCTGCATCCTGACCGGCCTGGTGCGCGCCGCATCCACTGAGCGCGAGCACGCCGCAGAGGAGGGTGGTTGATGCGAGTACCTGAGCCGATTTAAACATTGTTACATCGCCGCCTGCATTTGGATTTCTGCTCCGTCCATACCGGGGGCGTACTCAACCTGGCAGCACAGGCGGGAATATTCGTTTGCGACATCATCAACCATGTCGAGCAAATCCTGCTCGGCCTCGGTGCGCTCACCGGAAGCCGGGTAGTGCTCGGGGTCAATGAAGGCATGGCAGGTTGCGCAGGATGCGTTACCGCCGCAGGTGGCGAGGACCGGCACACCGTTAGCCTGGAGGGTTTCCAGGAGAGTGTGGTGGTCTTCCCACTGAATATCGTAGTGTTCGCCTGCTTCGTCAGTGACCTTAATCGTTACGCCCATACGTTCTCCTTCTTCTGTAGTGATGCGTTTCTATTGTAGAGGTAGGGGCCGGTATTAACCCCACCGGTGTGATAACCCGAACTCTAGCGTCACGCATCCTGCGGGAACGCATATTAATTTTTATGTTGAAGAGCACGGATGGCTCGTTTCCAGTCTACCCGTTGAGCCTTTGACATGCGGGGAAAGACCCGTCATTTACTCCTGCCTAGGCGTGCAAATAAATACCGTGGAGGGCATAAAGACGCAGGGGCGGGGCATCGGGAGTACAGTCCCGAACCCCGCTCCTACGACGGACGCACAGCCTAACATGCACCGTGTACCGAACCGGGCCTACAGGCCCGACCTATACGTGTGGTCTATTCGGTCCCCGCGCTACTCTCCGATGCGGAGTCCTCCGCCGGGAGCGCATCCTTCGCGGAGTTGTTGGCAGGGTTGGTGCCCTGCACAATGCCACGCACACTATCGCGCGGATCAGCGTAGCGCAGATCAATGCCGAAAGTATTACGAATCTGGCGCGCAGAATTCAAGTGCCAACGCTGCGAGTCGGAGGGAGTCACCGACGTGACAGCCTTCTGCCCCGGAGCCAGTGCCTCGTGACGGATGTCGTAGTGCTTACCGCCCATCGTCACCGTAAATCCGTGCTCCTGTAGCAGCTGGACAAACTCGTCCACGTCATGCGGAATCTTGCGGCCGCGCTGACGCTTGCGTCCGCTCATGCGCGGCTGAGACTCAAAGGGGTTACGGTTCGCGGCGACACCGCGTGCAATGCGGATGACCTGCTGCTCGGAGTGTGAGAACTCCACCTGGTACCCGTTGAGAGAATACACGGTGCGGCTCGTACCCGGAATAGGCTGGCGGTTATCGGCCTCATCCAGGATGCGTGTAATGTATTCGCTCGTCAGGCCCAGGGCCTTGAGCTGGCTCTGAGCATCCGGAGAGAGCTGGTAGCCGCCGGCTGAGGCCTTGAGCGGGCGCAGAGCCAGAACCTCCACGGTGAGGGGGTTGAGTACAACCTGGTAGCCTAAATCCTCGTGGGTGTAGAGGGTGACTTCGCGGCCGTATCGGTTTTCCTCGGCGGTCTCCTCGCGCACCACGCTTTCGGGTGATTCAATAATCTCCAGCAGCAGGGGGTAGCCGAGGTCGTGGCGCATCATGTAGTCCATGACTCCGGGCAGTACCCCGTAGATGCGGCGGCTTTCCGGCACTTCGCCGTAGAACTCCTGCTCGATACGCGCGGCGATACGCTGATTCTCGAGCGGCACCTCCGTCAGCGGGATGAGCCGCTGATTGGAGGGGCGAATCTTGGCGCGTGCCGCGGCGGGCTTGGGAGTCTTGCGGTAGGCCTCCACGAGGGCCTGCTGCTGCTGCACGAATTCGTGGGCGATGAGCGGCATCAGAGTGAAGTAGAGCTCTGCGGCCCCGGGACGGATTGCGCCGTGCTCATCGAGCAGGGAGGCGCCCTCGTCGTTGGTCAGGTCCCAGGTGCGCTCTGCCGCTTCGCCATCCTCCGCCTCGCGGTAGCTGTAGCCGGCCAGGGAGGCCAGCTCCTGCAGGCGCACGTACACCTCGAGGGGAACGGTAATCTGCTTGGCTGACATTACTTCTCCTCCTGAGTGTTCTGGTGCTTGTACTGTTCGGACGTGGCGGCCTCGGCCTGCCGGTTAATGGCGTCGCTGAGATCCTCAATCTGCGCGCGCCGCATGACTTCGGCGTGCAGGGCCTGGAAATTGGGGGTTTTAGTCAGGGAGAGCACGGTCCGCTGATCTGGGGAGATAGTCAGCTCCAGCCCCTCCGCGGCGTAGATGCGGGTCCAGCCCTCACCCATGCGCACGCTCTCGGGGTTTTCGAGCGTGTGGACCATAAGGTCGAAGACGAACTCGGGGTTCTTTGAGAGGAAGACTCGGGCGCGCTCGCTGAAGGCCATTTCGAGGGCGCTGAGCGGGGTGTACTCACCGTGGGCCAGGGGCGCGTTGTCCCCGTCGTTGCATTCGGCTTCGTACTCGTCGACGACGGTGATTAGCTCGGCGGAGGCGGTGTTGACGTCCACGCGGTAGTCGTCATACCTGAAGCGAATCGTCCAGTCGTTGACGCGTTCTGCCGTACCCTCGCCCAGGATTGTACGCACGAGATCCTCGCTGAGTCCCTCGCGCTCCATACGCTGACGCAGCCCGGGACGGATGCGGTAGGTGCGCTCGCGATCCTCCGCGGTGACCTCTGCGGGGCGGGTGGGAGCCGCGGATGCGGCCATCTCAGATGTGGCCGGCGCGGTTCCGGCGGAAGGCACGGGCATCGGTGCCGGGGTATTCGGGACATCCGGAGCGATGTTTCCCGGGGCGGCTTCCTGCTCAGCTTCCTGTTCTGCGGCCTGTTGCCGGGCGCGCAGGCCCTGCAGGTACTCCTCGATCTGCGGCGGGCGGTAGGTGAGCGTGGCTTTGCGGAACATGCCGGGTGAGGGGGCCGCGGGAACGGCGGGTGCCGAGGGCTTCGGGGCGGCCGGGCGCGTTTCGGAGGGAGTTTCGAGGGGCGCGGAGGCAACCGGTGTGGGCGCGCTGGGCTTCGGCGGAGTAGGCTTGGGTGCCGTGAATTGGGCAACGGAAGGCTTGGGTGCGCTGGGTTTGGGGGCGCTGGGTTTGGGGGCCTCCGAGGGAGTGACGGTCTTCTCCTCGGGTACTTGTTCTCCGGAAGTCCCCTGCTCGGCTCCCGCGCGGGCGCGGCGAGCTATCAGCGCGGGAGAGGGGACGGGTTTAGGTGCGGTTGCTTCGGCCGGCGCGCTCGTCTCTTCGTCGTTGTGTACGGTGGTCTCCCCAGCTTCGGTCACGGTTTCTGCGGTGGGGGCCTCTGCGCTGGTGTCCTCGGGGCCTTCTTCGGCATGGTTTCCGCGCAGGAGGGCAGCTATGAGCTCTTGGCGCGAGGTGTACGGAATAATTTGCTCAGGTGTATCGATGTAGCGCGGGAAGTTTTCGTAAAGAATTTTTGCGGCGCTTTCGAAGAGCTTCTCAACGCTCGGCACTTCGGCGGGGGAACAGGGGCAGAGTAGCTCGTGGCGCTGATCGTTGTAGAGGGCCCAGTGGGCGCAGCGCTCGCTGGGGGCGAAGTAGTCGAGTGTTCCTAGGTCTGCAATATCGATAAGCGCACCTATGAGGGATTGCGGGATGGATAACTGAGCCATGATGCTCCTTTGCATGAGGTGTACCCCCAACTTGGGCGTGGAGGGTCTTTCTTCCATCCTATGCGTTTTTTCATCGGTGTGCGCCGGAGCACGTCATATTATGCGGATGAAATGCGAATTTTTGGTGTGGATGCGGTTGGTGCGCCCGTAACCGGGGCGGAGGCAGGGCGGTTTTGTTGGGGGATACGAAAAATCCCCGGTTCCGAAGAACCGGGGATCGGTGGTGCGCCCGAAGGGATTCGAACCCCCAACCTTCTGATCCGTAGTCAGATGCTCTATCCGTTGAGCTACAGGCGCATGTTCCTCGCTTCGGATTTCTTCAATCCATCGCGGCAACAGGTAATACTATACGAGGATTTCGAAGAGCCTGCAAGTCGAAAAACTCCAGAAGGCTCCGATTTGTGAGTGTTAAAACCTGGTGATGCCCTATTTTCCCGCGAGATTCCGGGGGTTTTGACCCGAGAAAAATTTTTTAAAATATTTTTGCGGTACCCCAAAATGGGTGAGCGTGGAACCTCGATGGCGCTCTTAACGCCTCATGCGCCCCTCTTCCCGGACCCGTAGAATTTCCGAGTCAAATCCCCATGCTGTTCTCATGTAGGAGGTGGGCGCATCCCTGACCTATTCGCCCTGGTCGACGTCTCACTGAATCCCTATCCAATCGGTGTGACGGGCAGAACGTGAGAAATAACATCATAGAAGGGTGTTTGAGTCATTAATGCGATATTCTGTAAGCATCACGAGGAAGTGGCTTCTGTCCAAGCGTGCATATCTACCGTCATTTGCACGCTTGTAGTTTTTAACTGCTTCTTCGCTACCGCAGACCTATCGCGGATCGACGTAGTATCCGCGGTATTTACCGATTGAAGGGGAAAACGTCAATGGCTGACACCTCAACTCGTACTCTCTCTGCCGAACTCGAAAAGGAGCTGCAGGGCGCACCCACTACCCACCAGGGTCTTCTGGAATGGGTTCGCGAGGTCGCCGCGCTGACGCAGCCTGACCACATCTACTGGGTGGACGGCTCCGAGGAAGAATATGATCGCCTTGCGCAGGAGCTGGTGGACGCCGGAACCTTCGTTCGTCTGAGCGATCACGAATTCCCGAACTCCTACGCTGCTTTCTCCGACCCCGACGACGTAGCACGTGTCGAGGAGCGCACCTTCATCTGCTCTGAGACCGAAGAGGGCGCTGGCCCGACCAACAATTGGCGTGACCCCGTCGAAATGAAGAAGACTCTGACCGGCCTGTTCGAGGGCTCGATGCGTGGCCGCACCATGTACGTGATTCCCTTCGTCATGGGCTCGCTGAAGGCGAAGAAGCCCAAGATTGCCGTTGAGCTGACCGACTCAGCATACGTCGTGTGCTCGATGCGCATCATGGCAACCATCGGCAAGGACGTTCTGGATAAGCTGAACGAAACTAATGGCTTCTTCGTCAAGGCCCTGCACTCCGTTGGCGCACCCCTGGAGCCCGGTCAGAAGGATGTTTCCTGGCCCTGCAACCCCGAGAAGTACATCGTCCAGTTCCCCGAGACTCGCGAAATTTGGTCCTTCGGTTCCGGTTATGGCGGCAACGCGCTGCTGGGCAAGAAGTGCTATGCACTGCGTATTGCATCCGTCATTGGTCGCGACGAGGGCTGGATGGCAGAGCACATGCTCATCCTGAAGGTCACCAACCCCGAGGGCAAGGTCCGCTACATTTCTGCGGCGTTCCCCTCGGCTTGCGGCAAGACCAACTTCGCCATGATGGACCCGACCATTGAAGGCTGGAAGGCCGAGATGGTCGGCGACGACATCTCCTGGATTGAGTTCGATGAGAACCACCAGGCACGCGTGGTCAACCCCGAGGCCGGCCTGTTCGGCGTGGCACCGGGCACCGGTTACTCCACCAACCCGAACGCTATGAAGGCTATCGCCAAGGGCAACACTATCTTCACCAACGTTGCTCTGACCGACGACGGCTCGGTCTGGTGGGAGGGTAAGACCGACGAGGCTCCCGCACACCTGATTGACTGGACCGGTAAGGACTGGACCCCCGAGTCTGGTCGCCCGGCAGCTCACCCGAACTCCCGTTTCTGCACTCCCGCGTCTCAGGTGGATATGCTCGCTCCCGAGTACTACGATCCCGAGGGTGTGCCGCTGAGCGCCATCGTTCTGGGTGGTCGCCGCAAGACTACCGTTCCGCTGGTGTCTGAGTCCGATAGCTGGGAGCAGGGCGTGTTCCGTGCCGTCACTCTGTCGTCGGAGACCACCGCGGCTGCTAAGGGTGCTGTCGGTGTGATTCGCCGCGACCCGATGGCTATGCTGCCCTTCATCGGTTACAACGCCGGTGACTACTTCCAGCACTGGATTGACCTGGGTAAGAAGCACGGCGCAGAGAACATGCCGAAGATTTACTACGTCAACTGGTTCCGCCGTACTCCCGATGGTGGTTTCGCATGGCCCGGCTTCGGCGAGAACTCGCGTGTTGTGAAGTGGATCTTCGACCGTCTGGATGGCAAGGCCGGCGGCCAGGAGACCTTCTTGGGCACCGTTCCCACCAAGGAGGACCTGGACCTGACCGGCCTGAAGATCTCCGACGAGGAGCTGAGTGCAGCCCTGGCTGTCTCTAAGGATGAGTGGGCTGCTGAGCTTCCCGGTATTGACGAGTGGCTGGCTAAGTTCGGCGACAAGCTACCGGTTGAGGTCCGCGAGCAGCGTGATGCTCTGGCCAAGTCCTTGGAGGACTAAGCCACAGGACTGAACCGCTAACGTGTTGAGCGGCTGAAGGGGTGGAATCTCGGTTGAGGTTCCACCCCTTGCCTATATGCCGTGTGTCGGTGCGTATATTTTGAAATGTAAAGCTATACACCGCAAAAGATAATGCGAACGGGCTTAAGAAATATTTGGAGGCCTTCCGGTCGAGTGGGGGTAGGTCTCTAACTTTCGGCTCTTGGGGCACGTCGATACAATGCCTGTGTATGTTTTTAATGTGCCTCGGCCCTCCGGCGTGGTGTATATGCCGCCGGATGCCCTATAGGTTTTCTGCTGAGGACAAGTGATGAAAGGAGTATCCATGCGTTTGACAGCTTTCTCAGATGTCTCGCTGCGCGTGTTGATGCTCCTGTCTGCTCTGGAGCCGGGACAAAAGCTTTCGACCCAGAAGATTGCGGAGGGTGTGGACACCCCCTATAACCATGTGGCAAAGGCAGTGGCTTTCTTGGTGAATCAGGGGTACCTGGACTCGACACGCGGTCGGTCCGGGGGTGTGATGCTCTCGGAATCTGGGCGTTCGGTGACGGTTGGTACCATTCTTCGCGCTACTGAAGGCGATATCCCCATGATTGAGTGCGAGGATGAGAATGGCCACTGCCCTCTAGATAAGTTCTGCCGCTTGCGCAATGTGTTGGCGCGCGCTCGGGAAGCTTTCTATGCTGCTGTGGATTCAGTGACGATTACCGAATTGACGGCCGGTGCTAGTCCGGTGGGCCCGATTCTTCTGGAGCTTAGGATGACCCCTCCGGAGAACGCGATTCCTGCTCGTTCGTAGGTTTTTGAGGGCTCAATGGGGAGTCTTGCAAGTTGGTTGTGGGACGAATCCCCCGAGGCCGTGAACGTGCACTATTTTCGAAAATGTGCAGGTTTGAGCTCGCGATATAAAAATGTAAGTAGAGTCACTATTTTGCCATTGCGTCGATTATCTCGTGGAAATATATATTCATGACGGAATTTTTATGCATGTACTGTCGCTAGTCAATCGCAAAATTCTCATCTTTGACGCAAATATATAGTGTCTTACACAGTCGATACTTCGAGTCGTAACAAACCTTAAGTGCCTGCGGTACGGGTTGTCCCCGCTACACGGTACGCCCTGAGAAAACGTAAACAAAGGTCGAGGTGCTAGTGTAGGGGTGTTTTATAAACACTTTGTCACCAACGGAGCGACCCTCGGTACACCTCGTGGCCGTCATCAACGCCGGCCCGCGACGCTTCCGGCTCCCATGGGTGACCGTTACAGGAAGAAGGCACACACCGATGCTCTCCGAAAAGTCCCGCCCCATTATCGAGGCAACGCTGCCCATCATCGCCGAGCGCATTAACGACATCACTCCCGACTTCTACCGTCGAATGTTCGCCGCCCGTCCCGACCTGATGGACGGCATGTTTTCCCGTTCCTCCCAGCTCGAAGGCACCCAGCCCCGTGCACTGGCTGGCTCCATCGCCGTGTTCGCCTCCTACATTGTTGAGCACCCCGACTCCTACCCCGACGAGGTCCTCTCCCGCGTTGCCCACAAGCACGCCTCCCTGGGCCTGAAGGAAGAAGAGTACCCCACCGTCTACAAGTACCTCTTCGAGGCTATTGCCGCTAACCTCGGCGACCTGGCAACCCCCGAAATCGTTGACGCCTGGACCGAGGTCTACTGGCTCATGGGTAACGCCCTCATCAAGCTGGAGAAGGGCCTGTACGCTTCTCAGGCCAACGACGTAACCCGCGCACCCTTCAAGGTCGTGGACCGCAAGGAGACCGGTGAGAACGTCGTCGTGCTGACCTTCGAGCCCGCCGATGACACCCCCATGACCGAGTCCAAGGGCGGCCAGTACATCTCCATCACCGTTCCCGCACGTGACGGTCTGCGCCAGGCACGCCAGTACACCCTGCTGCCCAGCAAGAAGAACCAGCGCCGCATCGGCGTGAAGCTCGACCCCAACGGCGAGATGACCTCCATCCTGCACGAGCTGAAGGTCGGTGACGTTGTTGAGCTCTCCAACCCCTACGGCGACCTGACCCTGGAGGGTTTCGGCGACCCCGAGGCACCCCTGTACCTCTTCTCCGCGGGTATCGGTACCACCCCGATGCTCAGCTTCCTCTCCGAGCTGGTTGAGAAGGGCTCGACCCGCCCCGTGACCGTGGTTCACGCTGACCGCCGTCTGGATACCTGGCCCCTGCGTGAAGAGCTCGTCGAGCTCGTCGGCAAGCTGCCGAATGCGCGCCTCATCTCCTTCATCGAGGGCGAGGGCGGCGACTACACCGGCCGCGTCGACGTCTCCAAGCTGGACGTTCCCTCCAACGCCAACGTGTACCTCTGCGGCCCGCTGCCCTTCATGCAGGGCGTGCGTTCCGCACTGGTTGATGCGGGCGTCCCCGGTAAGAACATCAACTACGAGATCTTCGGCCCGGACCAGTGGATGCTCCACGACCAGGCACGCGAGGCGTAAAAACCCCGTAAGCCGGCTCGTCCGCTAGGTTTCTTAAACCCGGCTAGGTTCTGCTCTTAGACAGAAGAACCTAGCCGGGTTTTTAGAACCCAAAATAAAAATCCCGCCCC
>OCPI01000500.1_pt1 | contig 13573 bp, 8 predicted proteins | sample 1476291 | NCBI WGS metagenome assembly OCPI01 (sample SAMEA2580054, study PRJEB22360) | human gut metagenome | reverse complement strand
GGGGCAATCGCCTGGAGGAGCCAAACCTAGCGGCTCCGGTTCGGGACGTGTTCCGGAGAACGGCAATGGCGCCAATCCCAAGGCGTTCATCGCCAATACCGGTGTAGCTGTTGCGGGGTTGGCAACGGTGGCGTTGCTTGCCATGGGCTCGGGTGTCGTGCTGCTTCGCCGGCGTTCGTCTCATCGCGAAAATCGGTAGAAGTACATACGGTCGGACGGTGTGAGGCAACGGCCCGGTGACCAGGGCCGTTGCCTTCGTTTCTTGCCCCTCCCACGCAAGGGGCAAGAAACGAAGACGCACGAGCCGCGGCTAGTGCATCCGGCCGTCGGCCATGAACAAGGCGTGGGCGTCGCCCTTCGCCTTGGCCTCAAGATAGCGGCGGAACACCGACAGGCGTTCCGTGGTGCTACGGGCCAGGGGAGAGGGCAATTCGTTCAATGAGAACCAGCCGACGTTAAGGCTTTCGTCATCGCCCACAAACGGTTCGGCGTTGCCGCCGGGCTTGAGCTCGCACAGGAAGGAATGGTCCATATACTGCGCGTGGTCGCCGTTGGCATAGGTGAGGATACGTTGCTCGGAATTCACGGACACCAGATCGGTGACCACGACGTCCACGCCGGTCTCCTCCTTCACCTCGCGTACCGCGGCGTCGGCGGGCTGCTCGCCCGGGTCGATGATGCCGTACACCATCGCCCACTCGCCGGTGTCGGCGCGCCGACCCAGCAGTATGCGTCCATGCTCGTCAAGTACGCATGCCGTCACGCCATGCAACCACAACAGATCATGGCCGATCTTCTTACGCAGTTCCAGAATGAACGGGGGCGTGCTCATGCGTTGGCCCGTTCCGACATCCACGCCTCGACTCCCTCGATGGTCTTCGGGATGCCGGCGGAAATCCATTCGGGGCCGTTCTCGGTCATGAGCACGTCGTCCTCGATACGGATGCCGATGCCGCGGTATTCCGGCGGAATAAGCAGATCATCCTCACGGAAGTACAGGCCGGGCTCAATGGTGAAGATCATGCCCGGACGAATCGGCGCGCCCTGATAGGACTCGAAACGAGCCTGCGCGCAATCGTGCACATCAAGACCCAAGTGGTGGGCCACACCGCAGGCGAGCCAACGGCGGTGCTGCTGGCCTTGCGGAGACAGCGACTCCTCGACGCTCACCGGCAGCAGACCCCAATCGTGCAGCCGTTCGGCAATCACACGCATGCAGGCGTGGTGGATGTCGGAGTAGGGGGCACCCGGTTTGGCGGCTTCGAAACCGGCCTGCTGCGAGTCGAGCACGGCCTGGTACAGACGCTTCTGGAAGTCGGTGAACTTGCCGTTGGTCGGGAAGGTGCGGGTGATGTCGGCCGTGTACAGGGAATCGACCTCAACGCCGGCGTCCACCAGCAGCATGTCGCCGTTCTTCACCACACCGGTGTTGCGCATCCAGTGCAGAATCGGGGCGTGGGGGCCGGAGGCCACGATGGAGTCGTATCCGACGGCGTTGCCCAGCTCACGGGATACAGCGTTGAACGCGCCCTCAAGGATGCGCTCGGAACGCGGCTTGTCGAGCGCGGCCGGAAGCGAGGAGAGCAGGCGGTCGAAGCCATGCTTGGTGGCGTCCACGGCCTTGCGCATTTCGTTGATTTCGTAGCCGTCCTTGACCATGCGTGCCTCGGCGGCGAACTCGTGCAGCTTGTCGTCGGATGCGGAGTTCTTGTCCGGATCGGCGAAACCGTTGGCCTCGCGGATGGACTCGACCATCGAAGTGATTTCGGAGTCGGTCTCGCTGACCACGCGCACACGCACGGCGCCGGCCTCGGCACCCACGTCCTTGGACAGGGCGTCAGCCAGCTGGGCGATGTCGTGGGTTTCGATGCCGGTCATCGCCTGCATCTCCTTGAGACCGGCACGCGGGCCAACCCAGTATTCGCCGTAGTGGGCGGACATGAAGAAGTCCTCGGTGGAGTTGTCGGCGCGCGGCGCCACAAACAGTTCCGGGGTGTGGGTCTTGCCGGTCGCGGCTTCGGGGGAGTCGGGGTCGACCGGGTTCAGGACCAGCACGGCACCAGCTTCATAATCGGAACCCAGGCCGGTGTAATAGGCGAACGTGGTGTCCGGGCGGAACATGTAATCGCAATCATTGTTGCGCACCTTCGGCTGGCCGGCCGGAATGACCAGACGTTCGCCGGGGAAGGCCTTGCTCAGCGCCTCAAGACGGGCGGGAATGAACTTGGAGGATTCGAGAGGCTTGATCTCCGGATCGTCGTCGGCCCAGCCGGACTTCATGAACTCCTTGAATGCGGCCGACTGCGGGCGCAGCGAGCGGTTGTTCACGCGGTCGCTCATCGACTGGTTCGCGCCCGGCGCCGTAGCGCGCTCTTCGGCCTCATATTCCTTGTCCTTGGCGGTGATCACTTCACCCATTGCCACTCTCCTGTATGTAGTTGTTGTCGAATCATCGATTCCCACTTCATACTAGTCGGCTTTATGCGATGTGCCACGATTGACGGCTGACGGTAAAACCAAGTACGGAATTTGGACGGTCTTCTGGACATGTCCATATGGCGAGTGCATCGGGCTGGAATGCGGGCCCATTTATTGTTCTCGGCAGGGAAGGAGAGGGGCATGGGCTTGGGCTGGAGCTTGTCGATTGGTATTGACATATTTTGCGGGCTGAATCCATGTGAACCCATGCGATGAAGGTTTATCGCGTCGCGGGACTCACTGCTATGCGGAGGTCTCCACCTGAGGCACCCCGGCTTTGATCAGTTTTACCCGCAGCGGAGTGCGTTCGATGACGTCGGCGTATGTGAAATGGACGATTTCGGTGGCACCGGCTCGTTTCAGTCCTTCGTCGCGTGCGCGTTCCTTGGCCACCACCTCCTGAATGCTGCGGTTATCGGTCATGGCTGGGTCCACGTATTTTTGTGTGCCGTCGTATTCGGCCACTATCACGCGCCCGTCATCGAGCTTCCATACGAAATCAACGCGGTGCTCGGTATTCGTCTGTGGGTCGGTCACCGTTACCTGAATACGCGGCGTGAGGAAACGATCTTCGATGATGGTGCCTCGCGCGAGGGATTCTCCGCCATTCTCGCTCCTTTCGTTTGCATAGCGCAGCAGGCGGAATACTCGGGCATAATCGATTCTCCATTGAACGCAGTCGGCGGCTATCCCTTCCTTGGTTATTCCCTTGGCAAGGGCCGAGTCAAAGATCGGCAACGCAAACCGAAAATCAAGGTCTATAGCGGCCTCGACCAAGGTTCTAGCCGGTGATATCAGGGATAGGCCGGAGGCCTCGTGATGTGTCTTCGGATTGTTCATATCGGGCATATAGACATGTCGTAAGCGCTGATGGCATTGACGAGATCCATGATCGGAAGTCACGATGGTTATGCAGCCATCATGCAAATGCCATTGATGTTCGAATCCATAGGCACTTACTGCCACCAAGCCGCCAAAAACCCACTGAGGATGCTCTTGCGCAAGAGCGCGGGCCATATGCAACGTTCGCTCCGGCGGCGTCAAACCATCCCAGTATGCGGTATTTGCATAAAGACTGGGAATGCCGTCATACACTTTCAACAACTCACCACTCTGGGCACGGCGGCGTAGAGCGGTCTGTTCCGCTTCATTTCTTGAATAGACGCATCTCAGCTCATTCTGCGCGGCTGATATGAGCGAGGCCACTGCTTTGTGTGTCTTCATGACGTCGAGTGTAGCCGGAACGAAGCAGCGTAAGTATGAATTTCAGCCATTGTGGTTCTAACCTCGGAGCTTGGCTGTCTTGGAGTGAGATATTCCCGATAATTTCAAGGTATTAGGCCACTAATTCGGAATAGTGGATAACATACAAAACTTATCCACCATCAGTAATGTCATTCGAACAACGTGCTTTGGGGATTCGAACAAGATATCATCGGCGAAGGCGGATGTAGCTGGTAGAGGGCGGCGAATTGACGGTTAACAGTGCTTATGCTTTGTACGCCGTCGGTGCTGATTCAGATATTGGCTGGCTTCTGTCTGAGTGTGGAATCTAGCGTCGGCGTGAGTCCAATGGTTGTATCGTGGCCGACGATTTGCTGCGATTTATTGGCGGCATAGATCCCGGGCTTGGACGGCTGCCGACGGTGAGAGCAGTCATAACAGTGAATGAGCCTCTGCGAGTTCAAAAGATGATGTAGAGGACGTTTGTGAGAGTCGTTTCCGGGGCAAGACATGGTCGATTGACGATGTTGAAATTTCTCAGCGACGGCAGAATGGCATGCCTTGGCGAGGAGACGACACTGAGAGGCGATGGAGTCGGGATTAATCCAGGTTTTGGCCAGCTACCGACTCGCAAGAGCAGCATAGCGTCGGTGTACCGCCAGAAGCTGGCACTGTACCGACGCTGAATAGCATCAGCGTCGCCGGACATACAAGTTTTGGATTGCAGCCGACTAAGAATGGGATGCCGACGGCAAGAGCCGCATTGCAACTATATGAGACGGCTTCACTGTGCGCGCTGCAGGAAAAGGCCGCCCGCGCGGCGGCGACATATGAGACGGTTTCACTGTGCGCGCACGATAAACCACCCCGGCGGCTAGGATAGAGGGAATTGAGGGAGTGTGACTCCACGCGTGAAGGCAAGAATCCCGAACCATGCAGGGCAAACCTGTGCGAGGGGAGCTTCCTGCGCATGCGGAAGCGGAATATACGCGGGCATGCGTAGACATGACGAGAATGGCGCGAACACGTAAGTGGCATACGCACTCCGAACGGTGCAACAGCAACACGAGCAGAGGTTAGAAGAGAATATGTCATTCGAGCATCCGAATCGGAACAATGAGAGCATGCGGGACGTCGAACTGGACATCATGAGCCGCCCGCCGGAGCATAACACCACCAATCTGGATCTCGACCGGATGAACCTTATGCTCGACATCCTGGGCCACCCGGAGCAGTCGTTCCGCGTGATTCATATCACCGGCACCAACGGCAAAGGCTCCACCGCACGCATGGCCGAGGCCATCTGCCGCGCCTACGGTATGCGCACCGGCCTGTACACTTCGCCGCACCTGGAGAAGATCAACGAGCGTATCGCCATCGACGGCCAGCAGCTGTCCGACGACGATTTCATCGACATCTGGGACCAGACCAAGGATCTCGTGGCCCTGGTGGACGCCAAGATGGAGGAGCAAGGCAAGCCGAAGATGAGCTTCTTCGAGGTGCTCACCGCCATGGCCATCTGGAAGTTCGCCGACACGCCCGTGGACGTGGCCATCGTCGAGGTCGGCATGGGAGGCCTGTGGGACGCCACCAACGTGCTCAACGCGGATGCGGCCATCATCGGTCCGGTGGACATGGACCACATGCAGTGGCTGGGCGACACCGTCGAACAGATCGCCACCGAGAAGGCCGGCATCATCAAGCCGAACTGCACCGCCATCATCGGCCCGCAGCCGCATGAGGAAGCCGTCATGCCGATTCTCACCGAAGCCGCCGAACGCAACCACGCCACGCTCGTGCGCGACGGCTACGAAATGACCGTGTCCGACCGCATGGCCGCAGTCGGCGGACAAGTCGCCACCCTGACCACGCCCAACGGCACTTACGAGGGCGTGCCGATCGCCAAGTTCGGCGAGCATCAGGCCCACAACGCGCTTGCCGCGCTTGCCGCCTCTGAAGTGGTGATTCCGGTCAATGGCCCGCTGGACGGCGACTTGGTGGGCGAGGCGTTGAGCTCGGTCAAGATTCCCGGACGCATCGAACAGATCCGCACCTCACCGACCATCATTCTGGATGGCGGACACAACGTGAATGCCGCCGAAGCCCTACGCAAGGCCATCGAGGAAAGCTACGACTTCAAGCAGCTGGTCGGTGTGGTCGCCATGATGCGCGACAAGCAAGTCGAGGAATATCTGGGTGTTCTGGAGCCGATCCTGAGCTCCGTGGTGGTCACCGAGAACTCGTGGCGCGAGCGTGTGATGCCGGCCGATGAACTTGAGAAGATTGCCGTGGACGTGTTCGGCCGTGACCGTGTGATCAAGGAAGCGAACCTGCCCGACGCGATTCAGGCTGCCGTCAACATGGTCGATGCCGAAGACGAGTTGGGCGTGGGCTACGGCCACGGCGTGCTCATCTGCGGCAGCTTCGTCACCGCCGGCGACGCACGCCTGATGCTTGAGGAACACGCCAGCCCCACGATGAGGCAGGCTATGGCCGTTCATCAGCCGGCGGTTGGCCCGGACGGTTCGGATCGGCCGGCAGACAAGGCCGAGGATGAGGCCGCCGACAACCTCGAGGATTCGGTGAGCCCGGACGACTTCGACGTGTTCGACGTCCTCGGCCTCGGTAAGGAACAGGCCAGTGACGCCGGTAACACCGGCACCGGCACGGCCAGTGCCGACACAGGCACCGACGATTCCGCCGACGCCCGGTAACCCGAATCCAAGGCCTATCGGATACCCGGACACACGGAAAACAGTCTCACGCCATGTATCTCAAGGAACTCACCCTCCGCGGATTCAAATCCTTCGCCTCCGCCACCACGCTGCGCTTCGAGCCCGGCATCACGGCGGTCGTCGGCCCCAACGGTTCGGGCAAGTCGAACATCGTCGACGCCCTGACCTGGGTGATGGGTGAGCAAGGTGCCAAAAACCTTCGCGGCACCTCGATGGAGGACGTGATTTTCGCGGGCACGTCCTCCCGCCCGCCATTGGGCCGTGCACAGGTGAGCCTGACCATCGATAATTCCGATCACACGCTCGATATCGATTACACGGAAGTCACCATATCCCGCACCATCTTCCGCAACGGAGGCTCCGAATACGCGATCAACGGCTCGCAATGCCGTCTGCTCGACATTCAGGAACTCCTCTCCGATACCGGTCTTGGCCAGCAGATGCACGTGATTGTGGGTCAGGGACGATTGGATGCGATTCTGAAGGCCGACCCGTCCGGCCACCGCGCGTTCATCGAAGAGGCCGCCGGCATCCTGAAACACCGCAAGCGCAAGGAACGCGCGTTGCGCAAGTTGGCCAATACCGAAACGAACCTGAGCCGACTTGACGATTTGCTGGGGGAGATTCACCGCCAGCTTGGCCCCCTCGGACGCCAGGCACGCATCTCCCGGCGCGCCGACGCGATTCAGATATCCGTACGCGACGCCCAAGCACGCCTGTATGCCGAAGACGCCCAACGCTCGATGAGCCGCCGCGACACGGTACGTCAAGAGCTTGGCGATGTGCGCAACCAGCTGGCCGTCGCCCAACGTGAACTCGCCCAAGCCAAAGTACGCATCGAACAGGTCGAGGCGTTGAGCTCTGAATCCAGTCCGGCCATCGCCAAGGCCAACCAATACTGGCATGAATTCTCACAGACCCGTGAACGACTGAACGCGCTCGCCCAGTTGGCCGAAGAGCGCAGCCGGTCACTCACCGGCCAGATCGTCACCAACTTCGGTGAGGATCCCGGCATGCTCGTCAAACGAGCCGAGGAACTGGAGTCTCAGGCCGCGGCACAAACCAAGGCCGTGGCCGATGCGCGCATCGCACTCGACAAGGCCACCGAGGAACGCGCCGACGACGAGAAGAAGCTTGCCTCAGTCCGCCAGACATTGACTGAACTGCGCAAAACCGCACAGGAGCGCGATGCGCAGATCGCCCGACTGCGCGAACTCATCGCCCGCGAGGAATCCGCCGTGCAACTGGCGACCAGCCGCGCCAAGGATTATGCCTCCCAACGCGACTTGCTGACTTCCCAGCGCGACGATGCCCAGCAACAGCTGGACGCATTGCGCAGCGAAGCAGACTCCATTGCCGACGATGACGGTGCCGCATTGGACGCCGCGCGTGCAACGCTCGCCGAATGCCGCGAACGACTGAACGAACTCGCCGATAAGCAGCGCGAGATACAGTCCAAGATCATCTCGCTCAAATCCAAGGCCGATGCGTTTGCCGACACGCTAGGCAGCCGCAATGCCTCCGGATCATTGGAACGCGACACGGACGTGGCCTCGCTTGGCCGACTCACCGACTTCATCCATGTGGCCGAAGGCTGGGAAGAAGCCGTGGCCCACGCGCTCGACCAGTATGCCAGCGCCATCGTGGTACCCGAGGCAGGCAACATGTTGCACGCCCTCGAACGCGCTCGGGAAGATAAGCTCGGCAAAGCCGTGGTGCTGACCGCGAGCATTGCCGGCGATCCCGCCACAGAGCCAGGCACGGAGTCGGAGGAGAGTAGCGCCGAGAACACGGCGGCCGCCCCGCAATCGGGCAACGCGCTGGCAGCACTCGTCACCGCGAACCCGGATGCAGAGAACCCGGCACAGGCCGAAGCTGTCGTTCACACCGTGCGTCTCCTGCTGGCTGATGTAGCCATGGCCGGCACCGCCGACGAAGCACAGCACATCGTGGCATCCGGCGAAGCCATGCGGGCCGTCACCAAGAACGGCGAGACCTTCACACACGGCGTGGCGGCGGTCGGCGGCTCTTCCATCTCTCAATCGGACCTGTCTCTGGCCGCCCGTCGAGACAAAGCATTGGCACAGGTCAAACAGTTGACCGCCCAAGACGGCGGAATGGCTGAGCAAGTGGCCGAGGCCAAAGCCAAACGCGATGAAGCGGCCCGACTCGTCGACCAGGAATCCGCCAAACGCACCGAAGCCCGGCTCAAAGCCCAACAGGCGGAGAAATCTCTGAAATCCGCCACAGACCGCGTCGCATCGTTCACCCGTCAGCTCGAGCAGCTGGATAGGAAAATCACCGAGACCCAAGAGAATCGCAACGAGCATCAGCTCAAGCTCGACGATCTCAATCGCGCTTTGGCATCGGCCCAGCAATCCACAGCGGAACATGCCGATTTCGACGAACTTGATGAACGTGAACGCACGCTGGAGCGCGAACTGAACCTGACTCGCGAGCATGAGGTCGCCGCGAAAATCGCGTGGACCGAAGCAAGCCGCAAAGGGGAGTCACTGAGCCGGCAGGCCGGGCTGCTGCGGGACAACGCCAGAGAAGCCGCCGAACGCCGCGCCCGCATCGAGGCGTTGAACGATCGCAGACGCGAGCAGGCCGCACACCTGCAAGGCGTGGCCGATGACGCGCGAGCAGTGGCCGCCATGGTAGAACATACGCTGCATGACGTGGCCGCCAAACGAGACGAGCTGCAGGCCGCCGCTTCCAGCCATGACGAGGAACTCAAGGCCCTGCGCGCGCAGCGCAACCAGATCGAGCCCAAGGTCACCGATCTGACCGGGCGCGAACATGCCTTGGATGTAAACCGCGAACGGTTGGCCGCCGAATCCGGGCAGCTCATGCAAAAAGTGTCCGACGAACTCGGTCTCACTTTGGAGGAATTGGTTAGTGATTACGGCCCCGAACAGCCGGTGCCCGTGCTGGATGATGAGGGCAACCCTGTGCCGTTGGATGAGACGGAAGCTGAGGCTGAGACCGAAGAGGGAAAAACCGGGGGAGAGACCGGCACCAACGGCGATTCCGCCCTCTTTAAGACCGTGCCGTATAACCGTCAGGAGCAGAAGAAGCGTCTCGATAAGGCTCGCCGCGATCTGGCCGCACTCGGTAAGATCAACCCTTTGGCCACCGAGGAATTCGAAGCGCTTGAGGAGCGGAACAAGTATCTCAATGATCAGCGCAACGATGTGGTCAAATCACGTGACGATTTGATGCAGCTCATCAAGGATCTCGATTCCACGATGGTCCAGGTGTTCAAATCCGCGTTCGACGATACCGCCGAGGCATTCGAGCAGATGTTCGCCACGCTGTTCCCAGGCGGCACCGGACGATTGCGCCTGGAAAACCCGGAAGACATGCTCACCACCGGCGTACTGGTCGAGGCCAGCCCGGCCGGCAAGCGCGTCAAACAGCTGAGCCTCCTGTCCGGCGGCGAACGTTCGCTGACCGCGCTGGCGCTGCTGTTCGCGATTTTCACCGCCCGCCCCAGCCCGTTCTATGTGATGGACGAGGTCGAGGCCGCATTGGACGACGTGAACCTGACCCGTTTGATTAATGCGTTCAATGAGCTACGCGCCCATGCGCAGCTCATCATCATTACGCACCAGCAACGCACCATGTCGATTGCCGACGCGCTTTACGGCGTAACCATGAGAGCCGACGGCGTAACAGCCGTGGTGAGTCAAAAACTCGAACGATAAACGAATGGTTCCCGCTGACAGGAACTGGTACCACAGGTGACAGAGGGCGGTCCATATCGAAAGACCGCCCTCAGTCTCGCTTCGTTCGACAACTCCCGCCAGCGGGAGCGGGGCGGTATTAGCGCAATGCCTTGCGCACGCCCTGTACAGTCTGCAGCGTCTTGTAGAAGACCTTCTTGATGGGTACGTCGCGGGCGGGGGCCACCGGGATGATTTCCTCGGTGAACTTGCACTTGAACTCGTTAAGGCCCTTGAGAGACGGCGCGAAGTCGGAGCCAATGCCCATGAGATCGTATTCAGTAATACCCTGCGAGCCTAGGATGCAGCATTCGGAATACAGCAGCTTGTCGGTCACATGCAGACGCATAACCTCGTTGCGCATGCCGGCATAGTAGCGCACCGCATGCGTGCCGTTCACGGTGACAATCGACCATGCCACCACACGGTCTTCAATACGTGCGGCGAACACACGGCAATGATCGGCACCCAACGCGCCGATCATATCGGAATAGTCGCTCATCGGAGCAGGCGTGAATCCATCGCGCTGGCCGGTCTCGACCATCACATCGTAATATTCGGAGAAATCGGCCAGCGCCTTATCCGTCTCATCGGCAACCTCGGCCGGGCACTCGCGCAGAGACTTGCGCACGTCACGGCGTCCACGACGCTTCATCCGAGCCAGAATCTCATCATCGCCACCGGTGACGTCGATGACCACGGTCTGGTCGTACGGCACTGTGGACAGCACCTTCTCCGTACCATCGGCGAACCAGGTGTCGATACGCAGGAACGCGATGTTCTTGTCGGCCTTCTTGATGGTGTCCACGATGGCGTCGACGACCTCGCGCTCCTCAGCCTCGGTGGGCTTGGCGACCCACGCCGGCCCATGCATCGAGCGCAGATAATGATAACCGTGCGTCTCAAAATCGATAAAGGAGATCACGGCGACCAATTCACCATCACGCTTGATCAGATAATCGCCCCATGGTGTGCGTCCGTCGATATCCGCCTGAAAACCAGACCAAACCTTGGTCTGTTCGATGGGCAACGTGATGCCGGCCTTCTCGGCCTCGGCTTCCAGTGTGGCTCCGTCAACTTTCTCCAACGTGATCATTACGATTCAGCTATCCTTTTTCGTTCGTATCCGTATGTCGTGTTTCTGGTTTGGTCGTATTGCGCGTGATCTGATGTGGGCCAATCGGGATCCGATCAGGATCTGATTGGCCGGAATCCCGTCACAAGCCAAACATGCGTTCGACGACGTGATCGTCGCCGTCGAACGGCACATGCTTGTGATGGTCCTTGATCCAACGTTCGTTGCCCTTGCCGATGATCAGCAGGATGTTGAATCGGTCGGCGTGCGCACGGGCATCGTAGATGGCGTTGGTGATGGCCGTCGGACGGTCGGAAATCACCGTGGAGGCCACATCCTTGTTCGTGATGTAGCCTTGCATTTCCATGCAGATGTCGATGAACGGCTCGGTGTCCGTATCTTCGGCGGTGAAAATGAAGTTCGCGATGCGGTTCTCGGCCGCCTCGACGATTTCCTTACGGCGATCGTAGGCCTTGTTGCCGGCCGATCCGGTCACCAGCGTGATACGCGGGTTTTCCTCGCCCCAACGCTCGTAGACGAAGTCAAGCAGCGCGGTGACGGATGCGTAGTTGTGCGCATAATCGACGATGGCGAGCGTGTTCGACTGCGGGTCGCGGAACTGTTCCATACGGCCGGCGATACGTACGGATTCGATGGCGTGCAGTGCGTCGGCGTCATCGAGCGATACGCCAGCCGCATGGGCGATGGCGATGGCCGCCGCCGCATTGAGGTAGTTGAAGTCGCCATCGATGGACAGATGGTAGTCGCCAAGGGTCTGATCTCCGTCGGCGATGTGGAAGGAGGCGTGCTCCGGGTCGGCGGGCCAGGCGACGACGTCCGCACTGGTGCCGGCATTATCCGCGTCATGCAGGGCGAAGGTGGTTGCGCCGATGCCGGCTGCCGCCGCGTCCTCCCGCAACAGATCGGCGTGCAGACTGTCCGCGCCGAGTACCAGCGACTTCGCGTTGGCGATGATCTGGCGCTTGCAATACAGGTAATCCTCGAACGTGGGGTGTTCGATCGGGCTGATGTGGTCGGGGGAGATGTTCAGGAACGCGGCCACATCGAAAGTCAGGCCATAGACGCGGTCCACTTTGTACGCCTGGGAGGAGACCTCCATCACCAGATACTCCATGCCGTTATCGGCCGCCTCGCGCATCATGCGGAAGGCGTCCATCGATTCGGGCGTGGTCAGATCGGACTCGACGTAGGTGTGGCCGTCAAGGCAATTATCGACCGAGGAGAACAATGCGGCCTTGCCACCGGAGACGGCGTTGATAAGCGCCTGCGTGAAGTACGAGGTGGTCGTCTTGCCCTTGGTGCCGGTGACGCCGATGACCGTGAGCTCGTTCTGCGGATATCCGTAGAACGCGGCGGACAGCAGGCTCATCGCCTTGCGTGCGTCGTTGACGATCAGGCCGGGGGCGGCGGTTGCGGCTGAGTACTCGGTTTCGGCCACGTATGCGGCCAGGCCGGCTTCGTCGATGCCGTTCAGATACTCGGCCTTGAATCGGCCCTTGCAGCACAGCAGGGTGCCCGGCGTGACCTTGCGGGTGTCGTAGGTGATGCCGGCGAACGGTTCATCCGTCGAAGCGATACGGGCCGGGTCGTCGGTCCAGACATCCCCTTGGATGATTTCACGCAGCAGATGGTGTTCCTTGAGCAGGTCAGCGGCCGAAGCCAAAGTCAAAGCCATAATTGTTTCTCCCTATTATCTAGCCGATACGCCATTCTACAGGTGGGGTGCAGCGTGTTGTGGCTCACACGTCATCGACCACGATATGGGCACATGATTTGATTAGAATGGTGAACCGTGACGACAAGCGAAGCAACTACGCAATCCGGGCAGTCGGCCGGATCGGGCGAGTCCATGGCAGCCAAGCGCGCCAGATTCGAGCAGCTCGCCATGCCCGCCGTCAATGCACTGTACCGGCAGGCGATGAGGCTGACCAACAATCCCGATGACGCGCAGGATCTGGTCCAGGACACCTTCGAACGCGGGTTCAAGGCCTTCGACTCATTCCAGCCGGGCTCCAACTTCGAGGCGTGGATGACCACCATCGAGCGCAATGCCTACTTCAACCAGTATGCCAAGGCCAAGCGGCGCCCGCAGCGTGCCAACGACTCCACTGGCGAATACGACGATTGGGACATTTACGATGCCGCCGAACATACGTCGGACGGGCTCAAGTCCGCTGAAGAGGAATATTTGGACGCCTTCGCGCCCGAGGAAATCATGACCGCGCTCGCCAAACTCTCGCCGGAACGCCGGCAGGTGTTCATCGACGCCGCCATCGACGGCAAGTCCTACCAGCAGGTGGCCGATGAGCAGG
>OCPI01000497.1_pt1 | contig 13753 bp, 8 predicted proteins | sample 1476291 | NCBI WGS metagenome assembly OCPI01 (sample SAMEA2580054, study PRJEB22360) | human gut metagenome | reverse complement strand
AATGTTTGTTTCTTATCCTTGAAGCTCCTCCTTCATGCGGAATGTTTGCATTGAGATCAGTAGGTATTAATTGTATTGTTTTCATATTTTCATGGTGATGGGGAGTTAATCCATTTTGTTGTAAAAATCTTTTAGCTTCTGCTTTTGATTTTAGATTCATGTCGTTTTTCAAACGTTCATAGACTAATTCGAAATCTTTATTTGTTCCTGTTAAATTATCAAAATCCATATTACCTTTTGACCATTTATCAAAATTAGGGTATCCATTTTGAAAAACAATCCCTTCTCCACCAGTGATAGCTATAACTTTAGGATTTGTTGAATTCCAGATACTATCTCCTGCTTTTCCTGACCAACTACCATTTTTTCTAGGAAGTCGGGTTAAACCGTATATGTCCAACCAATTATTAGAGTCACTTATATATCCATATACTGTAGGATTGTTACCAGCCAATCCTATCGGATCTTGACTAATATAATTCCCTATAGAACTGTCATAATACCTAAATCTATTATAATATAATCCCGTTTCTTCATCCGTATATTGTCCTTGAAACCTAAAAGGACAATCAAATTCAGAGCCTTTATTAACCGTAAGTACTTTTCCATAAATATCCAATGTACAATCCCAAGTTTTATCCCCCTGTTCATTGTACATCTGAATAGGTGTACCCAAATAGTCGGACACAATGGAGTATTGTTTGCCGTCCTGCATCTTCGCTGTAGGTACAAACGTGCCAGCCTCGAATACCCAGGTGGTAATATCCTCTGTCGGTTCTTTGGGTAGAGAACCTTCCTCCTCATTCGATTGCATATCGGTGACTTTGTAGTTCCACTCATGTATAGGCACATTTCCGTTCCATACCCAACGTGTGACCTTTCCGAAATACTGCTTAGCCGTGCGTCGTCCCAACGCGTCATACCGGAACTCCACCGGTCTTCCGTCCGGACGTATAACTTTCTTCAACATCCCGTTGGAACTCCACTCGTAAAGCCATCCCGTCCCCGTTGCCAAGCAACGGATGCCCCGTTCCTTCTCCATGCGTTTGCGGTCGAACGTTACGCCCGTTTCCTGCAACCGCTTGAACTCACGGAAAATGAGGTTCCCCTCGTCATCGTAATGATAGAAACAATCCGAGTCTTCCAAAAGTTTTCCCCCGGCACCGTATTTGCGGTCTTTCTTGTCCGGTGTTTCAAAGAGGTTACCCACGAAGTCCGGCACACGGTAAATCACATCCGTTTCCGAACCTTGCATGGTCTCCTGCCGGATAAGGAAGTCGAAACGGTCGTAGTCATACCGTGTGACAGTACCTGTCAGCTCGTTCTCCTTGGAGAGCAGGCGGTTGGCGATGCCCCATTGGTAGCGGTAGGCACCTTGCTCTATGCCTCCCGACCGTACCGACTTGTGTACCTCCCTGCCGAAGCAGTCGCGTTCCGTCCTGACAGTCACCCCGCCGGAAAAGGTGCGCTGCACCTCCAGCCCGGTATTGTCACGTACCCATGACGCCTGCCAGCTCTCGCCTGCCTGCATGGTCTGCAAGTTGCCTTCCCGGTCGTACGTATGACGGATGTCCGCTCCCAAGCTGCTGGTGATGCGGGTACAGTTGCCCTCGCTGTCGTACGTGCGGTTGATGGTATATTCTCCCTGTTTTTCCTCTATAATCTGTCCCGTCTTCCTGTCACGGGTGAACTCCAGCAGGTTCTCGCTGTTTTCCGCCTTGACAAGCATACCGTCCTTGTCATACGTGTAAAGAGATACCTCGCCGTCGTACTGTTCTTCCTTCAGGATGTTGTCCAGCCCGTCATACAGGTATTCCGTCCATTTGTCCCCGGGACGGTTTACCCGTGTGACACGTCCGGCGCCATCGCGCTCATACTCGCGGCGCAGCCCGTCGAAACCGATTTCCGTAACTACCTGTCCCAGCCCGTCCAGCTCGAAGAAATAGTTGTCGCCCGCCTCGTTTCCGATGCGCCGGAGCTGCAACTCGCTGTTGTAACCGAATGTAATCCGATGGCGTTCCTGCTCACGGCTTTTCAGTACCCCCAATGCCCCATAGGTGAACTTCACCTCACGGATGTTGTCCGTGGCATGTACCATGTTCCCCATGGCGTCGTACTCGAACCGGTGCACGTTGCCGTCCGGTTCCTCCAGCCGTATCAGGTTGTCCGCCCGGTCATAGGCGTACCGGGTGGCATTGCCTTTGACATCCACCGCCTGTATAAGCCTGCCCCTGCCGTCGTATTCCCACCTGCGGAACAGGCCGTTGGGGAACCGTAGCAGTTCGAGGTCGTAGCGGTCGTTGAAGGTGAGGGTATAGACGCGTCCCTGTCCGTCGGTAATGGTATGCAATACGCCTCCCTCGTAAGTGTATTTCACAGTCTCCCCGCTGAGCGTGGTGCGGCTGACGACACGGTCCATCCCGTCGTAGTCCCAGGAGAGCTGTTTCCCTCCCGGCGTGCAGAGCAGGACGAGGTTGCGGTTTCCGTCGTAGCTAAGGAACGTATCCTCGCCGTTCTCGTCCGTTATCCGGACGGGTTGGCCGGACTCGTTGTAGGAAGTCTTGCGGGTATAGCCTTCGGGGTTGACCGTGACCTCCAGTTCCTGATATCCGTTGTACTGCCGGCGCGTGATTCCCCCATTGGCATCCACTATCTTGTAGATGAGCTTGTCCTCCCCGTAATGGTATTCGGTTTCGGCACCCTCCCCGTTACGGATATGGGTGTAGCCTTTGCCGTAACGGATGAAGTACTCCATGACGCCGCCGTCCCCCCATGTATGCACACAACGGGCGTTCTCACCTTTGCCCTCGTATTCCCAATGGAAAGACATGCCTCCCTGATTGGTCAGCTGTACCAACAGATGCCCGTCGGTATAGACAAAATGCTTGCTGACATCCAGTGCGTCGATGGTCTCCACCATGTCGCCCCGGTCGTCATAACGATAGCGGACAAGCCTAGTCTCCTCGCCATCCTGTCTCATGGACACACAGCATACCCGTCCCAATTCATCGGTTTCCACCTTCAGGCGTTCCCCCCGAGAAGATACGATTCCCGCCAGTTTTCCAGCCGAAGCGTATTCGAAACGGATGCGGAACCCGTCTTTGGTGGATATGCCCGACACCATGCGGTAGCCGAAGCGGTTCTCCGGTCCGTCGAACCTGTATTGAAGTCCCCGGATGTCGGTCAGCAGATAACCCTGCCCGTCAAGCGTCCAGAGCAATTGTTCCTTGCGGTCAAAATAGGAATCCCCCAGTTCCAGCACGGGCAGGAAGGACTCCCGTCCGTCGGCATGGCGGAAGAGGAAAGCCCCTTCTTCCAGCCGCCGGATGCCCAGGTTGTAACTGTGGTGCCAGTTGTAGCCCAACGGGCCGTCCACGGCGGCATCGCTGTAATAGGTGCGTTCCCAAACGATGGGGATGGGGCCTGGCAGCTCGAAATCCACGTTGGTGTGGTACACCCTGCCTGTTGCCGCATCGACCGGCTCGCCGAATGTCTTGCATTTGATGGGCTGGAGAATGTCCGCCAGCCGGTTCTTTCCTTTCTTTCTCAGTCTGTCAATCAGGTCCTGGAACTTGTCGCCCAGTTTCTTCCACATTTTCCCCAGCCCCTTGAGTCCGAACTTCATTGCCAGCGCGAACATGTCGATGGTGGGCGGCCCGCCCACGAGCACCGGCTTGCCTACGGAAGTGATGGAGGAGAGCATGGATGTGGGTGCCAGCAACGCCTTGCTCACTTTCTTGGGCTTTCCCTTGCGGGGAATGGTCGGGATGCCGACCAGGTTGCAGGAGAGCGCCGGATGTGTCAGCGTGGAGCAGGGGGCACCGTCCGCCAGCACGGTCGCGCTGCCCATCCACATCTCCGACTCGGACATGCCGCTGACCAGCGGTGCCGGGTGCAGGACGAATGCAGGCAGGTGCACGATGCCTATGCCCGCTTGCGCAATCCACTGGTTATGCACCTTCACCGTGGGCGCCATCCCCTTGAGAATGCTGCACGCCACTCCCGCCACCCCTTCGGTGACGGGCGGCATGGCGGCGGCGATGCCTGCCATGATGTCCGCCATGAGGTCATATACTTTCCCCACATGCGGCACGGGCATGACGGGTGACGGCGGTGTGACCGTAGGGTGCATGTCTATCCCTATGGCAAGGTCGCCGAACTTGGCTACGGGCATGCCCGGCATGGATGGGAGCAGTCCGCCCAGTCCCGCCTGGAGCTTGTCCAGGGCAGCCTTTGAGTCGGCGAAAAGGTCGGAGAATCCCCGTCTGGTGCTGTTGTTGTCAACGGCATCAGCTATATTTTTCAACACATCTGACATAGTGAGAACGGTTTAGAAAAGTAAAGAAAGGAAACAGCCGGAGGGGTTAACCGGAGTTCTCCGACTGTTTCAGAAAAGGGATTGCTTATGCATCCTGTGCATAATCGCTGTTCCAGTCATTCTCGTCATCCCCCTTGGTGCCTTCCAGCTTGATGACAAAACTCTTTGCCGGGAAGTAAGGAGTCAGGTGAATGTCGAGGAAAATGCGGTCTTTCTGTTTCGGGTCACGCTCGAAGCGGAGAATCTTGAATTTTTCAATCAGGCGTCCGGGACCCTGGATGCTGTCCAGGAACTTGCTGATTTGTCCACGCAAATCCCTCTCCGCCTTGCTGTTCCAGTTCTCGAAAGCGCGCCGGTTGAGGAAGTCCATCAATACCTTGGTCACCCAGTCGAACACACGTACCACCGAATAGGTCTGCAAGCCCAGGTTGTCGCCGTTGAACAACGTCTTGGCGGAGAACGCCATCACCTTGCCGTATTCCTTCACCATGGGAATCAGGCCAATCTTCTCCAGTTCGGAGATCTCGCTCTTCTTCAGGTTGAAAGCCACTCCGTCCACCTCGCTCATGGAACCGTATTTCTTGCCGGCGGTGACCTGTGCCATCACCGTCTTGTACACGCTGCCCGCCAGTGCCGCGGAAGGCGGAATCAGCAAGTCCTCCGTCTCGCCGAGTTCGGCATAACGTCCACGTCCGACCAGGTAGTTGCAGGCCATACATACGTTGGACTTGTACACATCGCCTCCCGACAGGTTGGAGTCGAAGAACATTTCGATGACATCGTCCGGCTTTTCAAGGTCGGCGAAGTCGGTGTAAATCATCACCTTGTTGTCATGCGCTATCTTCGCCCATTTCTCAATCACCTTGTTGGAACCCAGGTAGCCGGGGATGACCAGCAAGGAATAGTTGGTGCGCAGGTCCAGACGGTCGTAGTTGGCACGCAGCTCGTCCGCAATGGCGTCAATGAAGAAAGAGTTGTCCAGGTCGGTGAGCTGCTCCATGGAAGCATTGACGATGGAAATGTTCTTAATCTTGTCGGAGTCCGTATTCTTGTAGAAAAGCATGACCGTACGGTATGACTTCTCCAATTGTTTCACCTCTTCCACCGCCTTCAGCTGGTTCTGGGAAAGCAGGTCGGAGACGGCCGCCGATTTCTTCTGGCACAGTTCAATCATTTCGCTGATGGACTTGTTGCCTTGCAGCATGTCCACCCACATTTCGAGCCGTTTCTCCAGTTCCTTGCGTTCAGATGCCCGTTCGGGGTCTGTAAGGAAAATGTTACGGCGCGCCTTGCGCTCCGGATTCAGGTTCTGTATGCCGTCCACAGAGGACTCCAGGACATTGAAACCACCAAACTTAGCCAGGACCTGTAGCTCCGCGTTCAGGTTTCTGGGCTGTGCCGCAGCCTGCTGTTGTTGTACGGCTGCCTCCCTGTGTGTGTTCTGTTCACTCATAGCTGTTGTCATTCATTTGCAGGGTTAGACTTCTCGTTTTTCTTTAAATCGTCCAGCATGGCAGAAAGCGAATTGACGAATGCCTCGCGTGTTGCCGGATTCTCCAATACCCGTTGCAGCACCTTGTTGGAGCGCAACGACTTCTCCATCCTGTCAGCGAACTGCTTTTCCGTATTCAGTCCTGACAGGAAATGACTTTGTTCCGTCATTTTCTTGACAGAAAAGTCCCCCACATTGTGAAAACGGAAGTTTTCCTCCACGGGAGCACCTTCCGCATCGGTGAACTCAATATCTATCTCCGGTAAGAAATGCGCGAAGACCTGGTCGATATTGGTCAGCCCCGTGATCACTTCGGGAGCCACCGGTTCGTCTTTAGTCAACTGCTCCACCAATAATGTCCGGTTTTGTGGAATTTCCGCAATGCCTTCGGAGGCGTCAATCTTCACTTCGTTTCCGCCGATTCCGTAATTTCCAAGATCCATAAATTCGATATTTAAGTTTAAACTATATGTTGATTAAATTCTCTTTCAGTTGAAAATACCTCCTTTTCTTCTGGCTTTTGCTTGCCGCATGGAGGGGTTCTCCACCAGTTCCTTCCAGTCCTCGCCCAGCCATTCGTGAAGCTGGTGTTCCAGCACCTCGATGTCAATCGGCGCACGCACCTGCCTGCCCGTATGGAGCGCCAGGTGTGCCGCGTAGGTGAAGGTGGAGCTCCGTCTGATGTCTTCGGAAAGATAGCTTCCTCCCGCCAATGCCAGCAGGAAATATTCGAACGCCTGTTCCAGCTTTCCCTCCTCGTACCGCAGGAAGCCGCACATCCGGTAGCCCTCCATGACATAATAGGGGTCCTTCCGTTCGACAGCTTTCCCGGCTATCCCCTCGTATAAAGCCACCGCCTCTTCGCGTTTCTTTTCTGCCGTCAGGATTGCCGCCTTCATGGAAACAGCCATCTTCCAGTAACTGTATCCCGCCGCCTCGCCATCCTTCATCGCCTTTTCCGCCTCGCGGATGGTCTTGTCGCTGTATTTCATGCTGCTTTTGTATTCGCGGATAGCATAGCAGGCTTCGGAAGCGATGAAGAGAGCGGATATCCGAATATTCGCATCCTTCAGTTCCCCGGCGATATCCAGGAGCTTCCTTATTTCCTTTTCCAGCGGTTTCAAATCCTGTTTCCGCGTGCAGTCCATGACCGCCGTCACCTGTTGTTTGAACCGGTTCTCCGGCGCGATCAGGTCGTTGCCGGCATCCGCCCGTGCCATCCGGTTATGCAGTGCCGCCGCCATGTCAAAGCGTGGACGTATGTGGACCACCTCCGGCGACTCGTCCAAAGCGACATTTCTGTCCTTCTTCAAATCAATGGTTGTCAGACGGATGCCCTGCGGAACACCCTCTTTCAGTACCTGTCCGAACCATTCCGTCCGGGGAAATTCCCCGGATTGTTCCGGAGGAAAATAGATGCAGAAGAAGGCATTTTCCAGGCGGGATATGCACTCCTTGAAGCGCAACATCTCCTTCCACAGGTTTGCCGCCGTAGGCTCGGCCGACGTGTCGGGGCGGTACTCCGTCCTGAGCAGCCCGTCGTGCCGCAACGCCTTGAGCATGTCATCCTTCTCTTCCGCCTGTTCATCAAACCATCCGGCATACTCCTGCCAGAGCTGTGCGGCATATTCGTCGTCATCGCCTCTGTAGGGCGTGTCGAAACGGAAAAATATGTCATCGAACTGTCCTACAGGAGAACGCTCTATCTCCAGGAACTTGTCCACCAGGTCCACATCGTTCCTTCCGACAATCCATATCGCCAGTTTCCAGTCTTTCTTTCCGGCTATGTCCGCCCAGTAATCGACCGCCTTGTAGTATTCCTGTATTACAGATGCTGATGCTCCCATATCCAATCCGTTTATGAATTAATTTTCACAATGCCTCCCGTTACGGTCATGTTTGCCGTTCCCTCCACGGTGAGGTTCGTGCCTTTCATGGTTCCGGTCTGTGTATTCAAGTCATATTCCTTGGCCGCCTCCAGCTTGATATTGGTGGCACTGCCGTTGATGATGTTTTTTTCGCTGCTGAATACCATACTTTCCTTGCCCGAAACCAACGTAATGTTTTTCTTTCCTTCGATGGAAATCGTGTCCGCCTGCATACCGATGGACTTTTCGTCCATTACGATAACGGACTTGTCCTCGTTGGTGATGACTACGCTCTTTTTCGCCATAATCGTAATGGCGTCCTTCCCGTCCAGCAGGATCAGTTGTTTTCCCGTCTGGTCGGTGATGACAATGCTTCCCGTCTCATCATCGAAAACGATGGCGCTTCCGCTGCGCGTGATAATGCTTTTGGTCTTGTTGTCCTTGTCCCCTCCCTTTCCTGAAGCGGAATGGAACATGGCTCCGGTCACATAGGGGCGGTCCGGATTGCCGTGTTCGTACCCCACCATGACCTGGTCACCGACTTCGGGAACAAACACCCATCCGCGGTTTTTGGATACGGCGTCGCTTACTCCCGCATTGGGGCTCTGCACCCTGATCCAGTTGGTTGTTTTCCCGTTTTTCTGCCAGTCGAAACTCACTTTCACCCGTCCCTGTTCCTTTTCGTCGTCATTTTTCTTCACCGTCGCAAGCTCGGGCAATGCCAGCGGGAGTTTTGCGTCGGGAACAGGGATGTTTACCGTTCCGTCAGGAATCCCGGCAAACGTGTTGGCATAATGCCCGTCACGGCGCACCTCGTGCGTGATTTCGGTGATGCGGAATTTTCCCAGGGGCGGCAGGTTCATGTCACCGGGGAAAGAGACCTCAATGACTTCGCCTATCCGGATCCGGCATGTCTTTCCTATGCCCCTTATGTTCAACAAATTGGCGCCGGACTCATTTTTGAGGACCTTCATCTGCCCGTCCAGCCCTGCCTTGTCGGCGATGTGCGGATTGGCGGCGGCAGTCGTCTTTGCCCCATACGCCTTTTCGGAACAGTCATGCGCAATGGACTGGAGGTCATTCATGCCATCGGGTTTGGCGGGCGTGTCTGCATTATGTTGTTTGTTCTCCTGCGCTACATAATCGTATCTTGCAGATTTGCCCGGCACCAGATTTGCCACCAGACGTACCTCCTCCAGGTCCACATCGTACATGATCTTTTCCGTGTTGTCCTTGTCGGGTTTGCCGAAATAGACTTTTTTCCCGTCGTAATAGAACCACTCGCCGTATTGGGCGGAGAGCCGGTTCATAAAGTCGAAGACGCTCTCGTTGTACTGCGCCATGTAAGGGATTTTGGCGGAGTATTTGGGATTGGAAGCCAGCGGGACCTTCCCGTATTCCTGTGTCGCCTCCTTTATGATGGCGGAGAGGGTCTGGTCCATCCACGAGTCAAGCGTTCCGTTGTTCTCATACAATATCGTGGGGCTTGCTCCGTGAATGGCCACTCCGCCCGCCTCACCCATGCTTCCGACCATTTCCACCTGTGTGACAACCCCTTCGAAGTCATAACTTTCGCCCGTCTGCTTGTGGGCGAACGAGATGCTGACAGTCTCCCCGATGTAATTGATGAATTTTTCAGGTGTCTGCTTGAACGTATTGCCGGGCGAGAGGTAATTCACAATTACAGTAAAGGCGTGATGCCGGTTAAACCGCTGATGAAGCCGCAGTGAAACGAACTTCTGTTCCTCTCCTTTCACTGTCACCTTGGTAGTTACCAAATTCAGAAAACTTGCTCCCATACTATCTTTTGCTATGAAAATTAATTAATCAATCCGACCAGTCGGTATGTTTTTTGGTGCCGAAATAACCGGAATTGGTATATTCCGGCACCTTAAAAACTTTGATTAGAAAACAACCGTTAGTTGTTTTCCGGCCAATCCTGTACAAATGTAGCCTCGTCCATCTTCACAGTCTGTGCGGAAATGGCGAACTTGATTGTCATCGGATAGGGGTTGGCCACATTCAGTGCCTCCTCGTATTCCACCACGTAACCGTTCTCAAATACCAATTCCTTCATCTTGGCATCCTCATCCGCTTTCTTGAAGACGATACTTCCGTTTACGGGCTGATACTGTTTGAACATCTTGTCCAACACAATGGTGTCCGGAGTAGATTCAACCTCCACATAGATTTTACCACCATAGATGTCAGATGCCGGACGGCCTTTGGGGTCCACATCACGATTGAACTTGACATCCCATCTCAATACATCAAACTCTCTTGAGTCTGAAAACTTAAATGACGCTTTAAATGCCATATTCTCAAAGTTTTAAAGTTTGTAAAAAAGTTGATTACGGAATTTCCGGCTATCGGCGGTTCGGCGCCTCCCCGTCTTTGGCTTTCAATTTCCGGGGGCTAATATATGGAGCTTTCTGAAAATTACAAAAGTTTTTTGGGAAATTTTTTGCGATATTTTTTGGTTTTTTCAAAAATTATGTTCGTTAACATAAAAAAATCTGCCCTGAAAAGTGGCGGGCTTATTTTTTTGCCTTATATTTGCAATGTTCTCCTGCGCAATTTTTAAATCTTATTGATTATGGATACAGGAGTTGGTTTCATTAATCTTGATGATTCTGTAAAAATTGCGCTTAACATAGCACTTGCAGTGGCTCGTGAAAATGCGAACGAGTGTTACACTCCCTCGCATTTGTTGAAGGCTCTACTTCATAAAGATGTAGGGCTAAGGGATTTTATAATAAGTATAGGTAAGGATTTGGGGTATCTGGAGGAATGGGCGGATGTCCATATCGAGCAATGTCCGAAATCCACCCGGTTCGCCGAAATCAAGCCGTCGGAGAAGATCGACGCCGTTTTCCGTGCCGCCGATGACGCACGGATACAGATGGGGCTGTTTGACATCAATCCCATCTGCGTGTTGCTGGCACTGACGAAACCGGGCATCGCCTTTTCCAGTGACCAGCTCAGGTCTTTCCCTATCCTGGAGAAAGATATCCATTCCATATATACAGGCAACGAACCGGCGGGAGTTTCCGGCAACGTGCCGGAAAGTTTCATTCAAAGTTCCGTTTCCTCTTCCACTTCCTTTCTTGCCAAGTATTGCGTGGACCTTACCGCCACCGCGGCAGACAGGCTTTACCCGACCATCAACCGTGACCGGGAGAACCGCATGGTCATGGAGGTGCTGGGCAGCCGCAGCAAATCGAACGTGCTGATTGTCGGTGACGCCGGGGTGGGGAAAACAGCCCTTGTGTACGGGCTTGCATGGAACATAGTCAACCATAAGGTGCCCTCGTTCCTGGAGGGAGCCCGTGTGTTTGAGCTTGACAATGCCTCGCTCATAGCAGGCGCCACCTACAAGGGGGAGATAGAGGACCGTTTGAAAAACATCGTGAAAGAGTTGCGTGGCATTGACAACGCCATCCTGTTCATTGACGAGATTCATATCCTGCTGGACAGCCGGCAGGGCAATTCCGGCGCCGGCAATGTGCTGAAGCCCGAATTGTCGCACGGCGACCTGACCGTTATCGGCGCCACCACCATTGACGAATACCGTAAGATTATAGAGCCTGACCATGCGTTCAACCGCCGTTTTGAGGTGGTGCAGGTCAATGAGCCTGACTTGAAGTCCGCCATACAGATGCTGCATTCCGTCCGGCAATCATACGTGGAGTACCACCGGGTGGGAATCAGCGACGATGCCGTGGCGGAATGCGTGCGCCTTGCCAAGCGGTATGTGAAAGACCGCCGTTTGCCCGACTCCGCCATCGGCCTGCTGGACATGACACTTTCGGCCATCAAGATGGTCAATGAAACAGGAAAGAAGGATACGGAAGCCTTGCTTGCCCGACTGGACGAGATAGAAAAGGAGGAAAAAGCACCTCAAGAAAAGGTGGAAGAGCTGAAAACGCTGCTTTTCCTGATGCACAACAAATTAAGCCCCATCCTTCTGGGCGTGGTTTCCGATGAGGCGGATATCCATGAATTGCAGGAGTATGAAGAGCTGGCGGCTTACCTGCGGAGCGCACTGGCTGCCATCCTGTCATTTGCGGAAAAGAGCATAGAGGAGGTAGGAATTTATGAGGTTGCCGCCGTTGTCGCCAGCAAGACGGGCATTCCTATCGGCAAGATACAGTCGCAGGAGAAGGAACGCCTGCTCAACATGGAAGATTACTTGCGCCGTCGAGTTGTCGGTCAAGACCAGGCGCTGAAAACGCTGACCGATGCCATTCTTGAATCCCGCAGCGCTATGAACAAGCCGGGCCAGCCCATCGGTTCCTTCTTCCTGCTGGGGCCTACCGGTACCGGCAAGACCGAACTTGCCAAGGCACTGGCGGAGGCGCTGTTCAACGATGAAAAGTCCATGATCCGTTTTGATATGTCCGAATTCAAGGAGGAGCACTCCGCCGCCTTGCTTTACGGGGCGCCTCCGGGATACGTGGGCTATGAGGAGGGCGGTATGCTGGTGAATAAAATCCGCCAGCAACCCTATGCGGTGGTCCTCTTTGACGAGATAGAGAAAGCGCATCCGTCCGTCTATGATATTTTCCTGCAAATCATGGATGAAGGGAAACTGCATGACCGTCTGGGCAAGGAAGGGGACTTCTCCAACTCCATTGTACTGTTCACCTCCAATGTGGGCAGCGAATGGCTGACGAAGCAGTTGGAATCGGGCAATGTGCCGGCTACCACCCAGATCATGGAGGTGATGGGGCAGTATTTCCGTCCGGAGTTCCTGGCGCGTCTGTCAGAAATCGTCCCGTTCTCTCCTATCCGTGAAGACATCCTGTTGAAGATATTCGATATACAGTTCAACAGTGTCAGGAAACTGCTGGACAAGCAAGGTATCGGTATCACCATCAGTGACGATGCCCGGAAAATGCTTGCCCACAAAGGATTCACTCCCAAATACGGCGCCCGCCAGGTTGCCGGGGTTATCCGCAACTACCTGCGCAGACCGATTTCGCGGCTTATCATCAATGAAGAGCTGTGCAAAGGAAAAAATCTGGAGGTGGGTCTGGACGAACAGAATGAATTAACCTGGAATATTCACCAATAATCAAGTACAGTATGTTTGGATATACAGTATTCTTAAAGATCGGCAATCTTGCCGCTTCTTCGCTGGTCGATATGTATAAGGACAGTTACCAGCTTATCGGCTGTGAGTTCGGGTTCGCCCAGGGGATAGACATCAAAGGACAGGCCCAGACCGAGGTGAAAGGCGGTACGTTCTATGTGACTTACCCCCATCTTCCCAACCGTGACATGATCCAGTGGATGCTGGATGCCCGCAAGTATCAGAATGGAGCCGTCGTGGTCCATGACAACCAGGGTTCCACGCTCGAAAAGATACTTTTTGAGAAAGCGACCTGTGTGGATATGGAAATCAGCTATATCCGGCAGGGGAAGAGCTATATCGCAACCAAGCTGACCGTGCAGGCTCAGAAGCTGACGTTCGGGTCGGAGGAATTTGAAAATCAGTGGGTATTTTAAAAACAACAATGTTATGGGACTCTTTAGTTTTCCGCAAGTGGACAGCAATGTGAATGTCATATTCAGTGTTGACGGTGACGAGTATGCAGTGGAACAGTTCAAAATCGGTTTTCACCAGCCTGTCGATGGCATAAAGAACCAGCCGGAAGGGGAAGTGCGCGGCGGACGCATCATGATAACCCTTTCGCAAACAGTGAAGAACAACATCTACGGATGGGCCGTGAAACCGTGGATGAAAAAGAACGGGGCGGTGCTGTTCAAGACCGGTACGTCCGGGGTGATATTTGAGGTGGCGTTTACGAATGCGTATTGTTATCGTTTACAGAGAAACCTAAATGTAGGAACAGGACTGGAAACAATACTGATTCTTTCTCCTGAAACTGTATCATTAAATGGTATTTTTTTTGATAATAATTGGATAAAATAATTATTATGAAAGATTATAACGAGCAGCAGGTTATCCCATTATATTTATATGAATGGTTTTGCATGGAGGGAATACCTTACTCAGGTTTCGTTGAAGAGTTAGGTTATGTCCTATGCGAAGTTATCGTTACTCCTACA
>OCPI01000491.1_pt1 | contig 13939 bp, 14 predicted proteins | sample 1476291 | NCBI WGS metagenome assembly OCPI01 (sample SAMEA2580054, study PRJEB22360) | human gut metagenome | reverse complement strand
CCAGCATAAAGCGGCGGGTGGTTGCGTGGGGCTACCACCACCCTGCCGATAGGCGGTTACAGCTGGTCCCAGGGGCTGGAGTGGGCTGTGGAAGCCGGCTGGGTGCCGGACGTCGCGGCCTTCGAGCGCTGGCAGCGACGCCAGATGACGGAAGGCTTTTTTACCGTTGACCTGCCGCTGTTCGCCCGCCTGTACCGCGCCTGCGAACAAGGCGATATCGCTGCGGCCCAGCGCTGGACCGCCTATCTGCTGGCCTGCCGGGAAACTCGTGAACTGCGGGAGGAAGAGCGCAACCGCGGCGCGGCGTTTGCCCGTCTGCTGAGCGACTGGCAGCCGGACTGTCCGCCGGCGTGGCGCACGCTGTGCCAGCAAAGCCAGCTCGCCGGGATGGCCTGGCTCGGCATGCGCTGGCGCATCGCGCTGCCCGAGATGGCCCTTAGCCTGGGCTACAGCTGGATTGAGAGCGCCGTGATGGCCGGCGTCAAGCTGGTGCCCTTCGGTCAGCAGGCCGCCCAGCAGCTGATTTTACGTCTTTGCGACCACTACGCGGCCGAGATGCCCCGCGCGCTGGCCGCGCCGGACGGCGATATCGGATCGGCCACCCCGCTCGCCGCTATCGCCTCGGCCCGGCATGAAACCCAATACTCTCGATTATTCCGTTCCTAGGAGAAGCCATGAACTCTTATAAACACCCGCTGCGCGTCGGCGTCGGCGGCCCGGTCGGCTCCGGTAAAACCGCTCTGCTGGAAGCGCTGTGCAAAGCGATGCGTGATACCTGGCAGCTGGCGGTGGTCACTAACGACATCTATACCAAAGAAGATCAGCGCATCCTCACCGAAGCGGGCGCGCTGGCGCCTGAACGCATCGTCGGTGTGGAAACCGGCGGCTGCCCGCATACGGCGATCCGCGAAGATGCCTCAATGAACCTCGCCGCCGTGGAAGCGCTGAGTGAAAAGTTCGGTAACCTCGACCTTATCTTCGTGGAAAGCGGCGGCGATAACCTGAGCGCCACCTTCAGCCCGGAGCTGGCGGATCTGACCATCTACGTCATCGATGTGGCCGAAGGGGAGAAGATCCCGCGCAAAGGCGGACCGGGGATCACCAAATCCGATTTTCTGGTGATCAATAAAACCGACCTTGCCCCCTATGTGGGCGCGTCGCTGGAGGTGATGGCAAGCGATACCCAGCGTATGCGCGGCGATCGCCCATGGACCTTCACCAACCTGAAGCAGGGCGACGGCCTGAGCACCATTATCGCCTTCCTCGAAGACAAAGGCATGCTCGGCAAATAGGCCTGTTGCACCAGCCGGGCGCAGGCGCGTCCGGATGGTGCAACCCCTGCTCTCTCTTCTATCACCCTGCACCACCCTCCCCGCCACGCCTGCCCTGCAATATGGCATAAGGTTTGCTAATTCAAGTCATGCCTAACCATTAAGGAATGACTATGTCATCACTGGATCTCAACCCTGAATTACCTGCGACAACGCGGACTTCCGGCTCCCGGGAAACCTTAGAAGATTACACCTTACGTTATGCCCCGCTGAGCTTCCGCCGCTGGGGACCGGGCGTCGTCGCGGTCACGGCGCTGGGCGGCATCGCCTACCTGGCCGACTTTTCCATCGGCGCCAGCATCGGTATGGCCTGGGGCACCAGCAACGCCATCTATTCGATCCTGGTGGCGGCGCTGGTGATCTTCCTCACCGGCATTCCGCTGGCGATCACCGCCGCGCGCTACAACATTGACCTTGACCTGATCACCCGCAGCGCCGGCTTCGGCTATTTCGGCTCGGTGATCACCAGCATTATTTTTGCCGGCTTCACCTTTATCTTCTTCGCCCTCGAAGGCTCGATCATGGCCCAGGGGCTGCTGGTGGGCCTCGGGATCCCGCTGTGGATGGGGTATCTGATCGCCACCCTGATGGTGCTCCCGCTGGTGGTCTATGGCATGAAAGCCCTGACCCGCCTGCAGGTATGGACCACCCCGCTGTGGCTGGTGCTGATGGTGGTGCCGGTGGTGTGGCTGATTGTCAAAGATCCGCAGCTGGTGGACGGCTTCCTGCATTTCGCCGGTAAAAACAGCGCGTCGACGGTGGATATCACCGCCATCATGCTCGGCGCCGGGGTATGCCTGTCGCTGATCATGCAGATTGGCGAGCAAATTGATTACCTGCGCTTTATGCCGCCTAAGACCGCGGAGAACCGTAAAAGCTGGTGGCTGGCGGTCTTTTCCGCCGGCCCGGGCTGGGTGGTGTTAGGCGCGATCAAACAGATCATCGGCGCCTTCCTCGGCTTCTATCTGTTGACCCGTTTCCCGGCGGTGCACAATACCGAACCGGTGCAGCAGTTCGTCAGCGTCTTCGATAACCTGGTGCCCGGCTGGCTGGCCCTGACGCTGGCGGTGGTGCTGGTGGTGATCTCGCAGATCAAAATTAATGTCACCAATGCCTATTCAGGCTCGCTGGCGTGGACCAGCGCCTGGACCCGCACCACCAAACGCTATCCGGGACGGATTATTTTTGTGGTGGTCAACCTGGCGATTGCCCTGGCGCTGATGGAAGGCGATATGTTCAGCGCCTTGTCGTGGATCCTCGGCTTTTACTCCAACTTCGCCATCGCCTGGGTCGTGGTGGTGGCGACCGACATCACCTTTAATAAAGGCTTGCTCAAGCTGGCCCCGGCGCAGCCGGAGTATCGTCGCGGCATGATCTACAACGTTAACCCGGTGGGCGTGGTCTCCTTTGGTCTGGCCGCCGGGCTGTCGATCTGCGCCTTCTTCGGCCTGCTGGGCGCGACGCTGGCGCCGTTCTCGCCGCTGATTGCGCTGGTCGTCGCCTTTGTCATGACCCCGCTGATGGGACTCCTTACCCGCGGGCGCTACTATATTAAGCAGGTGGATGACGGCATCGCCGAGCCGCGCTATGACGCGGCGGGGAACGCCTCCACCACCGTGTATCAATGCGTTAGCTGTGAGGAAGAGTACGAGCGCCCGGATGTGATGCACTCACACAAGCATCAGGGAGCCATCTGCTCGCTGTGTAAAAGTATGGAGTAGTCAGCAAGGCAGGCCGACGTGACGTCGGCCTGTTTCAGGATGCGTTAGGCGGCAGGCAGCTCGGCCAGCGGCCAGCGCGGGCGAACCGTCACGCCGAGCTCGGCTTTGGCGCCGGTTTGCAGACGCACCATGCCGGCGTAGGCGATCATCGCGCCGTTGTCAGTACAGAACTCAGGGCGGGCGTAGAACACCTCGCCGCCGCGTTTTTGCATCATCTCCGCCAGCTTCGCCCGCAGGGTACGGTTGGCGCTCACGCCTCCCGCCATCACCAGACGCTTAAAGCCGGTTTGCTCCAGCGCGCGGCGACATTTAATCATCAGCGTATCGACGACCGCATCCTCAAATGCCCGGGCGATGTCGGCGCGGGTTTGCTCATCGTCGCCATTATTACGAATGGTGTTGGCGGCGAAAGTTTTCAGGCCTGAGAAGCTGAAATCGAGCCCCGGGCGGTCGGTCATCGGCCGCGGGAAGACAAAGCGGCCTTCGGTGCCCTGAGCGGCCATTTTCGACAGCATCGGCCCGCCGGGATAATCCAGTCCCAGCAGTTTCGCCGTCTTATCAAAGGCTTCGCCCGCCGCATCGTCAATCGACTCGCCCAGCAGTTCATACTGACCAATACCAGTGACGCTAATCAACTGGGTGTGGCCGCCGGAAACCAGCAGCGCGACGAACGGGAACGCCGGTGGGTTATCTTCCAGCATCGGCGCCAGCAGGTGCCCTTCCATATGGTGTACCGGGATCGCCGGCACGTTCCAGGCGAAGGCCAGCGACCGGCCAACGGTCGCCCCGACCAGCAGCGCGCCGACCAGGCCAGGACCCGCCGTATAGGCGACGGCGTCGATATCTTTCGCCGTCAGACCGGCTTCTTTCAGCGCCGCCTGGATCAGCGGCACCGTTTTGCGCACGTGGTCGCGCGATGCCAGCTCCGGCACCACGCCGCCGTAGTCCGCATGCAGTTTCACCTGACTATACAGTTGGTTGGCTAACAGACCTTGCTGGTCGTCATAAATCGCGATGCCGGTTTCATCGCAGGATGTTTCAATGCCCAGTACACGCATGAGTTGTTTTACCTCGCTTCAATACCGCGCAGTGTAGGTCCAATGACCGGCGATGTAAAACTTTGCTCACCCCTGGTGCTCTCTTCGTGTATACTCCTCACCCTTATAAAAGTCCCTTTCAAAAAAGGCGCCGGTGCTTTACAAAGCAGCAGTAGTTGCAGTAAAATTCCGCACCATTTTGAAATAAGCTGGCATTGCGGCCAGCGGCAAACCGAATTAATCAAAGGTGAGAGGCACATGCCGGTAATTAAAGTACGTGAAAACGAGCCGTTCGACGTAGCTCTGCGTCGCTTCAAGCGTTCCTGCGAAAAAGCAGGTGTTCTGGCGGAAGTTCGTCGTCGTGAGTTCTATGAAAAACCGACTACCGAACGTAAGCGCGCTAAAGCTTCTGCAGTGAAACGTCACGCGAAGAAACTGGCTCGCGAAAACGCACGCCGTACTCGTCTGTACTAATCTGTTGAGAGCGACGCTCTCAATTCAGACCGAGTTGTAGTTGTAAGGCCGTGCTTCCGAAAGGAATGCGCGGCTTATTTTCGTTTATAGTCATCAGAAATAACGGGGCTTATGGCTGGACGAATTCCACGTGTATTTATTAGCGATCTGCTTGCCAGAACCGACATCGTCGATCTGATCGATGCGCGGGTAAAGCTGAAAAAGCAGGGCAAAAATTTTCACGCGTGCTGTCCGTTCCATAACGAAAAAACCCCCTCTTTCACCGTCAACGGTGAAAAACAGTTTTACCACTGCTTCGGCTGCGGGGCGCACGGCAATGCTATCGACTTCCTGATGAACTACGACAAGCTCGAGTTCGTGGAAACGGTCGAAGAGCTGGCCGCCATGCACAACCTTGAAGTGCCTTATGAAGCAGGCAACGGACCCAGCCAGATAGAGCGCCATCAACGGCAGAACCTCTACCAGTTACTGGATGGGCTGAATGCGTTTTACCAACAGTCTCTGATGCAGCCCGCCGCCGACCCTGCGCGCCAGTACCTGGCAAAACGGGGGTTAAGCAGCGAGGTGATTACGCGCTTTGCCATCGGCTATGCTCCCCCGGGTTGGGATAACGTTTTAAAACGTTTTGGCGGCAATCAGGAAAACCGCCAGTCGCTTATTGATGCCGGCATGCTGGTCACCAACGATCAGGGACGCAGTTACGACCGCTTCCGCGAACGGGTGATGTTCCCCATCCGCGATAAGCGAGGCCGGGTAATTGGGTTTGGCGGACGAGTGCTGGGCGATGCCCTGCCGAAGTATCTGAACTCCCCGGAAACCGACATATTCCATAAAGGCCGTCAGCTGTATGGCCTGTATGAAGCGCAGCAGGACAATCCCGAACCACCGCGTTTGCTGGTTGTCGAAGGGTATATGGACGTCGTGGCGCTGGCGCAATACGACATCAACTATGCCGTGGCCTCGCTGGGCACCTCGACCACGGCCGACCATATCCAGCTGCTGTTTCGGGTGACCAATAACGTCATCTGCTGCTACGACGGCGACCGGGCCGGCCGCGATGCCGCCTGGCGCGCGCTGGAGACGGCGCTGCCGTACATGACCGATGGCCGCCAGCTGCGTTTTATGTTTCTGCCTGACGGCGAAGACCCGGATACGCTGGTGCGTAAAGAGGGCAAAGCGGCGTTTGAGGCGCGGATGGAGCAGGCTCAGCCGCTCTCCACGTTCTTGTTTAACAGCCTGCTGCCGCAGGTCGATCTGAGTACCCCGGACGGGCGCGCGCAGCTGAGCACGCTGGCGCTGCCGCTGATAACCCAGGTCCCAGGCGAAACGCTGCGCATCTACTTGCGTCAGGAGCTGGGCAACAAGCTGGGCATTTTAGATGACGCACAGCTTGAACGTTTAATGCCAAAACAGTCTGAAAATGGCGCGCCGCGTCCCGCGCCACAGCTAAAACGCACGACCATGCGTATACTGATAGGACTGCTGGTGCAAAACCCGGATCTGGCGCCGTTAGTCCCGCCGCTGGAGGGACTGGACTCGCGCAAAATGCCAGGCCTTAGCCTGTTCAGCGAGCTGGTGAAAAGCTGTCTGGCGCAACCTGGTCTGACGACCGGGCAACTTTTAGAGCAATATCGCGGCACAAAAGAGGCTGCAACCCTTGAAAAACTGTCGATGTGGGACGATATAGCAGATAAAGATATCGCTGAAAAAACCTTCACCGACTCGCTTAACCATATGTTTGATTCACTGCTGGAACTGCGACAGGAAGAGTTGATAGCTCGCGATCGCACACACGGTTTAAGCAGTGAAGAACGCCGGGAGCTCTGGACCATCAGCCAGGAGCTGGCGAAAAAATAAATGACAGACAATATCCTTCACGTTGTATCAAAGCAGTAAGAAAACGCAGAACAACGTGAGGGAAAAGTATTTAACGGCTTAAGTGCCGAGTATCGATCGGGAAGCCCCCGACAGCCGCGCAGAGGCGCAGCGGCAATAATATAAGTACGCCCTCGCTTTAAATGTCGACAGCCCGCCTGCCGACACCAATCAAACGAATTAAGTGTGGATACCGTCTTATGGAGCAAAACCCGCAGTCACAGCTGAAGCTTCTTGTCCAACGTGGTAAGGAGCAAGGCTATCTGACCTATGCCGAGGTCAATGACCATCTGCCGGAAGATATCGTCGATTCCGATCAGATCGAAGACATCATCCAAATGATCAACGACATGGGTATTCAGGTGATGGAAGAAGCACCGGATGCCGATGATCTGATGCTTGCCGAAAACACCGCGGATGAAGATGCTGCCGAAGCTGCCGCGCAGGTGCTCTCCAGCGTGGAATCCGAAATCGGACGCACGACCGACCCGGTGCGCATGTACATGCGTGAAATGGGTACCGTAGAGCTGCTGACCCGTGAAGGCGAAATCGACATCGCCAAACGCATCGAAGATGGGATCAACCAGGTCCAGTGCTCCGTTGCCGAATACCCGGAAGCGATCACCTACCTGCTTGAGCAGTACGACCGCGTCGAAGCGGAAGAAGCCCGTCTGTCCGATCTGATCACCGGTTTCGTCGATCCGAACGCCGAAGAAGACATGGCGCCGACCGCCACGCACGTTGGCTCCGAGCTGTCTCAGGAAGAGATGGATGACGACGAAGACGAAGATGAAGATGACGACGCCGACGACAACAGCGATGACGACAACAGCATCGACCCAGAGCTGGCCCGTGAGAAGTTCGCCGAGCTGCGTACCCAGTACGAGCTGACGCGCGACACCATCAAAGCCAAAGGTCGTAGCCATGCCGCCGCGCAGGAAGAGATCCTGAAGCTGTCTGAAGTCTTCAAGCAGTTCCGCCTGGTGCCGAAGCAGTTCGATTACCTGGTCAACAGCATGCGCAGCATGATGGATCGCGTTCGTACTCAGGAACGTATCATCATGAAGCTGTGCGTTGAGCAGTGCAAAATGCCGAAGAAAAACTTCATCACGCTGTTCACCGGCAACGAAACCAGCGAAACCTGGTTCAACGCTGCGGTAGCAATGAACAAGCCGTGGTCCGAGAAGCTGCTGGAAGTGAAAGAAGACGTGCAGCGCGGCCTGCAGAAGCTGCAGCAGATCGAAGAAGAGACCGGCCTGACCATCGAACAGGTGAAAGACATCAACCGTCGCATGTCCATCGGTGAAGCGAAAGCCCGCCGTGCGAAGAAAGAGATGGTGGAAGCGAACTTGCGTCTGGTTATCTCTATCGCCAAGAAATACACCAACCGTGGTCTGCAGTTCCTCGATCTGATTCAGGAAGGCAACATCGGTCTGATGAAAGCGGTCGATAAGTTCGAATACCGTCGCGGCTACAAGTTCTCGACCTACGCTACCTGGTGGATCCGTCAGGCGATCACCCGCTCCATCGCGGATCAGGCGCGCACCATCCGTATTCCGGTGCATATGATTGAGACCATTAACAAGCTCAACCGTATCTCCCGTCAGATGCTGCAGGAGATGGGCCGTGAACCGACCCCGGAAGAGCTGGCTGAGCGTATGCTGATGCCGGAAGACAAAATCCGTAAGGTGCTGAAGATCGCCAAAGAGCCTATCTCCATGGAAACGCCGATCGGCGACGATGAAGATTCGCATCTGGGGGATTTCATCGAGGATACCACCCTCGAGCTGCCGCTGGATTCCGCGACCACCGAGAGCCTGCGTGCGGCAACGCACGACGTGCTGGCCGGCCTTACCGCTCGTGAAGCGAAAGTCCTGCGTATGCGTTTCGGTATCGACATGAACACCGACCACACGCTGGAAGAAGTGGGTAAACAGTTCGACGTTACCCGCGAACGTATCCGTCAGATCGAAGCGAAGGCGCTGCGTAAACTGCGTCACCCGAGCCGTTCTGAAGTGCTGCGTAGCTTCCTCGACGATTAATCGTCGCGGGGCATCGTCTACAGCCTGTTAAAAAGCTCCCTGCGGGGAGCTTTTTTTATGGCGTTCAGGTGGCCATCCGGGGACAGTCGCCTCTCTCCGCTACTGGCCGCGGGTCGCCAGGGCATCATCCAGTTCACGATAGGCCGCCACCAGCTTATCGAGCGTCGCCCGGTTTAAGCCGCTGGGATTGGGCAGCACCCAGACCTGGGTCGTCCCGATGGTCATAGCCTGTTTCCCCCACTTCGCGCCGCGCTGGTTAAAGGCCAGCTCGAAGGCCTGCTTGCCGAGCACCGCCAGCGCCTGCGGCTGATACTCCTCAATCTTCCTCACCAGCTCACGGCCACCGCTGCGCAGCTCCTGCAGGGCGACCTCGCTGGCCTGCACCGTCGGTCGCTCTACCAGCATGGTGATGCCGCAGCGCGTATCCAGCAGCTGCAGCTCCTCTTCCGGCCTGAGCTGTCGATCGGTGAATCCGGCCTGATGGATGACCTTCCAGAAGCGATTGCCAGGATGGGCAAAATGAAAGCCGGTATGGGCGGAGGACTTCCCCGGGTTGATACCGCAAAAGACAACGCGCAGGCCCGGCGCAAGGATATCGCTAATCATGTTTTCTCCGGCTGTATGGCTAAAACATGATTATAAAGGATTGAAAATGCATTGTTTATAAAAACAGCAGCTGCGCGCTTTACGCTGGATTGCAACCGTCAGTTACTTTATAATCCCTCGCCACGGCCCCTTAGCTCAGTGGTTAGAGCAGGCGACTCATAATCGCTTGGTCGTTGGTTCAAACCCAACAGGGGCCACCAAATTTTATCTTTAAAATTATATAATTAAGCCACTCTAAAGAGTGGCTTTTTTGTTGCCTGCTTTTAAAGTGGCGATGAATTGGCGGTGGATTTTTTCCCGCCATTTTTCAGAGCACATAAAAAAACCGCTCGCGGCGAACATTTATCGGAAATTTATCAGAGCCACAATGACCGCTGACCACCAACAGTCGGGTGAGGTGGGGCCAGTACTATCGTACCGGGTGTAACAATAAAATGCTCCTCCGATTCCATCGTTACAAACGTACAATTGCACTTTATGTTTGTGCATTGATGGTAACGCTCTTTGGTACGCGGCCTAGTTTTTATCGAGCACGACGTCAGCCAGAGGCCCGCACAGTTCGACGCGCTGCCCCTCCTGCACATGCAACGCGGCGTAAATCGCCGATATTCGGATGTCACGACCGAGGCGGCTCTGTTCCGTGATATGCGCGGTTAACTGTGCTTTGGCAGCAGCAGAATCGGCTCGGTCGCCGGGCCGGGGTAGACATACAACACCGCGTCAATTGCATAATTTACTATTTCAGCCGACACAACCGTCAGGCGGTCAGCAACCGGGCGTACACTCTCATCATTCAGTGCGGTACTGACCGCCTGCAATAAATCATCTGATGCTGTGCCGTCACCTTCACGAGACAGGACGGCGATAGTGACTTCTGCCAGTGCCGGGCTGTTAGCCGAGGCATCCGGTACGCGACCATCGGCACTCAGGGCATGAAACTCATAGGTACCGGTCGGCCCTGCAACAGTCATGCCCTCAGATGCCGCCGGGATGCGCTGGCGTAAATCACTGTCAGATTCCAATACCGCATCCACTGGCGGTATTTGCGTATCGTCACCCGGAGTGATGACCAGGCATTCAACGTTATTATTTGCTGCGAGCTGGTCGAGGTCGTTTTTGATGGCATAGGCCACCATCCCGGCTTTCGCCGCCTCATTAATGCGCTGGCGTAAAATCACCTCGCGATAGGCATTCTCTTCGAGATATTTCACCAGTGGCTCAGACTCCAGCGTTAATATCCTGGCGACCGCTTCCTGCTCATCTTCTGGGTACAGTGAAATCAGCGTCGCTTTGCGTTCGGTGAGGATGGTTTCAAAATCCAGCGTTTCCACTACATCAGCCGCGGGGAGCTGGCTCAGGTCGATAACTGCCATAGATTCAACTCACAGGCATGGTTAAGGAAAGGCTCTCGCCGGTATCGGTGATTTGGCCGGTCACGTCGACGACCATTTGCCCGTTAAACTGCCGCTCTGTAGTGATACTGGTCAGCCTGACGCGCGGTTCCCACTTCAGGATCGCTATGTAGCACGCCGACATAATTGGCAGCTCAAGCGCCGGGGTCTGAGGCTGATCTATCATCTGCGACAACAGCGAGCCGTATTCACGACACATGACGCGGGAGCCGATGGGCGCGCGCAGGATATCCCCGATGCTCTGGCTGATATGATCAACGTCTAAAATGCTTTCACCGGTCACGCGATTCATGCCGAGATAACGCGCTATCATAGTGGTTCCCCCGTTTCTCCACCGCTGTCGCCAGGGTGTTTATGGGTGTTGAGCACCTTGCCGTTAGAAGAAAATGAGCCGCCGCCGTGCTCGATATAGCCAGACATCTTGCCGCCGTTCTTTACCTCCAGCGTACCGGTCATCAACTTATTGGTGCAGACCACCTCCGGTGAATCGAGGTTGACGCGAGTCGAAGCTTTGACCAGCACAACCGGCACGCTGACGGCAACCAAGTCGGATGCGGTCACATCGGCGGTTTTAATGCCGGTGACAGTCAGCGCGCCGGTCTCCGGCTCATAACTCATAACGGCACCGTCGGGAAACTCAACGTGCCAAGCATCCTCCGAGACCGACGGCGCGGGGTTGTCGTCGGAATAAATACCCGGCAGCACAAAAGCGGTATCGAGCTCACCGCCCACGGCCAGAATCATCACCTGCTCACCAATGGAGGGAGCCCACCAGGTGCGCGAGCGCCCGGCCCGATGCGTCAGCCACTGGAGCCAGTCGGTATAAATGCCGCCGCTCTGCACGCGACAGCGCCCGGCGTCGAGGTCAGTTTCGACGACGATGCCGGTGCGGAGCATGTTGCGTATCGCGCGGGCAAGTTCCTGAATAGATGCGAGAGTATTCATAGGGGAAAGGATGCCGCATGGAATCGTTCCTAACAATCCAAGGGGGTTTTGCTGTAGTTGACACAACGCATCGTTCGAAGCGAATATGGAGATAATCTCATTGATGAAAAAAAACCTAACTAATTAACATACTCCGGTGCATACATGTCAGAAATTCTAATCAGTTACGATGAGCAAAAAGATAAATTTGAATCCTATGCCCTAGTCCTCAAATCGCTGCTGAACACATTGATTCGGAATGCAGAAATCTCTATTCACTCACTTGACTCTAGGGTTAAAACAAGAAAAAGCCTTGAAAAGAAAATAAACAAAAAGAATAAATATAATTCAATAATGGATATCACCGACATTGTGGGCATCAGAATTATAACCCATTACGCTGATGATGTTGACAAAATAGCAGCATTAGTTGAAAGGGAATTCCTAATTGACACCGAAAACTCCATCGATAAAAGAATATCCATCGAGCCTGAGAAATTTGGCTATCTTTCACTACACTACATAGCATCCCTAAATAATACTCGTTTAAATTTAAAAGAGTACGAGACATATAGAAACATTAAAGCCGAAATTCAAATACGCTCGATACTTCAACACGCTTGGGCTGAGATCGAACATGACATTGGGTATAAGTCAGCTACAGGACTTCCCAACGAGATAAGGCGATATTTTTCTCGACTAGCGGGACTATTAGAGTTAGCTGATGACGAATTCATTAAAATCAAGGATAAAATCACAGCCAGACAACAAGAAGTTGCTAATGAACTTGAAAGTGGCTCTGGTTATTCCACTTTAGACATTGTTGTGATAGATGAATTTTTAAATAAAAGCAAGCTTATAGATGAAATTTCAAATCAAATCCGAAAAACACATGGAGTTAAGGTTCGCGGTAGAAATGAAGATAAAAACCTTGAGTACCTCTTAAATGGTTTGAATTTGGTTGGAATAACTACAATAGCGCAACTTAATGAAGCATTAATAGAAATGAAAAACCACATTTCAAATCGACCCTCTTGGTTTGGTGAAACCTTTATTAATTATTACAGTAAAAACACCATGCCACGAGAAGCTATCATCTCTTATCTCTGCCAGATAATGATCGCACTAAAAAACTCCCCTGCAATAGAATCTGAATACAATAATATCTCGGGATTAAATTTAAAAGAAGAACATATCTCTGACTTTTTCTCGGACATAAGGAAAAAAATTAAAGGTTAGAACTAATTACCGCATTTCGAACTCTTGCTGCTTATTAGTAGTACAATACCGTCAGAAATATCCGGCAGTAATCTGTAGTGGTTTGCGCGAGCTGGTATAGAGTTAATCGGCGAGGTAGTCAATGATGACGCTTTCCACAAGCTGCCGGTCATCTTCGGTAAAGCCCAGGAGCTGACGCTGTGGGTACTCGACGGCGGCGCTTTTGGGGGATGGTTTATCCTTGAGCCCGAGCTGATGCACGCGGGCGATGCGCTGCACTTTCCCGGTAAATTCCACCACCGCCGCGCTGTCGCCGCCGCTCGCTTTCATATAGCGGCTGGTACGCAGTTTCGCGAACATTTCGCGCTTAATCCGGCCTTGCTTTGCTCTGACGGGCTGGCGCTTACGCGGGGCAAATGGCGTACCATCCGGGGCTTTCTGCGATTTAATACGCTGCTGTTGCCGCTGGCGTAGTTTCTTCGCAATGTCGGCGGTCATCCGGCGACGTCCGGCAGGAGAAAGGGCCGCTATCAACCCGGCAAGCTTGTCCTCAAAGGGTTTGAAGTCATTCATCCCATTTACTCACCCGTTCGCCATTACTCCACATCTCAACGGGGCGCGCTACCGGCTCCGGCGGTGTCGGCTCCGGGATGTTCTCAACGTGCAGCGCGCCGTCGATCTCTTTGACCAGCGTTCGCTCGGTCAGCAACAGGCTGATGCTGACATCTAGGCTACTGTCGTTATTAATGTCGGCATACCAGATAAAGCCCTTTTTTCTTCCTTCATCGGTTGTCATGATGTCCGGCTGATTGACGCGCAGCCAGGCCATAATCGGCACAAACAACAGGTCAATATCGTCGGTGAAATCCGTCACCACGATGTTAAGCGTGTACCGCTTTTCAAACGACAGGGAGCGCGCCAGCGTCGCCGTATTGCAGCCATCGTCCAGGCGAAGACAAAGCATGTCGGGGTTGGTACGCAGTACCGGCACCGCATCAGTTAAGGCTTTTCGCAGACTGTTGGGCTTTTGCATCGATTTCATCCTGGCATTGTTTCACCGTATCAACCTGAATTGCGCAACTCTGTAGGGCACTTTCAAGCTGGCGTATATCCGTGCTCAGGCCGCCATTAGTCAGCGGGTCGCTGCCCGGCATCGGACAGGGGCTGACCTTCGGGCAGGCGTTGTAAACAATCACCGGCGGCGGCGTTGGTGCAGGCGGCGCGCTGGTGCTGTAAGCGCACCCGTTTTAGTTCCACGCACTTTTTGAGATTTCCGGGGTTTCAGCCATCAGCCGGTAT
>OCPI01000457.1_pt1 | contig 15429 bp, 12 predicted proteins | sample 1476291 | NCBI WGS metagenome assembly OCPI01 (sample SAMEA2580054, study PRJEB22360) | human gut metagenome | reverse complement strand
CGGGGACACGCAGAACCCGGTCGCGGCGCTGCACCTCCTCGATGCGCGGATTCGTCATGGTCACGTCCACCCACGGGGCGTACAGGACGAGGCCGTCCACCTGCCGCGCACCCGCGTCACGTCGCTGCATGGCGAGGGAGAGGGCCAGTCCGCCTCCCGCCGAGTCGCCGAAGAGGATGACGCGGCCGAACTCGGCCTGCGCCTCATCGATGATGGGCTGAACGAAGTCGAACGCGTCGGTCGCGGTGTGCGCGGGAGCAATCGGGTAGTCAGGGATGATGACGGGCAGCCCGGTGCGATCGATGAGGCCCTCGACGATACCCCACTGACCAGCGACCATCGGGTACGCATACGCTCCACCATGCAGATAGATGAGTACACCGCCCGGGCACAGGCCCCGCTTCGGGAACACGCGGGTTATGCCTTTGTCGCACGTCGCCGTGAAACGTCCTCGCATGCGTGCAGGCATCGGGGCGGGCTGTGGGGCGTGGAGCGCTATCTGCTCAGTTACTGTCTCGCTCTGTAGCAACGGAGGCACAAGCCCCATACAGAAGTGAACAACGCGCATCTGGAGGGACATGACGGCCTCTTTCGATTCGACGAAACAGTGTGCACGCACCGGGACACCCCCGCGCGCGAGCACGTACTAGGATACGCCGCGAGAGGGGTTCGTTTCTCACTGCGAGTGCTCATCGTGACTATCGGGAGGAAACACTAGTGGTGGTAGGTACCGGTGGCTGAAGGCCGTATCTGCTCGCCGTCGGAATCTGGCGAGAGCCCATCGGACGAACCTACTACGCGGATAGGTTACGAACATCCGGATACCTTAATAACCTATCCGCATGCGCGCGGCACAAGCATGATCGGCAGCCTATGAGCACACCGTTGTCCAGTGCTGTAGGAACGCAAATCCAGCGGCGCACACCCCAGACACGACGCACACCTGGTCCCGTACCCACGCCCCCCTCGCGTCACGCGCGCCTCGCGCAACCGCACCTGGTTCCCGTCAGCAGTGCAAACAAAAGGCGTAAACAACGCGCATACAAAACGCGCCCGGACCATCCGGTCCGGGCGCGCAACGTATTCGGCTCAAGCGTTAGGACGCTTGCCGTGGTTCGCGCCGTGCTTACGACGATCGCGACGCTTACGACCCCTCTTCGACATTGTCGTCTCCTCTAAAACTGAGATATCCAACCTGTACAGTTTTTCACACCCACAGCGTTTCTCCAAACAGAGAGCACCCTGCGAGTCGAAACTCACGATTCTGTCGAGCTCCAGCTCACCGTCACGCAAGTCTTGGAGACAATCCGTGCTCGAAGAGACGCAGGCGCGGGCTCATCAAGACAGTGTGCCAATAGCGAGCGAACATAACGCTCGGTATACATCGATTCCTGGCAGTGGGAACAGCGTGAAATGTGTTCAAGCAGCTGCGCGCGCAGAGCTGGATCTTTCAGGCAATCAGTCGTGATGTGCTCTTGGCACTCCTCTCGGTCAAGAAAGTCGATGACCTCATAGAGGTGGTTATGTAACTCCTGACAAGCGCAATGATCATCAATCTGCATGGTGTCCCCCAATACCGTATTCCGCTGCAAGTTCCGACAGGCTGTCTCGAAGATTCTTTCGCCCACGATGAAGCCGTGACATGACAGTCCCAATGGGAATATCAAGCATCTCGGCAATTTCTTTGTAGGCAAACCCCTCAACATCAGACAGAAGTACGACCACACGCTGATCTTCAGACAGAGCTTCAAGAGCCGAACGAAGCTCAGCTGACGGAATATTATCCAGAGCTTCGGCTTCCGCCGAGACAAGCCCCTTTTCGTCGTGTGATGCAGCCGCTGCCAGCTGCCAGTCCTCAACGTCTTCACCACCGCTACGCTGTGGTGAACGCTGAGCCTTGCGGTACTGGGTAATGTACGTGTTCGTCAAAATCCGATAGAGCCAGGCCTTAATGTTCGTTCCTTGCTGATATTGGTGGAACTTCGTGTAGGCCTTCATAAAGGTCTCTTGAACAAGATCTTCTGCGTCGGCACGATTGCGCGTCATCCCCAGCGCAGCACCGAAGAGCTGATCGACCAGAGGCATGGCTTGCTCGGCAAAAAGCCGGTCCTTTTCCTCTTGACTGATTTCTTGTGTATCACTCATCGATGTCAAGGCTAATCGCGAATACCTAGGATGGGAAAGCGGACGCGCAAAATCAGGGCGAGGCTTGTGCCTTCCCCTGACCGATGGACGCTGCGCCACTCTCACATCGCTTTGCATATCCACATCAACGCCTGCGATGGCTAATTATTCCGCTCCATATTCCAGCCGCAGCCAAATTGCCCATCTTTGCCGACCTGGAAACCGGTGTACCTGAGTATTTTTTGACACAATAGGGTTATGTCTATTCTTCGCGGTATCTCTCGTCCCCTGTTGGTTGCCCCTCTTGCGCTAGACGCATTTGACGCCTTGATCCATCCCGATCAGCATGCAGCTAAACTCGAAGGGCTTCGCCCGCTCTTCAACAAAGTTGAGGATTCGGCACAGATCGACGACATCGACCCCTACCTGCGTTCCGCCGCACGCATCAGTGCTGGCGTAGCCTTGGCTGCCTCCGTCACTTTCGCAATCGGCAAAGCCCCCCGCACCTCAGCTGCACTCCTGGCAGGGATTGCTCTTCCCATGGCGATCATTAATCACGAGGATCGCACGTCCCTTGGTCTTAAGCTTGCAAATTGTGCAGGGCTTGTTTTTGCGGGGATGGACCGACGCGGTCGCCCAAGCGCTGCCTGGCGTCGCGATGAGAAACGCCGCGCACTTTCTCAGCAGGCGATTGCAGCGGGCTTAGGACAGTGAAGCACTGGGACGCACCGCGCGTACACGAGCCACTTAACACTCAGGTTGAAATCCCAGGCTCAAAATCTCAAACTGCCCGGGCTCTCTACCTTGCAGCAACCGGTTCTTCACCCTGTACCATCCACGGACTGTTGCGTTCCCGGGACACAGATCTCTTTGCCAAGGCTCTAGTGACCTTAGGCGCGCAGATCTCATTCATCAGTGAGATGTCGGCGCGCGTGATTCCAATGGAAATTCACTCAGTCGCCGAAGAAGAAGAACGGCAGATCGACTGCGGCCTTGCAGGAACTGTCATGCGTTTCCTCCCTCCCCTGGCTGCTCTCTCCCCTATCCCCACGCGCTTTGATGGCGACAAACAAGCCTATGCGCGCCCTCTCGGCGCCCTTCTCGATCTCCTCGAAAATCTGGGGGCACACATCACCTATCACTCAGAGCACGGTCACCTCCCCTTCACCATTAAGGGGCCACTTCGCTACCACCCCGGTACGGTCACCGTTGATGCCTCGGCGTCATCTCAGTTCTTTTCTGCAATGCTGTTGATCGCTCCTCTCCTTGGCGGAGCCACCATCCGTAGCGAGCAAGAACTGATCTCTCTTCCTCATATCAACATGACCTTGGACATGATGCGAGCAACCGGGATTACCTGGTCGAAAATCAGCCGAAGCGAGTGGAAGATTGAGGAAGGCAAGCCCACGGCCTCGGAAATCAAAATCGAAGCGGACCTTTCAAATGCGGGTCCCTTCTTGTGCGCGGGAATCCTGAGCGGTGGAAGTCTTGCTATCCCTCATTGGCCAGTAAGCTCCACACAGCCGGGGGCAATGTGGCCAGATCTTTTTGAGCGCATGGGGATTGAGAGTCAATTTATTCTTGAAGGAAGCGACAACGGAACCTTGGTTGTTGACGGCCAAGGCCCGGGGACTTTCCAGGGGATCACCTGCGATATGTCTGCAATGGGCGAGATGGTTCCGACCCTTGCCGCGCTGCTCCTCTTTGCCCAAACCCCATCTACTCTCAGCGGAATCGCGCACCTTCGCGGGCACGAGACTGATCGTTTGGAAGCCATCGCAGACTCCATTCGATCTCTGGGCGGCTGCGTCGAAGTTTTTGACGATGGCCTCACGATTTGGCCGCGCCCGCTTCATGGCGCCAAGCTGCGCTCCTTCGCAGACCATAGGATGGCAACTTTCGCTGCAATCGTTGGATTGCTCATCGATGGGGTGAGCGTGGACGATATCGCGTGTACCTCAAAAACTCTTCCGAACTTTGAATCTATGTGGCAGAGCATGCTGGAGAATCGAGGCGCAAATGTCTAGACGCGATATCGGCACCGATGACCCGCGCGTGAAGGTTCGCCCTGGGAAGCGCTCGCGGCCACGTACAAAAGTTCGCCCTGATTGGGGTAACAAGCCAATCGGTCAGGTAATCGGTATTGACCGTGGCCGCTACCTGGTTCGCTATGAGGATATCGACCTGCGCTCTGTTCTTGCCCGCGAGCTTAAAAAGGGAAGCGTTGTCGTTGGTGATCGTGTCCGTCTGACCGGCGATCTCAGCGGCCGCGTTGACACCTTGGCCCGGATCGTTGCCGTTGAGGAAAGAAGCAGCGTTCTACGCCGCTCTCTCGAGGATGCTCCCGATCAAAAGGGAGAAAAGATTATCGTTGCAAACGCGCAGATTATGGTGATTGTGACGGCTTTGGCCGATCCTCCTCCTCGAATGGGAATGATTGACCGCTGTTTGGTTGCCGCTCACGAGGCGAGGATGCGTGCCGTTCTTTGCCTCACGAAAGCTGATCTTGCTCCGGCCGAAGAATTTCTTCGCGCGTATGCGGATTTTAATCTGACAACAGTGGTGACCTCGGTTGCGGCTGGCGATCGGGGGCTTGATGAATTAAGAGAGCTTCTCGCCGGTCATTTTTCCGTTTTGGTCGGCCACTCCGGAGTTGGAAAATCAACACTCATTAACGCGCTGATTCCACAGGCCCAGCGCAGCGTGGGAATGGTCAATCGGGTGACCGGACGAGGTCGACACACATCGACTTCATCTCGAGCCTTCGAGCTGCCTGGCGGTGGTTGGATCGTTGACACCCCCGGTGTGCGTTCCTTTGGACTCGGGCATGTCGATACCGACGATGTACTTGGCGTTTTCCCCGACGTTGCCGAGGCTGCGCAGTGGTGCCTCCCGCTGTGCACGCACCTCGAGGATGCCCCCTCATGTGCACTGGATGCGTGGGCACAGGGGCGTGAGCCCTTCAGCCTTCCTTCTTCTCCTTCCGAGGCCGAGGCAGAACGTCAGAGGCGTACTTCCCGGGTTACTTCCGTCCGTCGCCTTTTGGACGCGGTTGCAGGAGCAATGCGCGTTTCGAAGGCTGCACGCTGATTTCGAGGGAAATTTTCTGGTGCTCCTCCAAAGTGACTCAAAATGCCGGTGGGGCAGTTCATACTAGGCACATGCGAATTCTTCACACTTCCGATTGGCATTTTGGCCGCAGTCTCCACGGTCAAGATTTAGGCGATGCGCGCGCTCTTTTTTGTCGCTGGCTCATTGACACCGTGAAGACGCAGAATATCCAGCTGGTTCTGATCTCTGGCGATGTCTATGACCGAGCTATTCCTCCCGTCGGTCAGATCAATGAAGTCATGAACCTTCTTGAAGAACTCAGCTCCATCACTCACGTATTACTCACATCAGGAAATCATGATTCCGCGGGGCGTCTGGGAATGTATTCGCACTTCCTTCACGGAAATATCCAGGTGTGTACGCGTGTTAAAGACATTGGCACCGCCCGCGAATACCTTGGTATCAATGGCGATCCAGGAGTTTTGGTCTACCCGATCCCCTACCTTGAACCAGATTTGGTTCGTTCGGCATTGTCCCCCACTGATCAGCCGCTTGAACGCAGTCATCAGGCGGTGATGGATGCAGCAATGCGGCGTATCGGCACTGATCTCAAGCAACGACGCAGTGAAGGGGATTTGCGCCCAGCTGTGGTGATGGCCCATGCCTTCATTGTCGGTGCTGCGCCTTCAGATTCGGAACGCAACATTGAAGTTGGCGGAGTCCCCTCCGTATCAGCCGAAACCTTCGAAAACTTTGGTGGCGATTCCCAAGCACCAACTCCTGGGCTGAGTTACGTTGCTTTAGGACATTTGCATCGGCCTCAAGCTATTCCCTCTGCTCAGGTACCTATTCGCTATTCTGGTTCACCCATTGCCTATTCATTTTCGGAAGCTCCTGGGGATAAAAGCGCTGTCATCATTGACACTCATCCGGAAGATGAAAAGCTCACGCCACATACTCAAAGGGTTGAGATTTCTGGTATTTCAACACCTCTTGCGCTTTCAACGGTTAATATCCCATCCGCTCATCCCCTTGTTGTCCTCACGGGCTCAATGGATTCTCTTCTCGGAAAAGCAAGACAGACCGATCGGGAATCCTATGTATCTCTCACCGTTACCGATGATGCACGACCTCAGTCAATGGTTTCCCGCCTTCGCGCTGCATACCCACACGCGCTCTCGATCATCCACGCGCCAACACATACACCGATCCTGGCCGCGCCTCAACGTGACCTCGCGACAATAGATATTCGTTCAACCCTTGCGGACTTTTTCTCTCAACAGGGTGGGCAACCGGTATCAGCAGAAGAAAGCAGCGTTATCGATCAGGTTGTGAGCAAGGTGAAAGAAGACCTCCAATGAAGCTACTCACTTTGGAACTCAACGGGATCGGACCATTTGCGTCACGTCAATTTATTGACTTCCAGCGTTTCACCGACGCGGGACTCTTCCTTTTACGTGGAGCAACCGGTTCGGGAAAATCGACACTGATCGACGCCATCGTGTTCGGACTCTACGGAGATGTCGCAAGCGGGAGCGACGGGGCAAAAAACCGACTACGTTCGCTGTATTGCGCGCCCAACGACCCCTCTTATGTGGAAGTGGTCTTTGAAGTATCTGCCGGGATTTACCGAGTTCACCGAACCCCGCAGTATGTTAAAGAGGGACGCGCAACCCCGGTTAATGCAACAGTCACCTTTGAGAAGGTGGTTCCCAGTCCTTCGGATCCTTCTGGTTTTTCAACACTCGAAGCTCTGAGCCGTTCCATCCCCGAAGCGCAATCAATGATTACCTCGCTCATCGGATTGACAAAAGAACAATTCCTGCAAACTGTTGTTCTTCCACAGGGACAATTCGCGCGCTTCCTCAGTGCAAAATCCTCGGATAGAGAGAAAATTCTCCGAGATATTTTCGGTACTCAGTATTTTCAAGATCTGCAAAACGCTTTTGTTGAAGAAGCAAAGTCAGCAGATGAATCCATCACGCGGACACGCCGCGATTTTTTAAGTGCCCTGGGAACGCTACAGAGTCAGATCACAGACTCTCCCCTGGGCCAGTCTTTTTCCGAGGATCTCACGAAGCTGAGCGAAAAACTTGAAAGCACCGATGAATACGAAGAGTTAAACGCTGATCTGCTGACGCTCAGTGGGCACTTGAATGATTTACTGACGAAACAGTGCGATGATGCCCAGCGCACTCTTGAGACCGCTCAGGTGCTTCTTGATCAACGAAACGCAGAGTTGAACGCAGCCCAAGACCTTCAACAACGCTTCAACGAATACAAGTTGTTAACCGCCCAGCAGGCCGCGCTTCTTTCACAAGAAAGTCAGATTGATTCCCTCATCGTGAAGGAAACGCACCTGCAAAGCCTCGAGCCTCTTAAAGCTCCCCTGCAGCAATTTGACTCTGCACAGTCAAAACTCGCACAGGCCTGCTCCTCTTTAGAAAAGTTCATCTCGCTCCCTGAGCGGATGGATGGCGCACTGTTCGATACAACTCAGGCCCACACCGAATTATCCGCGGGAAACAGTGAACTTCTTGCTGAGTATGAAAAGGTAAGCGACGCAAGTCACGTCCACCAGCAATTAGTCGATGCACGCGCGGAATATGAGCGGTTGACCGCCCAAGAAATCCAGGCACATCAACTGATCAAAGAGCTGAAACAGCGCTCAGATGCACTGCTTAAGACCCGCACAGAACTCACGCAGAAAATTGAGGCCAGCCAAGAGGCACGTTCTGTCCTTGCATCCTCATCAGCTCAGCTCGACGCACTGAATCAACGCATTGATGCGGCCGAAAGAGCCGATATCCTGCGTGCTCAACTCATCGGTCTTGCTGAGGAAATCCAAAAAGCACATCGGACTGCCCGAGAAAGTGGCATCGCTGCTCTTCTCGCACGCGAAATATGGCTCCAAGAAACTGCTGCCTCATTGGCTGCCGAACTCGAAGAGGACGCCCCCTGTCCCGTCTGCGGCTCAACCTCGCATCCTGCCCCCGCACAATCAGATAGCGACAATACAATGAGTCGCGAGAAACTTGATGAACTTGAGGCACTGCGTCAAGATGCCGATCAGCATCTTCATGAGCTCAGTACCCAGCGCTCGCAGTGCGTGGCGCAGATTGCCGCACTCAATGAACAAGCTGGATCAGATAGCGAATCCCTACGCATTCAACGCGATAGCCTCAGACAAACCATCGTCCAGCTGAACTCTGTAGCAGAAAACTATCAGGCACTGAGCACAGAATTTGAAGCTACCTCAGAGAGCGAAAAAGAAATCCTGAGTGCACGCGCCTCAACGCAAGAAAAACTCGCAAACATTAATTCACGAGTACAGGAAGTCAAAGCTCAAGTCAGCGCATACGAAGCATCCCTCGCCCAAGCTTTGGGGGACTACACCTCGCTCGAAGAGTGGAAGGAGGCCCTTGAGCGCAAGCACGATCATCAAGATGCTTTTTCACAAGCTCTCAACTCCTTCGATCAAGCTGCGCAACTTCTCCAGAGCAATCAGGAATACCTCAATACCGCACTCTCAGAGTCCGAATATGAAGATGGACATATAGACCTCAATCAGATTCGTGAAGAACTCAAAGACCTTCCTCAGTTGGAGGGACTCAGCCAGCAGATTCGCCATCATCGCCAGGAACTTCATACGGTTCAGGCACGTTTGAATTCGGATCGTTTTTCTGGTTTAGAGACGGCAGAGGCGCCCGATCTTGATGCATGCAAAAACGCACGAGAAGAGGCACGAGAAGAAGAACTCCGAGCCAGTTCCAGCCTGGCTAGCATCCACGCACTCACAAAAAGTATTCACCGCTCACAAACCCAGCTTCACTCTGCACTGACCGAGCTAGGTAAAGCGCTTAAAGAAGGATATCCTCGCCTGCGACTTGCCCAGCTTGCAAGTGGAAACGGTCAAGCCAGTGTGCATCGAGTACCGCTGAGTTCATGGATCCTCATGTCTCGTTTTGAAGAATTGATCTCCGCCGCCAATCCGCGACTAGCAGAGATTTCACACGGACGCTACGAACTTCAACGCAGCGACACAGACCCCACACGATCGCGCAAAAACGGCCTAGGCCTGCTGATTTTCGATCATGAGGCTGAAGATACTCGCACCCCTTCGACTCTCTCGGGTGGAGAAACCTTCTATGTCTCCCTGGCATTGGCACTTGGCCTTGCAGACGTAGTTATGGCGGAAAGCGGCGGCATCATGCTTTCAAGCATGTTTATCGACGAGGGGTTCGGTTCCTTGGATCTCGACACCCTCGACATCGTGATGGCACAGCTGCTGGCCTTACGTCAAAGCGATCGATGCATTGGCGTCATCAGTCATGTCGATGAGATGGCACGGCAAATCGCAGACCAAATTCAGGTCACATGGAAAGAAGGCCGGGGCTCAACCCTGAGCATCAGAGGGGCCTAGCCGTCAGCGCATCTGGCGAAGAATACGGATGACGTCCTCACGCTCTTCCGGGGCGTACCATTCCATGCTTTCATCCCACAGCCTGGCAACAGCCTCGTCCGCCTCGTCTTGAGTCTGTGCGTCAAGGACTGCACGGACCTTCTCTGAAGCATCGGGATGATCGATAAAGTAGGCGGCAATATGGCTTTCAACCGGAGCGCAGGGCTGTGTCTGAGCAACCTCACCATCGTAGGGCGCGACGGAAACGCCCTCGATATCTGCAGCGATAATGCAACGACTGGGCGCACCTTGTTCATCGCGTAGTAGCGCCAAGGAATCAAGGGCAGCTAAATCGCGTGCATCGTCTTCGGCAAGTTCTAACTCTTCACCATGCAACGAAGAGGAAGGGTCGACACAGTAGGCGGGCCGGGGCGCCAAGTTCCCCTCTTCCAATTCGCGAGCAAGAACAGGGTAATAGATTCGCATATCACAAGTTTATGCACGAAAGTGCGTACTGTCTTAAGCCACCCACATTCATCTGAAGAGGTGTCAGACAAGAACGAAATGACATTAAGTGAAATGAAGTAGCAGTAATCAAATTGACACGAGTGACATTATCCGAACTTAATCGATCGTCCATGATTCCAGCGAAGAGCAATCAACAGGCTTTCATCTGCACAAATAGCTCAAAAGTAATTGCTTTATAGGCTCCAAAAATCCCGAAAATAATGGCATGATTATAGGTATGAATCAACGATTCCTCACTCTCGCCGAGGTCGCCGAGACACTCAACATTACGCTTTCCGCTGCGCGCTCACTGGTAAATTCCGGCGAGCTACCGGCAATCCAATTGGGAGGCAAGCGTATGTGGCGTGTTGAAGAATCCGTCCTCGAAGAATTTATCCAAACCCAATACGAGCATTCACGTGCACGCTTAAGCCACACCGCATAACCCTAGGAGATGTCAGATGTGGGCAGAGATTTCTCTGCCCACTTTTTCGTTCGAAGGATGCATGATCCTAAGTCTTTTCACGGCAAAAAACAGCTTATCCACAACGCTAAATCTGGATGTTTTCCCATGAGCAGCTGCACGTTTTCTCAATTTTTACTGAGATTGAATAGATCCTTGTTTTGTTGCCACTGATGTATACGTCTACCTTGACGACTTCATTTTCATATAAAAATTGATAAAACTAAACAACATTCACGCCGGAGATACATTCCCTAAACAGGCATTTCGCATACACAAGCATTTTATAGTTGGATTGACAGCTCAACATAATTCCTCAAGACTCCACAGTATCCGCCTCAAAGACGAGGCGTCTCCCCCCATGAATACAGCCGTCCAAGGAGTCTTGACAATGCCACGACAGTCGAGAGTATTGCTCCCACCAGCAGACCATGCTTTCCGAATCAGCTGGGACCTTTCGCGAGATACTCCTGTTAATAGCCCAACAACGCTGAACTCGTATCTCAATGCCGAGAATCCTCTGATTCCACAAGAACAAGAAATTACGAATTTATGCCAGTGGTCAATTGGACTAGCTCGCGGCATTATGGAGGTCCTTCTCCACCTTCGCCCCTACGAACAACTCCGACGCTGGCTGGTTCCACCGCTCTACCGACGACTTGTCACCATTATCGACAGAGATCCACGTAGCTTTCGACGCGAGCCTTGTCGCCCCGTTCAATGGCATATCAGCCAAACTTCAGCAACGGTCATCGAATCCTGTGTGATCATCGCACAAGGAGAAGGCCGTCATGTCATCTCCATGCGTCTGCAGACTTTTAAAAACAGATGGATCGTCACCGCATTGGATGTCTTGTAAGGACACTACAGATAAAACAGTGGCGGCATGCACCGCGTGGTGCATGCCGCCCTCAACAATCAGTCACAGTGATCGATCAGCGCTTCTTACGCTTCTTTGCTGCGCGACGCTGAGCACGATTGCTTCCCTCAGTTGTCGAGGTCGTCTCACCGTCTTGATCTGGCGAAGAATAGCTCAGACGCGCAGAAGTCTTCTCCCGTCCCACATCGCCCATAACGGATGCGGAACGCTCGATAGCCCGCTCTTCGGTCTCAGCAGCTTTGCGGCGTGCATCCTCGCTGAGTTCAGCCTCAGATACGCCCTCTGCCTGTTCTTCGACCGCCGCGCGTTCACGAGCTTGCTCATACGCCAACTGGAATTGACGTGCGTAGGAGAAGATTTGCTGAACGCTTTCCTCGCGAATGCGATCCATCATCGTGTTAAACATCCGCGCACCCTCGTCCTTATATTCGACAAGAGGATCACGCTGACCCATCGCACGAAGACCGATACCCTCCTTCAGGTAATCCATCTCGTAGAGGTGTTCACGCCACAGACGATCAACAGTTGCAATCACTACTCGTCGTTCCAGCGTACGCATCGGTTCATCACCGAGCTGCTGAATAGCCAGAGGGTTGCGATTGAGCTGCTCTTCTGCTTCTTGGTACTGGGTTTCAATATCGCCCAAGACCTCGCGCATCAGGTCATCGCGGGTCAGCGAGCCGTGGCCGCCATACTGCTCTTCAACTTCCTCGGGAGTAACCGAGGGCGGGTAGTAACCGCGCAGGGTGTCCCACAGTTCCTTGAGATTCCATTCACGAGGCGCCAGACCATTGGTCTTTTCCGCGATGATCCCGGATACCAAGGACTCCATGAAACCCTTCATCTGGGGTCCCAAATCCTCGCCTTCTAGGACGCGACAGCGCTGCTCATAGATCAGCTCACGCTGGTCAGTCATCACATCGTCATACTTCAAGACGTTCTTTCGAATCTCGAAGTTACGAGCCTCAACTTGGTGCTGCGCGGAGGCAATCGAACGGGTGACGATACGATTTTCTAGCGGCTGATCCTCGGGATAAGCACCCGAGGCCATAATGCGCTGCGCGAGGCCTGAGGAGAAGAGACGCATGAGGTCATCTTCCATCGACAGGTAGAAACGAGATTCACCGGGATCGCCTTGACGACCACTACGGCCTCGAAGCTGATTGTCGATACGGCGGGATTCGTGACGCTCCGACCCCAGCACATACAAACCACCCAGCTCACGAACTTCTTCGCGCTCGGCCTCGACTGCGGCCTCGGCCTCGGCGAGGGCTTCCGGCCACGCGCGACGGTATTCTTCTGCGTCAGCCTTCGGGTCCAACCCGCGAGCGGCAAGGTTTGCCTGAGCAAGGAACTCGGAGTTTCCACCGAGCATGATGTCGGTACCGCGGCCTGCCATGTTCGTCGCAACGGTCACTGCGCCCTTACGACCGGCCATTGCAACAATCTGAGCTTCACGCGCATGCTGCTTGGCGTTCAGAACCTGGTGCGGAATCTTACGTTCTTTAAGCATCCGCGACAGAAGCTCGGACTTTTGAACCGATGCAGTACCAACCAAAACTGGCTGCCCAGCCGCGTGACGTTCTTCGATATCGTCAATGATCGCGCGGAACTTACCGGCCTCGGTCGGATAGACAAGGTCGCCCTGATCCTTACGAATCATCGGACGGTTCGTCGGAATCGGAATAACACCAATCTTGTAGGTCGAGGCGAATTCTGCAGCTTCGGTTTCTGCAGTACCGGTCATACCCGAACGCGAGCCCTCGGGGTACAGACGGAAGTAGTTCTGAAGAGTAATCGTTGCCAGGGTCTGATTCTCAGCCTGGATCTTCACGCCTTCCTTCGCTTCGATCGCTTGGTGCATGCCATCGTTGTAGCGGCGCCCAGGAAGCACACGGCCAGTGTGCTCGTCAACGATCAGAACCTCTCCCCCGTCAACAATGTAATCGCGATCGCGGTGGAAGAGTTCCTTTGCGCGAATTGCGTTATTGAGGAAGCCAATCAGCGGAGTATTAGCTGCTTCGTAGAGGTTCTCGACTCCTAGCTGATCTTCAACCTTATCGATACCTGGCTCAAGGACACCGATAGTCTTCTTCTTCTCATCGACTTCGTAGTCCTCATCGCGAACCAGAATATTGGCGATGCGCGCGAACTCCGTGTACCAGCGATTGACATCGCCGGAGGCTGGACCAGAGATAATCAGAGGGGTACGAGCCTCGTCAATCAGAATCGAGTCGACCTCATCGACGATCACGAAGTTATGGCCACGTTGAACCATGTCTTCCGGACGCTGCGCCATATTGTCACGCAGGTAATCAAAACCGAATTCGTTATTCGTTCCGTACGTAATATCTGCGTTGTACTGCTCGCGTCGCTCTTCCGGCTCTTGTCCAACCAACACACAGCCCACGGTGAGTCCCAGGAAATTGTAGACGCGGGCCATCAGATCAGATTGGTACTTCGCCAGATAATCGTTCACGGTAACAACGTGAACGCCCTTACCGGTCAGTGCACGCAAGTAAGAAGGCATAGTCGCAACGAGCGTCTTACCTTCACCAGTTTTCATTTCTGCGATATTGCCTCGGTGCAGAGCAATACCACCCATGACCTGAACGTGGAAGGGACGCTGACGCAGGGTACGCCATGCTGCTTCGCGAACGGTCGCAAAAGCCTCAACCAGGATGTCATCCAAGGTTTCGCCTTCATTGAGGCGCTCTTTAAATTCCTCTGTTTTTCCGCGCAATTCCTCATCAGTGAGAGCTTCAAAGTCTTCTTGAAGAGCATCAACTTGCGAGGCGAGCCGGTCGAGTTGACGCAAGGTGCGTCCTTCTCCAGCTCGGAGGATCTTGTCAATAATGGACACGGGGACTCCTGGGATTGTGACCGGATGATCCGGGCGTGCGTCGAGCACACTTCTTCTAGTCTACGAATTTCCGTCGGCGCTTTCGACTTCATCCCAACAACCGTGTCGTTTTTCTCTGCAAACCGATTGCTCTGAACTTGTTCATCAGTGATTCAAAATCAACCCGACAACTGATATCCGACAACTCAACACACGAGCAATGGTACGCTGTACAAGTCAGGAAATTACGCGCGTAGAAATGGGTCTGTGCGCACAACCTTGCGGTCTTCTCTTCTACGTCGAGGAGCAGCTCCCCAGGTGCGAAAGAGTCTAAACAATGTCCGAAATTCAATCGCCTCACCCCGACGCTGGAGTGTTCGCACACCGGAGCGCGATGCAGTCGCCAGCTCCAGCATTACTTTCGCGCACCGAAACAACGATGGAAGCGATCGAGCAGTACATCGTCGCTAATCACTTGCAACCCGGAGATCCTCTTCCCACAGAATCAGCTTTATGCGATTCTCTCGGCGTATCACGTTCATCGGTACGCGAGGCACTGCGCCAGCTCAAAGCTCTTGAGATTGTTGATGTCCAGCAAGGACGCGGTGCTTTTGTCGGTGATATGACACTTCGCCCGTTAATCAAGACTGTTTTCCTTCGCTCCTCTACTGCTCCTGATTCTGCCGAGGCCTTGTCCCAGGTTTTGCGGGTCCGCCAAGTTCTGGACTTAGGTTTGGCAAGCGAGGCAATCCAGGCACTTCAGGGCACGCATGATGATCATCTTCATGAATTGGTCGACCAGATGATCACAAAGGCTCAGCGCAGCGAGTTCTTCATGGACGAAGACATTGAATTTCACACCGAGCTCTTGAAGAAGATCAATAACCCCCTTGCCGAGCAGCTAGTCAATGCCATGTGGATGATTCACATGATGGCCCTCCCGCAGATTCATCGGGGTTTTGAAGGTCTTCCGGAAACTGCTCGCGCCCACGAGGCCATGCTGGTCAGCGCAGAAAACGGCGATCTTGAGGGATACCGTCGTGCCGTCTTTGCCCACTACGATCCGCTCAACCAAGCTTTGGGTTCTCTGTCGCAAGAAGAAGACTGATCCACCGATAAATGAAAACTTTAGGGGTGTGGGGAGCTTGCTTTGGCAAGCT
>OCPI01000432.1_pt1 | contig 16274 bp, 10 predicted proteins | sample 1476291 | NCBI WGS metagenome assembly OCPI01 (sample SAMEA2580054, study PRJEB22360) | human gut metagenome | reverse complement strand
CTGCTGTAGCAGCCGCTGGTCGCCACGTCCGGTCTCTGACCCGGCGCTGGCATTCGCTTTTTATCCGCAGGCCGCTGGCGAGCTCGTGGCCGAAAGCCCGGCGGAAGCCGCGCCACTGCGTCACCTCCCGTCACCGGGAGAGCCGCCGACGCTCCTGCTGCGACCGCCCTTCTACTGCTCGCCCACGCCGGCCGGGGGGCTGGCGCGCGGGGAACAGCTGCGTCCATTACTTGCCGCCCTGCGCCATGCCGGGGGACACGGCGAGTGGCATCTGTTCGACGGCAGCTGGCAGCTGATCCTGCAGTTGCCTGCGTCCGGCCAACGGCCGGAGGCGATTCTGCAGGCCATCGTGCGGCAGCTCGCGCTCCCGGTCGCCCCGCTGCCCCCACCGCCGGAGAGTATTGCGATCCGTCATCTCATGGCCCAGCTCCCCGAACGGCTGGGTACGTCAGCGCACCAGGAAGGTTGGCTGGCGGCCCTGATTGGCGGCAGCGCGGAAGATGCGCAGTGGGTAGCGCGTCAGCTGAGCCGGCTTACCGTCCCGGTTAATCCGCCGATGCCCGCTCCGGCCCCCTGCCGCCGCGGCGTCGAGCGGCTGGCTTTCCCCGGGGAAGGCGCGGCGCTGCTGGTCTTTATTCCGCTGCCGGAAGGTGCTTCGCTGGCGGCCCTGCGGGTGCTGGCGCAGTTCTGCGAGCCGCCGTTTTTCCAGCGCCTGCGGGTGGAGCAGCAGATAGGCTATGTGGTGAGCTGCCGCTATCAGCGCGTTGCCGATCGCGATGGGCTGCTGATGGCGCTCCAGTCCCCGGAACGCCGTCCCGGAGAACTCCTCCGCTGCTGTAAAACCTTTCTGCGCCAGCTGGACCCCATGGATGAGGCGACCTTCAGGTTGTTACAGCAGCGGCCGGCCGCTCAGGCCCGCTCCCGGGTACCGCCGAAGGTGCGCGCCCTGGACGCGCTGCGCCAGGAGTATAACTTGCCGGGGGTGACGCCGCAGGCGGCTGACGCGCTGCGCGTTGAAGAGGTGGTCGCCCTGTGGCGTGAGATGACCCGCCGGCGTCGTCGCTGGCGAGTGCTGTTCACGACAGGGAGTTAATGGCCGGGGGCATCCGGGGTCAGAAAGTCGCTGACGAAGCGGGTGAGGATCGCCGCGGCCTGCGGGCTCTCCTGGACGTCGTCGTGTAACTGTTGTGGGTCGATGCCTTCCGCCTGCAGCACCGCCTCCCGGTAGCGGATCAGCGAGCGGGCAATCGGCGCGGTGAATTCTGGGTGAAATTGCGTGGAGACCGCCTGCGGCCCGTAGCGCACAATCTGGTGGGGATCGTGGGAGGATGCGGCCAGCACGGTAGCCCCCTCCGGCAAACGGGTCACGGTTTGCAAATGGCTCAAATGCGCGGGGAATGTCGCTGGCAGGCCGCTCAGCAGCGGGTCATCGACACCCCACGGCGAAAGCGCAATCGTTTTGCTGCCGCTTTCCCGCCCGGCAGGATGGTAAGCCACCTCACCGCCCAGCGCATGGGCCATCAGTTGATGACCATAGCAGACGCCGAACAGCGGCATGCCGATAGCCACCGCCTGACGGATCCAGTCGGCGGTCCGTTCGCTCCATGCCAGGCGATCGGACACCATTGCCCACGAACCGGTGAGAACCGCCACGGTCTGGCGATCCGGCGCCGGCAGCGGTTCATCTTCAAAGACCCGCACCGCGGTCAGCTGCGCCTGCCACGGCGCCAGCAGCGTACGGAACCAGTGCGGCAGATCGCCATGCTCCTCGCGGATGGCTGCCGGCGGCGTGCCGGTCTGAACCAGCAATAATCGGTTACGTGTCACCCTTCCTCCTCGCTCCGGGTCATGTTCCTGCCATCACTATGCCGCCCGGAAAGCCGCGGGACAAATAACCAATATCTATGAACGATGCGCGTCCGGAATAAGTCCAGCCGCTTACTGGGCATCAGCGCTGTCACGCTGCGGCACGTCAGCCGCCGCGGATGACGCCTGCTGCGGAACAAAGATGTGGTCCAGAATGGCGCGCGCCGTCGGTCCGGCCACCACCCCATCCCCGCCGCCGTTCTCCAGGATCAGCGCCATCGCCACCTTCGGATGCTGATAAGGGGCAAACAGGGTATAGAAGATATGGTCGCGCAGACGCACCGGGATCATTTTGGCGTTATAGGTCTGGTTTTGCTTCAGGCTGAACACCTGCGAGGTGCCGGACTTCGCCGCGATCTGGTACGGCGCGGTATGGAACAGCTTGTAGCCGGTGCCGTTGGGCAGATTCGCCATCCCATACATGCCGTTGCGCACAATGCCCCAGTACGGCGATTTCGGATCGCCCACCTGCGGCAGGTTCGCCGGCTGCTGATAACGTTCCACATGGTTGCCCTGCTTCATCGAATAGAGCAGATGCGGATCCTGCACCTTGCCATTGTTCAGCAGGGTGGTGAGCGCCTTCACCATCTGAATTGGCGTGGCGATCCAGTACCCCTGGCCGATGCCGACCGAGATGGTGTCCCCCTGATACCAGGGCTTTTTATGCACCCGCTGTTTCCACTCCCGGCTGGGCAGTACGCCGGCATACTCCTCATTAAGGTCGATGCCGGTGGACTGGCCGTAACCAAACTTGCTCAGCCACTCATGGATCCGGTCAATGCCCATCTCGAAAGCGACCTGATAGAAAAAGGTGTCAGCCGACTCTTCGATGGCTTTGGTCACGTTGAGCATCCCGTGGCCGGTCTTCAGCCAGTCGCGGTAGCGGCGTTGCGTGCCCGGCAGCGTCCACGTCGGCGCGCCGAAGAAGGTGGTGTTCGGGGTGATGACCCCTGCGGAGAGCGCCGACAGCGCCATATAGGGCTTCACCGTCGAGGCCGGGGGATACAGCCCCTGGGTGACGCGGTTGATCAGCGGCCGGTCCGGATTATCGAGCAGCGATTTATAGGCCTGATAGCCGATGCCTTTGACGAACGGATTAGGATCGTAGCTGGGGCTGGAGACCATCGCCAGCACGCCGCCATCCCGCGGGTCGACCACCACCACCGCCGCGCGCTGTCCCTTCAGCACCGACTCAATATACTGCTGCAGGTGCAGGTCGAGGGTCAGATAGAGATTTTTCCCGGCCACCGGCGGTACCTCTTTCAGCAGACGCACCACCCGGCCGTGGTTATCGACCTCCACTTCCTGATAGCCAGTGGTGCCGTGGAGCGCTTTTTCGTAATAGCCCTCGATCCCCTGCTTGCCGATATTGTGGTCGGCAGCATAGTTCTCCTCTTCGCCGTCTTTCGCCAGCCGCTGTAGGTCGTTGTCGTTAATTTTCGACACATAGCCCACCACGTGCGCCAGCTCGGCGCCGTACGGGTATTCGCGCTGCTGATAGCTCTCCACCGTCACGCCGGGGAAACGGAATTCGTTAACCGCGAAGCGCGCCACCTCCACGTCGCTGAGGTCGGACTTCAGCGTCACCGCTTTATAGCGGCTGTTGTGGTGCATATCGTCGCGGAAGCTGGCGATGTCATCCGGCGTCAGGTCGACGATCGGCGTCAGGCTTTGCAGCAGCGCGGCCATATCGGGAATTTTGCTCGGGATCACCTGCAGGCGATACAGGGTAATGTTCTGCACCAGCGGAATGCCATTGCGATCGAATATCAGCCCGCGGCTGGGGGCAATGGGCAGCATCTTAATGTCGTTCTGGTTCGATCGGGTCTGGTAGAAATCATGCTGCTCCACCTGCAGATGGTAGAGGTTGGCGATCAGCACGCCAAAGCAGACCACCACCAGCAGAAAAGCAATTGCGGCCCGGCGGATAAACAGCATCTCTTCCGCGGAGTGGTCGCGAATTTCATCTCTCAAAAGGGGCATTAGCGGTACATCACCTGAATCACAAGAAAAGCCAACAGCGTAACGGCCGGGAAGCATAGCCTTATCGCGGCGCCAGCCCTACTGAAAGGTTGCTAATGATCTGGCAGAAATGTTTCAGCATGTTAGAGCGTGGGAAGCCTTTCTGTGCAGGAGAAAGGCATCAGAGTGCGAGGTTAGCCAGCAACGGGGACGGCTGGCATCTGTTTACACGATCAACCCGCTTATTTTCTGGCCTCAAAAGCGATCTTAACCGCCATTCCCGCCAGTACCGTCGCCATCAGCCAGCGTTGAAATTGTTGCCAGCCCGGCCGCCGACCAAGAAATAACGCCACCTGCCCGGCCAGCAAGATAATCATGCCGTTCACCGCCACGCTGATGATCACCTGGGTACAGCCTAATATTAACGACTGACTGAGCACGCTGCCGAGTCCGGGGGTGATAAACTGCGGCAGCAGGGACAGATACAGGATGGCAACTTTGGGGTTCGCCAGGCTGGTGAGGAATCCCATCAGAAACAGCTTACGCCCACTGTCCGCGGGTAAGTCGCGCACCGCAAATATCGGCCGCCCTCCCGGTTTGATCGCCTGCCACGCCAGATAGAGCAAATAAGCGACCCCGCATAAACGCAAGGCATCGTAGGCATATGGGACCGCGAAAACCAACGCGGTGATGCCGAAAGCGGCACACAACATATAGAAGAAAAATCCCACGGCCACGCCGGCAAGGGAGATAAAACCAGCGCGTTTTCCCTGGCAAATCGAACGCGAAGTGAGATACATCATGTTGGGGCCTGGGGTTAACACCAACCCCAGCGCCACCGCGGCAAAGGCCATTAATGAAGCGAATTCAGGCATAACTTATCTCCAGCTATCGGTAATGCCCAGGCGCGCGGCGACGTCGACCATGCTCCCCGACAGTATTCTGTCTTCAGCGCCAGTCACATGGTGCCTAAGTATTAGCTTATTCTGTGTCCGCCAACAACCCCCGTACCGGACATTCGTTACGCTCGCGCAACGGACAGCCCTCATCCTTTTCTCGCAGGAAAATTGTCATATCTCAAACAATTAGCATTCCGGCTCCCTGATTGACGCAGATCGTTTCCTTTGCCGTCTCGTTACGTCTATGGTTAATGGTGAGGTTTATACTAACCGCCAGGTCTGCCTGGTCATATAAGGGGATGTTTACCCTTCGTTGAACGGAATTAGCTATTAAATCTGTAGACTCATTCAAATATCGCTTATTGGTAGCAGTGTATATCGTAATGGCATTCACAAAAGCAAACGGAGCCTGATATGAGCACGTCTAACGACCCATCCAACAACGCATCCGCCGGAAAGTGCCCTTTCCACGCCGAGACGCCAAAACAGAGCGCCGGCAGCGGCACCGGCAACCGCGACTGGTGGCCTAACCAGCTGCGTGTCGATCTGCTGAACCAGCACTCCAGTCGTTCCAACCCGTTGGGTGAGGATTTTAACTACAGGGAAGAGTTTAAAAAGCTCGACTACTCCGCGCTGAAAGCTGACCTCAGAGCGTTGCTGACCGACTCGCAAGAGTGGTGGCCGGCAGACTGGGGTAGCTATATTGGCTTGTTTATTCGCATGGCCTGGCACGGCGCCGGCACCTACCGCACCGTTGACGGTCGCGGCGGCGCAGGCCGTGGGCAGCAGCGCTTTGCGCCGCTGAACTCCTGGCCAGACAACGTCAGTCTCGATAAAGCCCGTCGTCTGCTGTGGCCAGTAAAACAGAAATATGGCCAGAAAATCTCCTGGGCCGACCTTTACATGCTGGCGGGTAACGTCGCTCTGGAAAACGCCGGCTTCCGCACCTTTGGCTTTGGCGCCGGTCGTGAAGATGTCTGGGAACCGGATCTGGACGTCGACTGGGGCGATGAGAAAGAGTGGCTGGCCCACCGTCACCCGGAAAGCCTGGCGAAACAGGCCATCGGCGCCACCGAAATGGGGCTGATCTACGTCAACCCGGAAGGACCGAACGCCAGCGGCGAGCCGCTGCCCGCCGCGGCAGCCATTCGCGCCACCTTCGGCAATATGGCGATGGACGATGAAGAGATTGTCGCCCTGATCGCTGGCGGCCACACGCTGGGCAAAACCCACGGCGCCGCCGAAACCAGCCACGTCGGCGCCGAGCCGGAAGCCGCCCCACTGGAAGCGCAAGGTCTGGGCTGGCACTCCAGCTACGGCAGCGGCGCAGGTGCGGATGCCATCACCTCCGGTCTGGAAGTGGTCTGGACGCAGACGCCCACCCAGTGGAGCAACTACTTCTTCGAGAACCTGTTTAAATATGAATGGGTGCAGACCCGCAGCCCGGCTGGCGCTATCCAGTTCGAAGCCAAAGACGCCCCGGAAATTATCCCGGATCCGTTTAATCCGGGGAAAAAACGCAAACCGACCATGCTGGTCACCGACCTGACCCTGCGCTTCGACCCGGAGTTTGAAAAGATCTCCCGCCGCTTCCTCAACGATCCGCAGGCCTTTAACGAGGCGTTTGCCCGGGCGTGGTTCAAGCTGACCCACCGTGATATGGGGCCAAAATCCCGTTACCTCGGTCCGGAAGTGCCGAAAGAAGATCTGATTTGGCAGGATCCGCTGCCGGCAGCGACTCACCAGCCGAGCGCTGAGGATATCGCCAGTCTGAAAACCGCCATCGCCGGCGCCGGCCTGTCGGTCAGTGAGCTGGTCTCGGTCGCCTGGGCTTCCGCCTCCACCTTCCGCGGCGGCGATAAGCGCGGCGGCGCTAACGGCGCACGCCTGGCCCTCGCTCCGCAGAAAGACTGGCCGGTCAATGCTATCGCCAGCCGGGTGCTGCCGACTCTGCAGGCGATCCAGCGTGCCTCCGGCAAAGCGTCGTTAGCCGATATCATCGTGCTGGCTGGCGTGGCCGGCTTTGAGCAGGCGGCCGCTGCCGCCGGCGTCAGCGTTAACGTGCCGTTTACCCCAGGCCGCGTCGACGCCCTGCCTGAGCAGACCGACGTCGAGTCGTTTGACCTGCTGCAGCCGCTGGCGGATGGCTTCCGCAACTATCGCCGTATCGAAGGCGGTGTCTCGACGGAAACGCTGCTGATCGATAAAGCCCAGCAGCTCACGCTAACCGCCCCGGAAATGACCGTGCTGGTCGGTGGCTTGCGCGTACTGGGCGCGAACTACGACGGCAGCAAACACGGGGTGTTCACCGACCGCGTCGGCGTGCTCAGCAATGACTTCTTCGTCAACCTGCTGGATATGGCCACCGTCTGGAAAGCGGCCGATGACCACGCGGAGCTGTTTACCGGCAGCGACCGTAAAACCGGCGAGGCGAAGTACAGCGCCACCCGCGTGGATCTGGTGTTTGGCTCCAACTCTGTACTGCGCGCGCTGGCGGAAGTGTATGCCTGCGCCGACGGGCAGCAGAAGCTGGTGCATGACTTCGTCGCCGCCTGGACTAAGGTGATGAATCTCGACCGCTTCGACCTGTAATCTCCCCGCCCCGGCACCCGCCGGGGCGTTTTGCTTATACCGCCCGCGGCAACTGTTGCAGGCGACTCCGCGTACGCTGAATATCCTCCAGTTCCACCCCGGCCACCAGCGTCTCCAGATCGCAGCAGGTTACCAGCAGCAGGCGGATCTGCTTTTCATACAGCACATCGATCACGTTGATAAAGCGCTGCTGGGCCGCTTGCCCCACCGTAGCCAGCGGCGGCACCTCATCCAGTAACCAGACCGTATAGCTTTCGCTGAGCGTCAGATAGTCCATCACCGCCGTGGCGGCCTGACAGAGTTGGGCAAAGGTGAAGTGGAGCAGAGTGGATGACGCCGCGGCCGCCAGCAGGGTGCGATAACCTACCGTCAGCGAAACCGGTTCGGCAGGCAGCGACGGCAGGTCATACAGCTGACGCTGTTGTGCATTCGGATTAACCCACATCCGCCCGCTGCAGAAGGCATTATCGACGCTCAGATGACGCTGGCGATAATCCTCCTCACCGTTCAGCGCGACGACCGCCAGGTGGGCGCGGATCAGCGCGATCGACGGTAAAAAACGATCGTGATACAGCGGATTGGGCAGCAGCATCTCCGGCGGATAGTTTGACGTCGCCAACAGCACAATACCGCGCTGAAAGAGATGCGCCAGTAAGACCTTGATCAGCATCGCGTCGCCAGGGTCGTGAAGATGAAATTCGTCGAAGCACAGCAGGCGACAGCCGGAAGTCATCTGCCTCATCACCGCCTGCAGGTCGGGCGCGCCGGGGGCATTCAGCCGCTGATGTAGCTCGCGGAAGAAGTGATGAAAATGGACCCGCCGCCGGGCGGCGAGCGGCAGGCTGGCAAAAAAGTGGTCGAGGATAAAACTTTTCCCCCGCCCGGTCCGCCCCCAGACGTACAGCCCCTGCGGCGTACCAGCCGCGGACAACAGCTGCTGGCCCAAAGCATCCAGGCGAGCGATCAGCGACAACTGATCGTCATCGAGCGTCAGACGCGCCCGCGCCGCCTGCTCGGCCATCACACGGGTAAAGCGAAACTCAGTCGCCATCTCTGGCTGATCTGAATACGACGCCATACATCCCTCTTTTAACATTCTTATAACCTCCTGCGAGGAGGCCATTCTAGCCGCTTTCCTGCGGGTTGGCGAATCGCACAACGGGAAATACCGTCCGCGGTGATTTACTTCAATTCTTCGCCTGGCATGCGGCGAAAACTAGCATGAATCTCATTTTTCATGGTGTATCGCGATATCTTGCGCTAAAGATTGCAGCTAACGCGTAGGATTAAAAATTTAAAACTATTAACAATCAATTAACATTAGCAGGCAAACCATTCATCCTGAGGAATACAACACCATGTCTACCACCCAGGTTCTCGGCGGCGCGCCTTATGCCTCGCCAGGACAACCGCACGCCAGCTTAACCGGACGCATTGATGCGCTGCCCGCCTCCTTCGGTTTATGGTCGTTTATCACCCTGCTCTCCCTCGGTGGCTTCTTCGAGCTCTACGACCTGTTCCAGACCGGGTATATCAGCGCAGGGCTGCTGGCCGACGGGATTTTTCACACCGGGCAGGCGGGAATTTTCGGGATTGCCGATCAGGCGGCTTTTGCCTCCGCCACCTTTATGGGGCTGTTTATTGGCGCCAGTCTGTTGGCGCCGCTGGCGGACAGGCTGGGGCGCCGTCTGACGTTTATGGTGGCGCTCGCCTGGTACGGCCTCTTTTCGCTGCTGATGGCGACGCAGAGTAGCGCGGAAGGGGTGATCTTTTTCCGCTTTCTGGTGGGGATCGGCCTCGGTATTGAGCTGGTGACTATTGATACCTATCTCAGCGAATGGATGCCAACCCATCTGCGCAATAAAGCGTTTGCTTTCGCTTTCTTCATCCAGTTCCTGTCGGTTCCGGCGGTGGCGCTGATGTCCTGGATGCTGGTGCCAACCACCCTCTTCGGCCTCAGCGGCTGGCGCTGGGTAATCATCTTTGGTGCGCTGTTCTCGCTGGCGATCTGGTTTATCCGCAAAAAGCTGCCAGAGTCAGCGCGCTGGCTGGAAAGCAAAGGGCGGCATGATGACGCGCATGCGGTGATGAGTGAGATGGAAGCCCGCTGTGGCGTGACGCCGTCGCCGAAGCATGCGCATGCGGCACAGAGCGTCGTCAAACGCGGCACCTTCCGCGAAATCTGGGCGCCGCAGTATCGGCAGCGCACCCTGATGCTGATGGTGATGAACTTCTTCCAGGCGATCGGCTTCTTCGGCTTTGGCAACTGGCTGCCGGCGCTGCTCTCCGGTCAGGGGGCCAGCATCACTCACAGTCTGCTGTACGCCTTCTTTATCACCCTCGCCTATCCGCTGGGCTGCCTGTTCTGTACCCGCTTCGTGCATCGCTTTGAGAACAAATGGCAAATTGTCCTCTCCGCGCTGATGACTGTCATCTTCGGGACCCTGTTCGCCCTGCAAAACAGCCCGATTCTGCTGGTGATCTGCGGGTTTATGATCACCTGGTCCAACGCCTGGCTGACCATCAGCTACCACGCCTACCAGGCCGAGGTCTTCCCGACCCATATTCGCGCCCGCGCCGTCGGCTTCTGCTACTCGTTCAGCCGGCTCTCCACCGCGGTGACCAGCATCCTGATCGGCATTATTCTGCAATACGCCGGCACGCCGGGGGTGATTAGCTTTATCGTCGTCAGTATGCTGATGGTGATGCTGTCGGTAGGGATCTTCGGCCCCAGAACGCGGGGCATTCGACTGGAGAATATCTGAGGTTGTCGCAGGGACTGGCCTCAGCCAAAAATCCCCTGCGCCTCGGCGAAGCATTTTTCCGCCAGGGTTGATACCGGCTCCTGCTGGCGCATAATGAGCGCCAGCTGTGAATCGACCTGGGTTTCGGCGATCGGCAGAATTTCAAGATTATCGCTCAGCGCTTCGAGGCCGTTGTTGAGCGGCATAATCGCGCAGCAGATCCCCGCCTGCACCGCCTGGATAATCTGAAACGTCGAATCGCTTTCAAAAACATACTTCGGCGTTAGCCCTTTAGCCTTAAAGCTGATTTCAATGGATTCCCGGTAGTACATTCCCTTGGTCAGAAAACCGAGGGGCAACGTCGCCAGCGCCTCCCACCCCGGCGTCCCACCGCTGAAGTCGAAATGGCGTTTATCATGCAGGAGCCCCATCCGGGTTTGCGGCAACCGGGCGACCTTAAACAGGCGCTGGTCCAGATGCTGCAGATAGCAAATGCCCAGATCCAACTGGTTACGGCTGACACCATCGATAATCTGCTCCGAGGTCATCGACAGCAGGCTGAACTGCAGCGCCGGGTATTTCTCCGCCAGCGGTTTAATCAACTGCATCGGGTTCAGGCTCGCCAGCGGCACCATGCCGACCCGCAGCTGACCGACCATCTGCCCGCGGCGATCAGACGCAAACCCGGCCCGGCGCCAGATCGCCGCCTCTGCCGCCAGACCATCATGGGCGGCCAGCACCGCCCGCGCCCAGGCCAGGATCCGCTCACCTTCCGGGGTAAACCCCTCAAAGCGCTGGCCGCGCTGAATAAGCGTCAGGTTCAGCTCCTCTTCCAGATTACGAATGCGCATGGAGAGGGTCGGCTGAGTAATATGGCAGGCCGCCGCCGCCTGGCCAAAATGGCGCGTCTGATCGAGCGCGATCAAATACTTGAGTTGCTTAATATCCATTCTCTTTCCCGTTTGACCCCCGCCGTTCACCCCCGGGGCCGCGCACAGGTTACCAGAATGTTAGTTTCACTAGCGATAAATTCAAGCGAGGACATCACGAGGGGCTGTGGGGCGCAGGACGGCGCGATGCCGTCCTGCGCCCTGCTTTTTTAGCGTACGCCGGCCAGCGGACGGATCTCTTTCGAGCGCAGCGTCAGACGAACGGGAACCGACTTATATGAAGGGGGGCCGCTCTCTTCATCCAGATAGTTCAGCGGCACCAGCACGTTGGCTTCCGGATAATAGGCCCCGACGGTACCGGGCGCGATGCCGTAGGCTACCACCGTGATATCTTCCAGCGTCAGCTCGCTGTCTGGCAGCGCGGTATGAATATCTACCCGATCGCCATGTTCCAGCCCCTGGGCAGCCATGTCCTGTTCATTCATAAACAGCACGTCGCGGCGGCCAAAAACACCGCGGTAGCGGTCATCCATCGCGTAGATGGTGGTGTTGTACTGATCATGACTGCGCAGCGTCACTAAGCGCATCACATCTTCGCCCTCCACCACCACGTTCTCATGCACCCCTTTGAAGACCGAGAACATCGCTTTACCGGTGGCCGTTGGCCAGATGCGCTCGGTCGGCGGTAGCGGCATGCGGAAGCCCCCGGGATGACGAATACGCTGGTTATACTCCTCGAACCCCGGAATGGTCTGTTCGATCAGATCGCGAATGCGGTCGTAATCTTCCACCAGATACAGCCAGTCCACTTTGCTGGCCGGCAGAGTGGCCTTCGCCAGACCAGCGACAATCGCCGGCTCCGAGCGCAACGTCGGCGAGGCGGGCTTAAGCTTGCCTGACGACGCATGCACCATCGACATCGAATCCTCGACAGTGATCGACTGCCGGCCGCTGGCCTGCAGGTCAAGCTCGGTGCGGCCCAGACACGGCAGAATAAAGGTCTCTTTCGCCGTCAGCAGGTGCGAGCGGTTGAGCTTGGTGCCGACGTGAACGCTGAGCTCAAGGCCGCGCATCGCCGGGAAGGCGCGTTCGTGATCCGGCATCGCCACAGCGAAGTTGCCCCCGAGGCAAATCAGGGCTTTGGCGTCGCCGGCGATCATGGCCTCCAGGGCCTTCACCGCATCGTGACCATGATGCCGCGGCGGCGTAATCCCCATCACCCGCTGCAGGCTGTCGAGGAAGGCCGCGGAGGGTTTTTCACTGATCCCGACGGTGCGGTTTCCCTGCACGTTTGAGTGGCCGCGCAGCGGACAGATGCCAGCGCCCGGCTTGCCGATGTTGCCGCGCATCAGCAGCAGGTCGGCAATCAGACGGACGTTGGAAGTGCCTTTATTATGCTGGGTAATACCCATGCCGTAGGTGACGATGGTGGCCCTGGATTTGGCGTAAGCCACGGCGACCTGGGTCAGGGATTCGCGCGTCAGGCCGGACTCCTGTTCGATATCCTGCCAGCGGGTGGCATGCAGATCCTCGGCGAAGGCAGAGAATCCCTGGGTATGCTGGGTAATAAACGCGTGGTCGAGCACATTGCCCTGCTCCTCCTCCAGCTGCAGCAGCGCTTTGGCGATCCCTTTCAGCGCCGCCGCGTCACCGCCGGCCCGCACCTGGTAGTAGGTCGAAGCGATCGGCGTCGAGCGCCGGGTCGCCATCTCCATCACGTTCTGCGGGTCGGCAAAACGCTCCAGCGCCCGCTCACGCAGCGGATTGAAAACGATAATCGGCACGCCGCGGCGGGAAAGCTCATGCAGGGTGCCCATCATCCGTGGGTGGTTGGTGCCCGGATTATGGCCGATGGAGATCACCAGCTCGGTCTGGTCAAAATCGTCGAGGGAGACGGTGCCTTTGCCAATCCCGATCGACTGCGGCAGGCCCACGCTGGTGGATTCGTGGCACATGTTGGAGCAGTCGGGGAAGTTGTTGGTGCCATACTCGCGGGCGTACAGCTGGAACAGCCACGCTGCCTCATTGGACGCCCGGCCAGAGGTATAGAACTCGACCTCATCAGGCTGCAGGCCGCGAAGGATCTCGCCGATGCGAGCGAAGGCCTGCTCCCACGCCACCGGACGCAGGGTATCGCTGGCGCGGTCGTAGACTAAAGGATGGGTTAAGCGGCCGTAGCCTTCCAGTTCAAAATCGCTCTTCGCCAGCAGGGAGGTCACAGTGTTGGCCGCGAGGAACGCGGGCGTCACCCGTTTGGTGGTCGCTTCCCAGGTCACGGCTTTGGCGCCATTTTCGCAAAACTGAAAAGTGGATTTATGCTCTTTATCCGGCCAGGCGCAGCCCGGGCAGTCAAACCCATCCGGCTGGTTAGTTCGCAGCAGCGTGGCGGGCGCTTCGAAAGCATCCATCTGGGTACGCACAGCGATGGCCGTGGCCTTCAGGGCGCCCCACCCGCCTGCCGGGCCATCATAGGGGTGAACACCGGGCACCGCGCGTCTTTTATTGGTCATCTTTTAACTCCTGCTGCTCTGTTCTGGCCGCCGCAGCCTGAAAAAAGGCGTACGACGGCCCCGGGCGACGTGGCGTGGTTAGCACGGCGTCACCTGATTAGGATGCGGTTTCTCAAGGATAGTACGATGGGAAAGCGTAGGTACTGCGTTTGTTAACTGAATAATAACATACACCACAAATCTGTATAATTGATGTTATCTATCAGGTGTTAAATTTAACTTATTTGCAAATTTTCGCGGTTATCGTCGCTGTGCGCTGACGGATAAAAGACCCACGGGAAAGCGATGACCGGGCAGCGGAAACCGCCCGGTGGGTCTGATTCAGGTCAGATTGAAGTAACGGTCCGGACGCAGCGTCTCCGGCAGCGGATGCTGACCGGTCATGTCGAGCAGATTGCGCTCAATGGTATTGCACATGGCGTTCAGCGGCAGATCATTGGCGGCGGTACCGAAAGGATCTTCCAGCTCTTCCGCCAGCGAATCCCACGACAAAAAGGTGTAGGAGATAAACACCGAGACAAACGGCGTCATGTAGTGCAGATCGCCGACCAGCGCGAACGGCAGCAGCGTGCAGAACAGGTACACGGTGCGCTGCAGGATCAGGGTATAGGCGAATGGCACCGGGGTGGTCGCCAGCCTTTCACAACCGCCCAGCACGTGCGCCAGCTCATCGAGTTTGTTGTCCATCAGCCCGTAGGTGATGTCGCTGAGCTTGCCCGCCTCCCGCAGCTGGCCAATTTCGTTGCCGACCAGCAGCAGGATCCGGTTGGTGGGCATTGAGCTGGCGAGGATCTCCGCCACCTTGTCCTCCGGCAACAACCGCCGCAGGTCAGTCGTCGGATCGGTTTTGCGCAGCTGGTGCTTCAGGCTCCAGCTAAAGGCCACCAGATAGCTGACGATGCGGCGATGGACATCGTGTTCGGCCGGCAGGATATTGCGCAACTGGCGTACCAGCGTACGTTCGGCGATAAGCACCGTCCCCCACAGATTGCGCGCTTCGACGAACCGGCTGTAGCTGGCGCTGTTGCGAAAGCCGAGAAAAATCGCAATCGCAATCCCCAGCAGGCTGAACGGCGCCACCGTTAAGTGGATCCCCAGCTGCTCGTACCATTGATAGCTGATAATGGCGATGATGGACATCAGCACATTAAGCAGCAGACGAAAGATGATTTTCGACAGCACGGAGCCGTGCCAGTCAAATAAGCGAAGAAACCAGTGTTGTTCTGGCCGAATGATCATTGTCTGACTTCCTGAATTACCGCTCTGGTCATTATCTCTGAATAAAGAATAGAGATTATCTATGAACCGATTGGTTTATTTTATCGTTAACTGCGATGGGCAGATCTTCGCCATTATTTAGCGATGGTAATGGCGTTTTTAGTATGGGCCTTTTTTATATTTCAGGCAATCGATGCGCGGGCGCGTTACGTCAGAAATTAAGGCTCAGGAAAAAATAGCCGCTGAGCCAATAAAATTGTCGTCTTACGGCGCCGGGTGCGCCAGGCCGCTTTCACCGGCCCCGCATAGCGCGCTGGCCGCGTCGCTGGGATCAAGATGCACCATTACGTTAAGCACCGGATGCTGCGCCAGGACCCGCTCCCGCGCCTGACGGGCAATCTGATGTCCCTCGGCTACCGACATCTCTCCCGCCACCTCGAGATGGACATCCACCAGCACCAGATCCCCCGCCTTACGGGTTTTCAAATCGTGCAGACCCGCCACGCCCGGCGTGGCCTGCAGCGTGCGGGCGATCGCCCGCTGCGTCTCTTCATCGACCGCGCGGTCCATTAAATCGTGCAGCGCCGTGGCGGCGAAACGATAGCCCATGCGGGTGATCAGCAGTCCCACCGCCAGCGCGGCAAGCGGGTCGAACCAGGCGAACCCGGCCAGATTACCGATAATCCCCAGCGCCACCACCAGAGATGACGCGGCGTCGGAGCGGGCATGCCAGGCGTTGGCGATGAGCAGCGATGAATTCAGCCGCGTGGCAGCCGCCAGCATATAGCGAAACAACCCCTCCTTGACGGCCAGCGCCACCAGCGCCATCCACAGCGCCACGCTGTGCACCGCCGGAATCGTCTGCGGCTGCGCCAGGTGACCTGCCGCGGACCACAGCATGCCGACCCCGACCAGCACCAGGATCGCGCCGAGGATCAGCGAGGCGCCATTCTCGTAGCGCCAGTGTCCATAGTGGTGATCGTGGTCTGAGGGTCGACGGCTCTTTTTATTCGCCACCAGCACCACCCCATCGGCGACCAGATCGGAAAAAGAGTGCATCCCATCAGCAATCAACCCCTGGGAGCCAGAGAATATTCCCACCACAACCTGAAACACGGAAAGGAAAATATTGACCACCACGCTAATAAGGGTACTCTTTCGCGCCTGCATCGAACGCTCATGATATTTATTATCATTTTCAAAATTATATTGTGTCATTATTTCTCTCCCTTTGTGAGCGGGAAGAATAAACTGACAAGCTGAGTTTATGCTTAACAATATAAAAGCCATTGCCTTTCCGTTTAACGATATCGGCGCTGTCGATTATTAATATATTCTGAAAGGGTGGCAGGACAGGTACAACCGCGCGCGGATGGGCTATCTTATGACTGGCCCGGCAGGTCGGGCCACTTTCTCTTCACCACCACAGGAGTCAGCGATGTCAGAGAACACCTCATCCCGGCTGCGTTTTGCCATTAACCTGGGCAACGCGGTCCTGGCCCATCTCGGGGAGACGGGGGAGCCCGCAGGTCTCACCGTCGAGCTTAGCCATCGGCTGGGGGCGCGCCGGGGCGGCCACCCCGGATCGTAAGC
>OCPI01000421.1_pt1 | contig 16688 bp, 14 predicted proteins | sample 1476291 | NCBI WGS metagenome assembly OCPI01 (sample SAMEA2580054, study PRJEB22360) | human gut metagenome | reverse complement strand
CGAGCACGGTCCCGCCCTGCACGAGCATCGGCTCGCCGATGCTCCATGCCACGGACTTGCGCGGGTTGAGCGCCGATCCGCTGTCCTGGAACACATAGCCCATATGCTTCAGGATCTCGCGCTTGCGCCTGCCATGCGCCTTGGCGAGATCCTCCCCCTCGATGAGCACCGTGCCCGAGGTTGGCGCGAGCTGGCCGGAGATCACCTTGGCGATCGTGGTCTTGCCGGCTCCCGATTCGCCCACCAGCGCACGGGTCCTGCCGGCCACCAGATCGAACGAGATGTCCTTGACGGCGAAGCTGCCGGCCTTGTACGACACGGCCACGTCGTTCACCTGCGTGATGCGCCTGCCGCCGCCGGGCTCGTCACTTTCCGTGATGCGTTCGCCGCCGGCCGCATGTTCGCCGCCGGCCGCATGCTCGTCGATGCGCAGGCGCGGCACGGCGTCGAGCAGCATCCGCGTGTAGTCGTCGGACGGGTGGCGGAAGACCTGCGCGACGCTCCCCTGCTCGACGATCACGCCGTTGTGCATCACGTACACGTCCTGCGCGGCCTGCCACACCACGCCCATGTCGTGGGTGATGAGCAGCACGGCCAGATCGAGGTCGACCGCCAGCGAGGAGATCAGGGCGAGAATCGCCTTCTGCGTGGTCACGTCGAGCGCGGTGGTCGGCTCGTCGGCGATGAGTACCTTGGGTCGGTTGATGATCGCCATGGCGATCATCACGCGCTGCAGCTGGCCGCCCGACAGCTCATGCGGGTACGACGACCACACGCGTTCGGCGTCGTCGAGCCCGACCTCGCGCAGCTGTTCGAGCACCTTGGCCTTGCGCTCGGCGGCGCTGAGCTGCTTCTGGTGGTATTTGAGCGATTCCGCGACCTGTACGCCGAGCGTGAACACCGGATTGAACGCGGTGGATGGTTCCTGGAACACCGTGCCGATGTATTCGCCGCGGATGCGTTGCAGCGGCGCGTCGACGGCCAGCAGATCGATGCCGCGGCCGGCGGCGTCCTTGCCGTCGCCGCCCGGACCGGAGTCCGGCCCGTCATCCACAAGGGCGTCGTCAAGGTACGCGTGGCCCTTCACGCTGGCCACCGACGGATCGAGACGGGGCAGCGCCATCGCCGTCACCGACTTGCCGGAGCCGGATTCGCCGACCAGAGCGGTGATGCGCCCCGGGAACAGCCTGAGGCTGACGCCGTGGGTCACCTCCCGCTCGTCGAAGCTGACGGCCAGACCGTCCACGGTCACGATCGCGCGTGGTTCACTCATTGGAAGCTCCTTGGATGCACAAGCGTTGGAATGCGTCCGGCGCGCGCCAGCGGACCATGCCGCCGGCGCGCGCCGGATGCGGATGCCGGCTCAGTTCGCGCTGGCGAGCGAGACCTGCGTGTAGTCCGGGTACGCCGGGAAGTTGCCGATGACGAAGTTGGTCACGTTCGATCCGTGGATGAACGTGTTCTTCGAATAGATCAGCGGCACGACCGGCGCGTCGGCCATGATCGTCTTGTCGGCCTCGGCCCAGATCTTGCCGGCCTCGGTCTGATCGATGGTCTCGGTGGCCTTCTTGATCAGCTCGTCGACCTTCGGGTTCGCGTAACGGGCCAGGTTGTAGTTGCCGTGGCCGATCTGCGAGGAGTCGAACAGCGGGGAGATGTTGGCGTAGGGCGACGGGAAGTCGGGCTGCCACGAGCTGATGGCCAGATCGTAGTCGCCCTTGTCGTTGGTCAGCGTATCGGAATACACATCGTCGTTGAGTGTCTGGATGTCCACCTTGACGCCGGCCCGCTTGAGGCTCGTCTGGATCGAGGAGGCGGTTTCGGCCTGAGCGGAGGTGGCGATGAGCTTGAGGGTCGGGGCCTGCTCGCCCGACTCCTTGATCAGCTGCTTGGCCTTGTCCACGTCGCCGGTCGGATCGGCCTTGTACAGGTCGTAGTCCTCGCGGCCCTCGATGCCGGGCGTGATGAGCGTGGTGGCGAAGTTGCCGGCGATCTCGCCGCCGGAAGCCGTCTGGTAGGCCTTCTTGTCGACCGCGTACTGCAGCGCTTGGCGAATCTTCGCGTTCTTCACGTGTTGGGTGTTGATGGCGAGGTATTCCAGCGCGCCGTCGCCGCTGGTGGTCAGCAGCTTCTTGTAGTTCGGGTTGGCCTGCGCCTGCGCGAGCTGCGCGGCCGGCACGAATCCGGACAGGAACGAGTTCTTGCCCTCACCGGTGCCCTGCATGATCGACTGGGCGGCCACCGAGGTGTCCTGTCCCATCTTGAACACGATCTTGTCTGGGCCCGCGGTGCGCACCGGATCGGTCTTCTTGTCCCAGTAGGTGTTGCGCACGAAGACGGCCTGCTTGCCAGCCTCGTTCGACTCGACCTTGTACGGGCCGGAGGCCACCGGCAGCTTGCCGTAGCCGGACGCCGGGCCCTTGCCGTCGGGCACGGGGGTGAACGCGGCGAGCGAGACGACCCACGGCCAGTCGCCGAACGGCGCGTTGAGGTGGAAGATGATGGTCTTGTCGTTCGGCGTCTCGATGGAGCTGAGCTCCTGGCCGTCGAACGGGCCGTGGTAGTCCTGCGCGCCCTCGAGCAGCGTCTTGTGGTAGCTCAGGCCGCCGGTCAGCGAGTCGGCGAAGGAACGCTCCAGCCCGTACTTGACGTCCTTGGAGGTGATGGGCGTGCCGTCGGAGAACTTGAGCCCGTCCTTGAGCGTGTACGTCCACGTCTTGCCGTCGTCGCTCGACTTGCCGGTGTCGGTGGCCAGATCGGGCACGACCTTCGTCTCGCCCTTGTCGGTGATCTTCCACGCGGTCAGGCGGCGGAAGATGTTGCCGTTCGTGGTGGTCGGCAGGCCCTGGCTCTTGGCCGGGTCCAGATCCATCTCCGTGCTGGACAGCAGTACGTTCAGCGTGCCGCCCTTGACGGTGGTGCCGCTCGCCGAGCCGGTGGCGGCGTTGTCGTTGGACGCGCCGCAGCCGGACAGCGCCAGTACCGCGGCACAAGCCCCCGCCGCGAATACGCGCCATGCGTTGTTCTTCATGATGGTTTTCCTCTCTATCGGTGCCGGTCCGTGGAACAGACCGGCAAGTATCGCGTGTTGCGGCCGCAGCCGCACTACTTCGTGCCGAGTGCGACCCTGGGGTCGAGCAGGCTGTAGCAGATGTCCACGATCAGGTTGGCGACGATGACCAGCACGGCGGCGAATATCGTCGCGCCGACCAGCACCTGCAGGTCGAGGTTCGACACGGAATCGAGCAGCAGCGAGCCGAGCCCCTGCATCGAGAACACCTTCTCGGTGAGCACCGCGCCGCCGAGCAGCCCGCCCAGATCGAGGCCGAACATGGTCATCACGGGCAGCAGCGCGTTGCGCAGCGCGTGCTTGAAGACGATCACCGATTCGGGCACGCCCTTGGAGCGGGCGGTGCGGATATAGTCCTGGCTCAGCTCGCCGATCATCTGCGTGCGGGTGACCCTGGTGTAGCCGGCGGCGCTGAGCACGGCCAGCACCAGCCACGGCAGCAGCAGATGTGTGAACCAGCCGACAGGGTCGTCGTGGAAGTTCACGTACCCGCCGCTGGGGAATATCTGCAGCACCAGCGAAAAGGCGATCACCGTCAGCAGGCCGATCAGGTATGACGGTGCCGAAACGCCCACGATCGACAGCCCGAGCAGCGTGCGGTCGATCAGCGTATCGCGCTTGAGGGCCGCCCACACGCCGGTCGCCACGCCGATGACCAGCCACAGCACGGCCGCGCCGACCGCGATCGATGCGGTGATCGGGAAGCGGTCGAGGATCAGCTGACTCACCGATTCGTTGAGACGGAACGAATACCCGAGGCATGGCGCCGAGCAGACCACGGCGCCGCCGCCGCTGCCGAAGGTGCGCCCGACGAAGATGCCCGCCACGTAATTGCCCATCTGCTCGTACCACGGCTTGTCGGTGCCCATGAAGGCGGAGACCCGCTGCAGCTGCTCGGGCGTGCACGGCTTGCCGCACGACAGCTGCGCCGGATTGGTCGGCAGCAGGAAGAAGATCAGGAACAGCGCCAGCGTGATGAGCAGGATGACGACGATCGAGCTCGCCACGCGCTTGCCGATGTATTGCAGGATTCTCATGCACGCACCCCCTTGCGCGGGTCGATGGCGTCGCTCAGGCCATCGCCAAGCAGGTTGAAGCCGAAGGTCAGCAGGAACAGGGCGGCGCCCGGGAAGATCAGATACATCGGGTCGACCAGTGCCCACTGCACGGCGTCGGAGATGGACCGGCCCCATGAGGGCGTCGGCGGGTTCATGCCGACGCCGAGGAACGACAGGCCCGCCTCGGCGCCGATGCGCCCGGGGATCGACAGCGTGATGTTGACGATGAGCAGCGGCATGAGGTTCGGCAGGATCTGATGCCACAGCACATGGGCAGGCGAAGCACCCATCACCTTGGACGCGACGGCGAAATTGCGCTTGCTCAGCGTCAGCGTCTGCCCCCGGACAAGACGCGCGATGCCGGGCCATCCGAAGAATCCGAGCACTAGCGTCAGCAGCACCGGCCTCGGGAAGCTCTGCGGCACCACCGCCGACAGCGCGATCGCGAAGATCAAGAACGGGAAGCCGAAGAAGACGTCCATCGTGCGCGAGATCAGCGCATCGACCAACCCGGGGAAATAGCCGGCCAGCAGCCCGAGCGCCACGCCGATGACCAGCGAGATGACCGACGAGACGACGCCGATGCCCAGCGAGATCCGTGAGCCGTACGCCACGATGGAGAACAGGTCGACGCCGCGCAGCGGGGTGACGCCGAACCAGTGCCGGGCACTGATGCCGCCGCCGAATCCGGCCGGCACCGACCCGGCACCCAAGGCCTCGGGATGCTCGGCGTACGGGTCGTTGCCGGTGATGGCCGACAACGGCCCGGCCAGCGCCGCCAGCAGCACGAAGAACAGCACGATGGCGCCGCCGACCACTATCGATGAGCGAGCGCCGGAACGGAGAACGCGCCGCCGTCTTTCCGCCTTCGGCGCGGCTTTCGCCGTCGCATCCGTCATATTGTCATCCCCATTTTCACGCTGAACATGCCGATAATCATCAATCCGCGCAGGTGGGCGCCCGTGAGCCGGGTCCCCCTGCAGCCGGTGTCCTAACATTAAGGTTTCGCAGCAGGATGACATGCTGTGGCCTTATCGGTTATTTGGATAGCAGGTTATCAATGGACGGCAATCGGCGGATAAGGCATGCCGCGGGGACACGCGGGAAAAACCCTTCGTTCCCGCGCGTCACGCCACCCGTCATTCCCCAACCGGGCTGACGTACGGACGCAGCAGGGTCGTGGTGCCGACCGCGAGCAGCGCGAAAATCGCGCCGAACGGGCCAAGCCAAGCCAGACCAAGGGCGTCGTTGACCAGGCCTCCGACCGCGGAGCCGATGGCGATGCCGATGTTGAACGACATGGAATTCAGGGAGGCGGCCAGATTCACTGAACCGGGGTGGGACTGGTACGCCACGTCCATGTACAGCACCTGGGAGGAGGCGTTCTGCAGGTACATGAACATGCCGAGCGCCACCAGCAGCAGCGCTCCGGCGACCGGCACCAGCGACGCGAACGCCAGCAGGCACAGGCAGACGGCCTGAGCGCCGTAGACCGGGCGCATGTGGGTCAACGGCTCCACGCCATGTCCCTTGTCGGCCAACGTGCCGCCGTACAGGTTGCTCCACAGGCAGGCGCAACCGTATATCACCAGGCCGATGCTGATCATGTGCTCGGGCACACCGATCTCGTCGCGCATGATAGGCGTCAGATAGGTGTAGAAGACATAGGATGCGGCCGCACCGAACACCACGTCCGCCACGCCAAGCTGGATGCGACGGTCGAAGAACAGACGGAACTGCCGGAGGAACCCGATTCGCGCCGGGTGGGAATTACGCGGCAGCACCACGGCCATCAGCGCCATCAGCATGGCGGTGAGGATCGAAATCAGGGCGAAGGAGGCCCGCCAGCCGAAGGCGGCGGCAACCCAGGTGCCAACCGGCACACCGACCACGGAGGCGATGGAGAATCCCGAAAACGCCCAGGCGATGAACTTGGTGCGGTATTTGTCGGTAGTCACGTCGGGCGCGAAGGTCATGGAAACGGCCACCAGCGTGCCGGACACCGACGCGATGAGCAGCCGGGCGACCAGCAGCACCGGATAGTTCGGCGCGAGGACGCACAGGACATTGCCCGCCAGGAACACGCCCATCAGCGCCATATAGGTGGCGAAGCGGGGGAACCGCGCCGACAGGGCGGAGCCGAGCGGCGTGCAGGGCGCGTACACGAACGCGAAGAGGGCCACCAGATTGCCCGCGGTCACCTCGGAGACCCGAAGGCCGGAGGCGATGTCGGGAAGGATGCCGACCACCACGAATTCGCTCATGCCCAGCATGAAGGTGACGGTCACCAGGACGGCGACCTGCGGGTTGAAGAAACGACCGGCACCTGCTCCGTCCATCGGTGCGTTCATCTCGGGACACTCTCCTCCATCACAGCTTCGGCAGGTACTTCTTCAGTTCGAACGGCGTGACCTGATGATTATAGTCCTCCCACTCCTGGTGCTTGTTGTCCAGGAAGTAGCCGAAGGCGTGTTCGCCGAGCACGTCGGCCACGAAGTCGGATTTCTCCATGATCTTCAGCGCCTCGTCCAGCGAGCGCGGCAGCGGCTGAATGCCCATGGCCTGACGTTCGCCGTCGGTGAGCTCCCACACGTCATCACTGGTGGGCTCGCCCAACTGCATCTGCTTATCGATGCCATCGAGACCGGCGGCCAACAGCACCGAGTAGGCAAGGTATGGGTTGGCCACCGGGTCGAGCGCACGGAACTCCATGCGCGCGGAGTTGCCCTTGCCCGGCTTGTACTGCGGGATACGCAGCAGCGCGGAACGGTTGTTGTGGCCCCAGCAGATGTAGCTCGGCGCCTCGTTGCCGCCCCACAGGCGCTTGTACGAGTTGACGTACTGGTCGGTGACCGCGCAGATTTCGGCCGCATGGTACAGGATGCCGGCGGCGAACTGGCGGGCGGTCAGGGACATGTTGAACTCCTGACCGGCCTCGTAGAAGGCGTTGGAATCGCCTTCGAACAGGCTCAGGTGCGTGTGCATGCCGGAACCGGGCGCGTCGGCCAGGGGCTTGGGCATGAAGCTGGCGTGGATGCCGCGCTCCAAGGAAATCTCCTTGACCACCGTACGGAATGTCATGATGTTGTCGGCCATGGTGAGCGCGTCCGCGTATCGCAGATCGATCTCGTTCTGGCCTGGCCCCGCCTCATGGTGCGAGTATTCCACCGAGATGCCCATTTGCTCGAGCATGTTCACGGTGGCGCGGCGGAAGTCCATGCCTGGGCTGCGCGGCACGTGGTCGAAGTAGCCGCCCTCGTCGATCGGGGTCGGGGTCTTGGACCAGTCGTCCTGGCTTTCGAACAGGTAGAACTCGATTTCCGGATGCACGTAGAACGTGAAGCCCTTGTCCTTGGCCTTGGCGAGCGTGCGCTTCAGCACATGCCGGGGATCGCCGAGCGAGGGTTCGCCGTCCGGGGTCAGGATGTCGCAGAACATGCGGGCCGTGCCTTGCGGGCCGCCCCGCCACGGCAGAATCTGGAACGTCGAAGGGTCGGGCTGGACGATCATGTCGTCCTCGGATACACGGGTCATGCCCTCGATGGCGGAGCCGTCGAAGCCGAGCCCCTCCTCGAACGCGGCTTCCAGTTCGGCCGGAGCAATCGCCACGGACTTCAGTGTTCCCAACACGTCCGTGAACCACAGACGAATAAAGCGCACGTCGCGTTCTTCGACCGTGCGCAGCGCAAACTCCTGCTGTTTATCCATAGTCGCCTATCGTTCCATAACCGTGTTACGAGGGGCGTTAACATCTCACTGTTCGTCACCAGCGAGTCGCGATATTTCATCAACATGCCCCGGTCCGCATGTCAGGCATGGCTCGGGCCCATGCTGGCACGGCACTATGGTAGTGACTATGAGCGAACCGGCGATTCGATTGCGATCGCCAATTACATGGGTGGCACCGACGAATTCGATCAGGCCATCGCCTCATTCGCCGTCAGCTACGCCGAACAGAATGATGAAGACTACGCCGTCTTCAAGAAACTCCTCAAATCCGGCGACCTCCCGTGCTGAGCCGTTAAGCGGACAGCCCAGTGGGCTGCCCGTAGGCGAGACCTGAGTGAAGCGATAGCTGAGCGAAAGCAGATTAACAGTCTCGCCAAGGCGAGTCCTTTGCCTACTTCGCGACTGCGAGCGCTTCCTGGAGCGTGAACGCACGTGCATAGAGGGACTTGCCGAGAATGGCAGAATCAACACCAATTTCAGCCAGTTCCTTGATGGCGCGCAAATCGTCCAGCTTGGAGATACCACCGGAAGCCGTGACCTTGGCGTCGGTGCGTTCGGCGACTTCACGCAGCAGTTGGATGTTCGGGCCGGACATCATGCCATCCTTGGCCACGTCGGTGACCACATAACGCGAGCAGCCCACGGAGTCAAGGAACTTCATGGTCTCAAACAGGTCACCGCCTTCGCGTGTCCAGCCGCGCGCCGCCAGTGTGTGACCGCGCACATCCAGACCAACAGCCACGCGGTCGCCGTACTTCTTGATGACCGAAGCGGTCCAATCCGGATTCTCCAAAGCGGCGGTGCCGATGTTCACTCGGGCGGCACCGGCCTCAAGGGCCGCGTCCAACGAAGCGTCATCGCGCACGCCGCCGGACAGTTCGATGTTCACGCGGTCGCCAAGCTCGTGAACGATTTCTCGCAGCTGATCGCGATTGTTGCCCGTACCAAAAGCGGCATCAAGGTCGACCAGGTGAATCCATTCGGCACCGGCCTCAACCCAAGTACGGGCGGCCTCGAACGGCGAACCGTAATCGGTTTCGGAACCGGATTCACCCTGGCGTAGGCGCACGGCCTTGCCATCGCGTACATCGACGGCGGGCAGCAGAGTCAACGACATAAGAAGAGCCTTTCTTCAGTTACATATACACGATTTGAGCTCTCTCGTCAGAGGGAGCTTCATGCTTTTACAGTGTGGCGATCCAGTTCTTGAGGAGCTGGGCACCGGCGTCTCCGGACTTTTCCGGGTGGAATTGCGTGGCGGACAGCGGGCCGTGTTCATAGGCGGCCACGAAACGCGACCGGCCGTACGAGCACCAGCTCACGCGTTCGGGCGCACCGCTCAGATCAATGTCGAAACGAGACGTATCCACCGGCTTCACTTCCATCGCGGCGTAGGAGTGCACGAAGTAGAACCGTTCGTTCTCCACGCCGTTGAGCAGCACCGAATCGGGGGCGGCCTCGATCGTGTCCCATCCCATGTGAGGCACCACGTCGGCGTCCAGCAGGTTCACCGAACCGCCGATCAGTCCGATGCCCGCGGCATGGACCCCGTGCTCCAGACCGTGTTCGAACATGATCTGCTCGCCCACGCACACGCCAAGCACCGGACGGCCGGCGCGGATGCGATCATAGATCACACGGTCGCCGTCGACCTTCTTCAGACCCTCCATACATGCGGCGAACGCGCCCACGCCCGGCACGACCAGACCGTCGGCCTCCAGCGCCTGACGATAATCGGAGGTGAGGGTGGTGTCGACGCCAAGATTGGCGAGCGCACGCACCATGGAACGTACATTGCCGAAACCGTAATCGAAAACAACCGCTGTGGTCATATTCTCTCCTATCCCCTACTGGTTGGTTGGCGTCTATTCGATGCGGGAGCCGCGTCCGCCACGCCCACGCTTGGTATGGTTGGCGAGAATCTGCATCGCCTGGTCATGGTCGAGTCCAGCGGAATCCACCACTTCGAACCCTTGGGTCTTGAGTTGGTTCAGGGTTACGATGCCGAGCATCAGGTCCTCGACGAAGCGCGGTGTGGAGGTGAACAGCACGGGCGGCGCGAAACTTTGTCCGGCCTCTCCCTGCACGTACATGGCCACTTCGAGCTTGTCGGCACGATTGACTGCAAGAATCACGGCCATGCCGGATACCACGGTGGTCAGGTCCTTGGCTGCGGCTTCCGGGCCGTCGCCGTCCAGATTCTTCAGCACCGCGACGGCCCCCTGATTGGCACCGACGCATGCGGCGGAGATGTCCGACAGCTGGCAGAACGCGGCCAACAGTTCGGCGGAGGCAAGACGGGTGACGATCAGCGCCACCTTCGCCTTGTTACCCAACAGTCCAGCGAGTTCGTTGTCGAAGCCGAGCGAGGGGTCGACCACGTCGGCCATGGCCTCATTCACCGCATCAGCGACCGACCCGGTGACGTCGTCGGTCATAGGCTGGCCGGAATCAGCGGAAGCCTTATCAGCCGTATCATCATTCGCGTCGGAATCGGACTTCGCTGAAGCAGCGTCCGCCGTTTTATCGGCATCACTGGTATCACTGGCATCGCCGGATGCCGAATCGTCCGCGAATTCTTTCTCGAATCCGGCGAGCGCGGCCTCAAGCTCCTCGTCGGAGAAGTGCGATTCGTCCGGATCGAACTTGTCGTCGGCCATCACAGGGCTCCCTTGGTGCTGGGCACGCCGTCTACACGCGGGTCGATTTCCACGGCGAAGCGCAGCGCACGGGCCAGCGCCTTGAATTCGGCTTCGGCGATGTGATGCGGATCACGGCCGGCGAGCACCTGCATGTGCAGGCAGATGCCGGCGTGGAAGGCGATGGATTCCATGACGTGGCGGACCAGCGAGCCGGTGAAGTGGCCGCCGATCATGCAGAATTCGTAGCCTTCGGGCTCGCCGCTGCACACGCAGTACGGGCGGCCGGAAATGTCGACCACGGCCTTGGCCAGCGCCTCGTCGAGCGGCACGGTGGCGTCGGCGAAGCGGCGGATGCCTTTCTTGTCGCCGAGGGCCTGCTTCAGGGCTTCGCCGAACACGATGGCCGTATCTTCCACGGTGTGGTGCACATCGATGTCGGTGTCGCCGTGGGCGTGGATGGTCAGGTCGATCAGCGAATGCTTGCCGAGCGCGTTCATCATATGGTTGTAGAACGGCACGGATGTATCGATATCGGTTTTGCCGGTGCCGTCGAGGTTCAGTTCGAGGTCGATGTGTGATTCGCTGGTTTCGCGGACGATGTGCGCGGTTCTTGCCATCATGTCTCCTGTGTGATTCGTCATATTGGATTGCGGCGGGACTCGAATCGCTTCGGGTCTCGCCGCAATCGGAAAGAAACGTCCCTTATGCTGCTTCCACTATACGAAGCACTTCAACAAGGGCGTTACGGAAGGTCTCCATCTCCTCGTCGGTGCCCATACACACGCGCAGCCAACCGTCCGGTCCGACCACGCGGATGAGTACGCCGCGCTTCAGGAGCTCGTCGAAGATGGCTTCGCGCTTGTCGAAGTGCCCGCCGAACAGAAGGAAGTTCGAGCCGGATTCGGCCACTTCAAGCGGCTGGTCCTTGTAGGTCTGTTCCTTGAGCCATGCGGCGGTGGCCTCGCGGGTTTCGCGCAGGTGCTCGACACGGCTCAGCTGTTCATCGGTGTGTTCGAAGGCAGCCAGTGCGGCGGCCTGGGTCACGGCGGACAGGTGGTACGGCATGCGTACGATGCGCACGCAGTCGATGATGCCCTTGGATGCGGCTAGGTAGCCGACTCGCGCTCCGGCGAAGGCAAAGGCCTTGCTCATGGTGCGGCTGACGGCCAAGTTCGGGTGGTCCTTGATCAGGCTCACGGCGCTCGGGGTGCCTGGCTTGCGGAATTCCACGTACGCTTCGTCGATGACGAGAATCGGGTGCACGCCCTCGCCCGCGCCGGCCACTTCAGCGGTTTCGCAGGCAGCGAGAATACACTCGATATCCTCCATCGGCAACGGGGTGCCAGTCGGGTTGTTTGGTCTGGTGAGCAGCACCATCGAGGGCTTGACCTCTGCGATGGCCTCAAGCACCTTGTCGACGTTCAGCGTGAAGTCGGCGTTGCGGTGGGCGAGCTTCCAACCGGTGAAGGTGTCGCGGGCGTACTCCGGGTACATGGAGTACGTCGGGTCGGCACCGAGTGCGGTGCGGCCCGGACCGCCGAAAGCCTGGAACAGCTGGAGCATGATCTCGTTGGAGCCGTTCGCGCCCCACAGCTCGTCCACGTCCAGACGGGTACCGGATTCGCGGGCCAGGTAATCGGAGAATGCCTGACGCAATTCGATGTGCTCACGGTCCGGGTATCGGTTGAGTGTGGGGGCGATTTCACGCACACGTTTGGCGATGGTGTCGCATACGGCCGGGTCCGGCGCATACGGGTTCTCGTTGACGTTCAGGCACACCGGCACGTCCAGCTGGGGAGCGCCGTACGGCTCCTCACCGATCAGGTCGTTGCGCAACGGCAGGTTTGCGGGAATCGAGCTCATCGCAGACCGGCTCCCTTCTCCTGCTCGCGCAGGGTGGCCTTGTCATACGGATCCTTGACGAAGCGGGAGAGCACGCACTCGCCGTGGGCGGGCAGGTCCTCGGACACCGCGAAGGCGTTGATGCGGGCGGCGAGTGCTTTCAGGCCTTCCTCGTCGTATTCGATGACTTCGACCGGCTTCATGAAGGTGTGCACGCCGAGGCCGGCGGCGAAGCGGGCGGTGCCGCCGGTGGGCAGCACGTGGTTGGAGCCGGACATGTAGTCGCCCAGCGGCACCGGGGAGTACGGGCCGCGGAAGATGGCACCGGCGTTCTTGATGCGCTTGACGACAGCATCGGCATCCTTGGTCTGAATCTCAAGGTGTTCGGCGGCGTAGGCGTTGGCCGCGTCGATGGACTGGTCGAGACCGTCGGTCAGCACGATGGCAGACTGGGTGCCGGACAGTGACGTGTGGACACGCTCGGCGTGCTCGGTACGCGGCACGCGGTACTTGAGGTTCTCCTGCACCTTGTCGGCAATCTCGGTGGAGTCGGTGAACAGCACGGAACCGGCGAGCTCATCATGCTCGGCCTGGCCGATGAGGTCGGCGGCCAGCAGACTCGGGTTGGCGGTTGCATCGGCGATGATGCCGATTTCGGTGGGGCCGGCGACCGCGTCGATGCCCACGAATGCGGAGACCAGCGACTTGGCGGTGGCCACGAAGATGTTGCCCGGGCCGGTGATCTTGTCAACCGGATCGCACAGGATGTCGCCGTCCTGTGGCTCGCTGCCCTTGGCGCCATATGCGAACATGGCGATGGCCTGAGCGCCGCCGACCGCGTATACCTCGTCAACACCGAGGATGGCGCAGGTGGCGAGGATGGTCTTGTTCGGCAGGCCTTCCTCATTGTCGCGGGCGGGCGGGGTGGCGATGGCCAGCGATTCGACGCCGGCGGCCTGGGCCGGCACAGCGTTCATGATGACGGAGCTCGGGTAGACGGCCTTGCCGCCGGGCACATACAGGCCGACGCGCTGAATCGGAATCCAGCGTTCGGCCACGCGGGCACCTTCGGCGAGGTCGGTGTAGAAGTCCTTCGGCACCTGGTTGGCGGCCACGGCGCGGGCGCGGCGCACCGATTCCTCGATGGCAGCGCGCACTTCGGGGTCGAGCGTGGTCAAGGCGTCCTTGATCGCCTCGACCGGCACGCGCAGGTTCTTGGGACGCACGTGATCGAACTTCTCCTCGAAGTCGCGCAGGGCCGCGGCACCGCGTTCCTTGACATCGTCCAGAATCGGACGCACCAGATCGGTGGCTTCGGAAGTGCCCATTGCGGCGCGCGGCATCGCGGCGAGCAGTTCGGCACGGGACAGGTGCTGACCACGCAGGTCAATGATTCGCATGATGTTCTCACTCATAAAGCCCCATCGTACCAACGTGAGGGGCCTAAGCGGCGAGGAACGCCCATGTTCACCCGTATCGTGAGATTATCGTGCGTGATGTGGATTCGTGATGCAGGTTACTAAGTCCCTAATCCATCGTTCGCAGCATTGGGTAGAGGCTCAGGAACCGCCGGTATGCGTCGGCATATGTGCGTGCGGTGTCAGGATTCGGCTGATATACGGTGCGTTCACATACGGATTGCAGCAGGTCTGGTGCATTGAACACCAACGAGGCCATCGCCACTGCTGGCAGAATATCGGCATTGGCGAACACTTCGATGGGATGCTCCAATACATCGGCCAGAATCTGGCACCACGCATTTTCTCTGGCTCCGCCGCCAATCAGGGAAATCTCGGTAGGCTCGGCATCAAAGCTATCCATACCTTGACGAATGGAGAAGGCCACGCCCTCAAGCGCGGCACGCATCATGTCTGCCTTGGTGGTGTCTGGATCGAGGCCAACATAGGCCCCGCGAATATTCGGGTTCATTACGGGGAACCGCTCCCCTACCAGATAGGGCAGGCACATCACACCGTTGGAGCCGGGTTCGGATGTTTCGATAAGACGATGCGCCTCTGCGTAATCGCCATCAGCGAATACGCCGGTAACCCATTTATGTACGTCGCCGGCGTTGAGGAATGGTACCGCATTCACGAATCCTTCTTCCACACCAAATGCCAGATTCGCAGCACCGGGCTTGTCGGTGAACGGTTCGGGCGAAACGGTGGCAATCCAACCTGAGGTGCCGATATTGATGTTGTATTGGCCGGGGCGGCTGACACCGCTGGCCAGCGTGGTGGCACCCGCATCGCCAATGCCCGCGTATACCGCAGTTCCAGCGGAGAAACCGGCGCGTTGTGCAGCGGATTCCGTCACTGTGCCAATGTTGTCTTGCGGATTGTGCAGGTGTGGCAACATGGCCATGTCGATTCCTGCGGCCTCGCACAATTCGGCATCCCATTGGCCATTACGGATATTCATGGCACCGGCTGTGGAACAAGCCGCCACATCGCCCACGCATTCGCCGGTCAATTGGGCGATCAAGTAGTCCTTGGAACTGATCAATACATGACGAATGCGCGCGTACGTTTCCGGCTCGTGTTCACGCAGCCACATCAACTTGGGCAACGGCAAGCAGCCTTCGAGCCGGTTGCCAACGGTGTTCAGGAAACGTTCTGCACCGCCCTGATATGTCTCGGCGAATTGCTTGGCCTGTTCCTCGGCTCGGCCATCCGAATACAGAATGGCATTGTGGACGGGATTGAGCTCGCCGTTCAAAGCAATAACATCCTGCATCTGACCGCTGAAGATGATGCCACGAATGCGAGTCACATTGAATTTTGACTCGGATTGCCGCGCCTGCTCAATCATGTGCCTGGAGGCCGAGCAGAAAGCTTGCCACCATTGATCGGGGCTCTGTTCCCGATAGTCGCCGTTGATAATAAGGTTAAGCTCACTACTCGCACTGGCTACGATACGGCCTCGCCTATCAACCAAGGCACCCTTCAACGCCGTGGTCCCTGCATCGAATGCAGCCACATATTCCTCTGCCACGTGCTCTCCCCTTCAATCTGGGTTGTGATTCTACTGGTTATTATCGTAGCCGCTTACTCGTTGCATTCATTAGGCCGATTTCACGTTCATTAGGTCGGTATGCCGTAAGACGGCTCTTCAGGAATGGCGTAATGACTGGGTTCTGATGCCGAAGACCCTGGACCCATTGACCTAATGAATGCAATAATGACCTAATGAACGAGAATCACGCCAACATTACGCAATTCTTTGCCCGCGAAACGCGGCTCATTGCATCGTCTTGTTTCTAGAATGGGAAATTGAACGAATACTACGATTAGTGAGGCATTATGGCAATTCAATCGACAATTATGCTGGACAACGGCACTGTCATCCCGCAGGTGGGCTTGGGCGTATTCCAGACACCGGATGGTGATACTACAGTGAACGCGGTGCAGACGGCTCTGGAGAATGGCTACCGTCATATCGATACCGCAATGATTTACCGCAACGAAGCCTCAGTAGGTGAAGGTATTCGCCGTGCTGGTGTGCCGCGCAGCGATTTCTTCTTGACCACCAAGCTGTGGAATGACGATATTCGCGCACGCCGAGGCAAGGATGCATTCCAAGAAAGCCTCGACCGCTTGGGTGTGGATTATGTGGATCTGTATCTGATTCACTGGCCGGCAGACGGCTGGCAGCAGGCATGGGATGACTTGCAGGAGATTTATGCCTCTGGCCGTGCCAAGGCCATTGGCGTCAGTAACTTCCAAAAGCATCATATTGATGAGCTGCTGACCCACAGCGATATGGTGCCTGCCGTAGACCAGATTGAGTCTTCTCCGCAGTTCACCAATCAGGAACTTATCGGACAGCTACGCGCCAAAGGCATTCACACTGAAGCTTGGAGTCCGCTCGGCGGTACCGGCGGCAACCTGCTGAGCAACCCAGTATTGGCCGAGATCGGTGCCAAGTACGGCAAGTCACCTGCCCAAGTGGTAATTCGCTGGCACATCCAGCGCGGCATCGTCGTGCTGCCCAAGTCCACCCATGCCGAGCGTATCAAGCAGAACTTCGAGGTCTTCGACTTCAACCTAACAGTCGATGATATGACCGCCATTTCCGCCATCAACACCGGCAAGCGCAACGGTGCCGATCCTGACAATTTCAATTTCTAGACCTTTATAGGTCCAGATACGCAAAGAGGGAACTCTCCGTCATTTGAGGGTTCCCTCTTCTATATGCTTTCGATTCGGCCGCACCCTAGTTGCGAGAGCCTATGTCTTGTCGGTGTCTTGTCTTGTTGGTTTTGGGTATGCGGGAAGCCCCGGTACCTTCAAGGTATCGGGGCTTCCTGTACGTGTGATGCGGCGGCGTGCTACTCTCCCACACCCT